>Ga0105159_1000259_pt1 | contig 15271 bp, 18 predicted proteins | sample LHCtaG_2_FD_89590 | JGI IMG/M metagenome (GOLD analysis project Ga0105159, IMG submission 89590) | Hot spring microbial communities from Little Hot Creek, USA to study Microbial Dark Matter (Phase II) - LHC4sed_replicate | ecosystem: Environmental > Aquatic > Thermal springs > Hot (42-90C) >...
AAGTCTAAGATAGCTGAGTACCTTACGTCAATGCGATGATTTTATATACTACTGTAACGCAAAATATTGAAGGGTGGTAAGGTTGGGTAAGTGCCCTAATTGTGGTTTTGAAGTTAATGTCCCATCAAGAGAGTGGAAATATAGCCAGTTTGATGTGAAAAGATTTGATTGCCCTAACTGCGGAAAGTGGTTTGGAGAATACTATTGTGAAGGAGTGCTTAAGTTCACATTAATTCTTACGAGGGAAGGCTTAAGAAAATTTACTGGACAATAGGTGAAGCGTGGGCATCATAATGGGAGCACACGTATTTGTAGTAGATAAATTCAGTTTCCCTGTTCATCGCTCTAGAGATATCCTACGTTAGTGAGCTCCAGCCGAGGGCTATCAGCAGTAGGATGGCGAGGGAAAGGGCGAGTCCCACCAGCAGTATTGGCGTGAAGTAGCTGTTTGAAGCTGTGAGCCCCAGCCCACTCAGCATGTCGATTATGAGGAGCATTATTGCGAGGTATCCGCCAGACTTCTTGCATTTCCAGAGCCAGTTTGCAGATGTTATGAACAGTGCTCCAAGTATCAGCCCCTCTACTGCGTATGGCAACATCGCAGTTGTGAGGAGCTGACCGAAAAACGGTATGCTTACACCAGACTCGCTTATGTAGATGTAGGCGAAGAACATGAAGGCGCCAGATATCACGGATAGAAAGCCTATAAGTGCAAGCAGGAAGGCGGCAATGCTTATAGAAAGCGGTCTAGAAGGCTGAGGCTTAACCGGAGGAGGATAAGCCTGTTGGAGGAGCAGCCTCACCTGAAAACCGCAGTAGGGGCATATGTTCGCGTCGTCGGGGATCTGCCTACCACAGCTTGGACAGTACACGCAGATCACCTCTCAAGCGGTGATTTGGATATTCCCTTCAGGTACCATCTGATGGCGTCTTTTACGAACTCGGAAACGCTGGTGTACCCGTGACGCCTCTGCTTGACTATAACATCTATTTCGTGTGCCAGCTCCTCAGGTATCTGAATAGTCCGGTACTTGTAACGGGACATTTGCAGTTCACTCACTGGTTGTCTAAGCTTAAAAACTTAAACATTTTTGACGCAAATATCTAACGATGTGCATGCTCAAGCCCGGTTATGCCTGTATAACATTGAAAGCCGGAGTAGTCCAGCTCCTCAGGAAGCGTGCCAGAGAGAGCGGCTTGGGGCTTAACAAACTGATACTCCAGCTCCTCAGAGAAGAAGAGGACTGTCCCATCCATGAGGGAAAAACAACCTCAATTTACGTTCCTTTTGCGAAAAGGGAGTGGACCGGGCGGGATTTGAACCCGCGACCACCCGGGTGCAAACCGGGTATTCATACCAGGCTGAACTACCGGCCCACAAAATTCAGTTAACTAAACGGTTGATAAAAACCTTTACGTTCTCTTAAATTGAGCTGAAGGTATTAGAGGGGTTCGGGTTCAAACATTACTAGACATTTTCCTTCTTTACTGTAGTAAGTTAGGGATTATGGAATTTGCAAAGTTAGAAATTTTTATAGTGATATTTGTTAATAATGTCGTAGTGTGAGAGTATGGGTGTATCTCAACCTACACCTCAGGAGAAAATGAGTAAGGAGGAGGTTGCGAAGAAAGCGTCAGCCGCGATGATTAGGATAATTTTTACGTAGTGTTGTATGTTATTGTTGCGGCTGTTATTCAATGGGTTTTCACAAGCTTCTTACTACAGCTTATGGATTACATTGTATATGTGCAGATATTACTTGCCATAGCCTTCGGGTACCTTATTGTTAGCGGCGTTGCATCTTTCTTCTATTGGTCTATGAGGGTAAAGTACGACCATGCTACTGCGGCCGCTATTAGAAATGTTGTCAGAATCATAGGTATCGGTGCTCTAGTTGCGGTTATAGCTGGCGGTGTTGCTTTAGGTGGATTCATAGGCTTCGCCTGCCAGCAGGTGTTAGGGCAGGCTATTGCTGGATTATTTCTACTGATAACGAGGCCGTTTAAAATTGGCGATGGCGTTGTTTTAGCTGGAGAAGATGGTATTGTGGATGATATTTCAACGCTATTTACGGCTGTTGTAAAGGCTGATAATGTGAGGGTATTAATACCGAACAACTCCATTATAGGAGGCAAGATCTACCTAAAACCGAAAAGTAAATGATTAAAGCGTCGTAAAACTATCAATGATTAAGGCTTAAGTCAACCCGATTTCAGTTGAAACAATTTCTTCATTTTTTTATAACCGGTTTGATTAAGCCTTATCTTTGCCATAGAGAAGCTTGGTGGCGGTTAAAGCTGTTTAACTCGCTTCTAGAAACGTATTTATAGTTTTTAGATGCTCCTTCTTCTGATGCGTTTGGCGTTTAGAAGGTATGAATTCATCGTCGTATTTACGGTTGTAGCTTTCATGGTGTATGCTTGGGTCTCTAGATTTGGATTTACTTTACCTTCATCGGAGGGATATATGGTGTTTTTTAGAGAAGACGCTTGGCTTCTAGTATTTCTAGGCCTTATAGCCACGGCGTCTGCCCTCCTCCCCCTCTTCTTGGAATTTAAACTTTCGAAATCTATCACCTTCATAGGATGGGTTTTCTATTTTCCAGTACTTTTCAATACTTTGATACCTATGTTTATTCTCTTCTTCTCCGTTATAGGTGTCTTCTACACGCCTTGGCTGATGCTGATGGAGTTGGATTTTGCCAATAGGATTGTTAACGGCATTATATACCTTCCAGATGAGAATATACGCTTGATCGTGGATGTATTAGGCTATATGCTTATAGCTATAGGTCTGCTTTTTTACAGTCTAAGCCTATATCAGTTGCTATCGCATACCGGAAGGGGGCGGGAATTATTAACCAAGGGATTATACGGCGTCATAAGACATCCGCAGTACTTCGGCATACTACTATGGACGTTTGGTTTTGCAGTTTTAGGATGGCGGCTTATAAACTACCTAATGTGGCTTACACTATGCTACTCATACCTACTTCTAGCCGAGTATGAGGAGGTTGAATTGGAGAAGACCTTCAGCCAAGAGTATTTACAATACAAGAGTAAAGTGCCGTTTATAGTACCTTGTCTGAAGCTGAAGAGGAAATGTTGCTCAAAGATAACTTCCGATAGAAGACTGAAGATTTTAGCCTATACTTCAGCATACATATCGTCGTTGATAATCTGCTATTACGTCTTAAACCCCCTCATCGTCGTATATAGATGATCTCTTAAACCTGAAAACGGTTTCGGGAAACTATGACGAATTCTAGATTGAAAATAGGAAGGTTCTGTGACATGTAACCATAATGTTTATGTTACTTCCCTCTCTATTCATAAAGGTGTCACGGAGCATTTTAGCCGGCATCTTCCTAACCGTATGGAGTATAATCCTAGTAATAGCTTTAACTTGGGGAACTGAGTATGTCTGGCCCGACTATGTTCATGTGAAATACGGCTTTCCTTTAATTTGGGGAATTCATGTACTGAATACCTTACAAGGGCCGGTTGATGTATGGAGGATTGATATCACAGCTCTATGCTTGGATTTAATAATATGGTTAAGCGTCATGACTGTCTGTCTACTCCTGATCTTACATGCCAAAATAAGGGGGTAGATTTTAGGCATTTTAAGGGTAATCGTTAAAGCTTTGTTTAATAGATGATTCTCTGAGAGATGTTTTTAAAAGCTAGGAATGTAGCAGTTTTAATATTGATGGTTATCATAGGTTGCGTCGTTGGATACGTAGGATTGGTTAAGCTTCAAACTGGAGTGAAGAAGCCCTTCTTGGTTTGGTCTGCTAAGCCTCTTGAAAGAATATATATGGATACTGTTCCGGATGAGCCGTCTATGGGTAGGCGGATGGAGATTAGCTGTGCGAGAAACGAGTATGAAGGCTGTATGTTCGGTGTTTACGCGAACACAGATATTCACAATCTCAGGCTTAAAGCGTCGGATTTAACCTGTGGAAACCATGCAATATCCAAGCAGAATATTCAACTATACTTTGTAGGTTCTATTCCAGTTTCAAAGAATACTCCAAATACACCTACTGAAGAACTTGAAAGGACAGCTCCCTTTTACGCACCAGATCCTCTGCTTGACGTAGAAGCTGTAGACGTTAAAAGCGGCGAGACACAGCCATGCTATTTTCTGGTCTACGTACCTAAGGACGCTGAGCCTGGAAACTACACTGGTAGGATAACTGTTTCATCCGATGAGTGGGAGGCTTCTCTTGAAGTAGTTTTACAAGTCTACCCTATAACTCTGCCAGACCGTAGAAGCTTATACGTAACAAACTGGTTTTCACTGGAAAACATAGCTTCATTCTACGGCGTTGAATTATGGTCTGAGGATTTCTGGACAGTTTTTGAGAAGTGGATAGCACTCATGGCTAAGTATAGGCAGAACGTTTTCTGGATACCGATAGACACCATTAGAATACGTGTAGAGGACGATGGATATAAATTCGACTTCTCAATTTTTGACAGATATGTTGAGCTACTGCTTAAGTATAATGCCGATAGAATAGAGATAACGCATGTAGCTTACTTTAAGACGTGGGGAGGGCGAGAGTTACTTTTCAGAGAATTTAACGTCGCGGATCCCAATGGTGTTGTTAAACGTGAAAGTGGGAGAAAAATCCTTCCACTACTACTTCCAGCTCTTGAAAACCACTTGAAAGAGAAGGGTTGGCTCGACATGGCTATGATACATATAGCCGATGAGCCTACTGAAGATGGGCTTGAAAACTGGATAGAGGCTTCTGAATTTGTTCATAGATATGCACCTGGAATTAAGAGAATAGACGCCGTTGAAACAATCGGGTTTAACGGATTCTTAGAAGTTTGGGTTCCGACGTTACACCACTTCAACGACTGGATGGACGGGTACGTTAAAGCGATGAATGAACATGAGGTTTGGTTCTATACGTGTTGCAACCCTACGGGTAGATACCCGAATAGGTTTCTAGATTTCCCTCTGCTTAAGACCAGGATACTTCACTGGCTTAATTACGCATACGGTCTCAAAGGATATCTACACTGGGGCTTCAACTGGTGGGGTAGAGACCCGTTTGGCGAATTGAATCCAAACTTGCCACCTGGGGATACGCATATAGCCTACCCTGGGAGGGATGGGCCTTTAGCTAGTTTAAGACTTGAAGCCATGAGAGACGGGCTTGAAGACTACAAGTATTTAAAGCTTCTGGAGGAGGAGATCCTAAAGGTTAAAGAGGTTTTAGGCGGTAGAGCCTTCTCAGAGCCTTTTGAGAGGAGAGCTTTAGAGATATGCATGCGGGCGGTGCCGAGTATAACTGGGTACATTAGAGACCCAGATCTTTTAATGAAAATTAGAGGTGAAATAGTGGAGAATATTCTAGAGGTTAAGAGTAGACCTTTAGCTTTAGTTTTAACAGAACCGCCTGAGTGGAAGACGATGGTAAATGGACCATTCATGGTGATAGTTAAAGGTGTATGTGAAAACGGATCCCATGTTGAAGTCAATGGTAAGCCTGTTGAAGTACGTAACGGGTATTTTTCAACGTATACGTATCCTACGCGTAATGGAGAAATAACGGTTAAAATCGTGAAGGATGGTTTTGAGAAGACGATCAAACGAAGGTTTAACGTAGTATTTTAACAATCTTCCTCCACTTTTTCTTCAGATCTTGGGAGTCAAACTTAGGTATCATTTATATACTCGACCTTTAAGATAGTTAAAGGTTTTCATGAGCTTTTCCAGTCAAAGCGGGTTATGGGTTAAAGGTAATTTGCATACGCATTCGACGAATTCCGATGGAAGGCTTACGGCTGAACAACTGGTGGAATTTTACTATGCAAACGGTTATGGTCTTCTATCTATAACTGACCATGAAAAGCTGACTAAAGTTTCAACGGATAAGCTTATAACGATACCTGGTTTTGAAACGAGTGTTAAAGGTACGCGTTTAAACTACGATTACCATTTGGTTCTACTTAATGTTGAAGATGTAAAGTCTGTTCAAAAGCTTAGAAGCTCTATAGGAGAACTTTTAGATTTTACGTCTGAATGCGGTGGTTTAGCGTTCATAGCTCACCCATATTGGTCAAGCTTAACGACAGAGGATTTGATAATCTTGAAAAACTACTTAGGTGTTGAAGTATATAATACTGGTTGTGACGTTGAATGTGCTAAGGGTTTTTCAATGGTTCACTGGGACGGTGTTTTAGCGGCTGGTAAACTCATATACGGCTTTGCGGTTGACGACGCTCATCGATACTTAATACCCCCTATAGATGCTCTCGGCGGATGGATTTGGGTTAACGTTGAAACGCTTTCTATTGAAAGCCTACTCCGCAGTTTGGAAAAGGGTCTATTCTACTCTTCCATGGGTCCTACGGTTGAAGAATTCTCCCATAAATCCGGCGTCATCGAGGCACGGTTTACTCCTGTGAGTAGAATCGACGTAGTTTCTGATGACGGTGTAGGTTTATCCATATCTTTAGATGCTTATGAACATTTCAAGAGGCTATTTTCTACAAGTGAAGGTAGGAGACTTATGGGGGGTTTTGAAGCCGAATTTAATATTGAAGACTGTGTTGAAAAAGCTTATTTAAATGCAGGTGGTTTCAAACTGATTCTAGAGAAGACCGTAGACGGTTTAACTGCTTTAAAGCTTGAAAAGTACGGTTTTAAGAAGTACTTCAGATTGGAATTGACAGATTCAAAGGGTAGAAAAGCTTGGCTTAATCCGGTAATGGTTTAAATTAATTTGACTTCAGCTATTTCTAGGAGGGCTAAATTTTAGAATTAGATGTAGTTATCTCTTGGGGGTTCATGTATTGGATAATGTGGTGGAAAACGTTAGGAGAGATGGGGAGGTTATTCTATTCACTTTAGACCTTGAATCTGGTCAAACTGTTTCTCGGGTGGGTTTATGGGAGAGAGACGTGTATGTCTATGGTTGTAGTTTTAGAGTTGGGTGTATAGGTGGAGTATGGACTAAGGAAGAGTATAGGGGAAGGGGATATGCTACTAGGCTTCTTGAATCTGCAATTAAGCGGACTTGGGAGGATGGAGGTGATGTTCTCCTAGTATCGGGGGACCGTGGACTTTACAGGCGTCTTAATTGCGTCGTTGCAACTCCATACCGGTTATTTAGAATATCCAAGATAGATGCTGAAAAATTTCCAAGGGGGGCGGTGGAGCCTGTAGAATACTGTGATGAAGATTTATCGGATTTAACTAGGATTTATCAGATGGAGCCTATTCGATACCATAGGACGATTGAACACTTCAGACATGACGTGGATAAAAGGCATTGGTGGCCTCTCTGGCCAGGCTGGTTTCACGTGAAACGGAATACGTACGTGCTTAAATTTGGTTCTCAGAGTTTAGCCTATATGGTGATTCAACCGTCTACTCAAGGAGGTTTAGGTGGGAAGATAGCTGCCGTATGTGAATATGCGGGGTCTAGAAATGCAATAGTTGAAGCAATACCATGGATTTTCAAAAGGTACGGAATAGAGAATCTCCTAATATGGGTCTCCCCCTTCGACGTAGAACTCCAATACCTTCTTAATAAGGTGGGGCTTAAGTCGGAGATTGGAGACCTTCCAGGGCATACAATTAGGATGGTGGATTTCCCAAGGCTTTGTGAAAAAATTCGACCCTATTTTGAAGTACATCTAGGTTGTAGAAAAGCTAAGCTTTTAAAATTTAAGCAGGAAAACGACGTTTTTACTATAGAATTTCAGGATCAACGTCTTCAATTCGATAGTAAAATGATAGTGCGTTTAGTCTTCGGCTCGGTTGAAGAGGCTGTTGAAATGCCTGATGTCGGAGAGTTGACTGCAATATTGAAGAAGGTTTTTCCAGTGCCATTTCCGTGGCCTGGCTTAGAAGCCTTTTAAATGACCTTGTGAACACCAGCTCTGTTATTCCCCCCTTCTGCGATTTAAGTAGACGCTGGTTTTTAACAGCGTTGGAAAAGCTCATGATAAACTTTTATGAGGATTAACGTTGATAATTAGAGTAGGGTTTACATGAGTAAGGGAGTCGTGAGGTTTAGTGCTTCAGTCTCACGCGATTTACTTACGGCTTTCGATAGATTCATTAAAGATTTGAATTACAGCAGGTCTAGGGCTGTTCAAGAGGCTATGCGTATGTTTATTGACGAGCATGCTTGGAAACATAGGGAGGGTGAGCTCATCTTTGGAACTTTGAATATTCTCTATGACCATGAGACTAGGGAGCTGGAGGAGACTTTGACGGATATTCAACATGCTTACAGGGAGCTTATAATATCGGCTTTACATATCCACGTTGATGAGAGAAACTGTATGCTGGTAATATCTGTTAAAGGTGAATCTTCACGTATTAAAAAGCTAATCGATGAGGTTGCTGGTAGAAAGGGAATAAAGCAATTAAAAACCGTTACATTCGCCATTTAGAATGGAAGATTTAAATCCGAAAATGTTAAGCTTTATCTAATCTTCCATTTCCTCCTCGAAAATCCGTCTAAGCGTATCCTTACTTACCTGAAGCTTTTCCGAAAGATTTTTAACCCATCTAATGTAGCTTCTAAAAATGTTTTGAAGTATTTCTGCTTTTTCCACATCCGTTAAATCTTCCCCTTTAGCCAGAAGGAGTGCAAACCATTTTCCAACATCCGACAGCCTGTATGTTTTAACCCATACTGTTCGCCCTTCCAGCTCAACCTTATCCATAGCCTCTATTAAAATTCCAAGTCTAGTTAAAACCTTTAAATTCTCAATGATCGTTTTATTCGAGTAGGAAAGCTCCCTTACAAGGTCTTTCTGATAGATCTTGTTTGAAATTCCACGTTTAAGAGAATACCTTAAAATGTCGAGAGAAGCTTTAGACCCGAAGATAGCGCTCAATACTCTATCTTTTTCCTCAGCTGGAAGAAAAATTACATAAGAGTGTAGCGAATCCATCCCAACTTCATTTAAATTAAGGTGCAGAAGCACCTTAATATTACTTTCCGCTTAAAGTTGAAGCATATATCGAGAATTTAAACAGTCACTTTAAAGGATATTTGCCATATCTCCTAGCTTCTTCAACCATCACGTAAATGTTTTCGACTTTAACATTAGCGTGTAGTGAATTGCTTGATGCTAGGATAAACCCTCCACCTTGAGCTGCGGAGTCTATACATCTTCTAACGTCTCTTCTAACATGATCTTCATCTCCAAACGGTAGTACGTACTTGCAATCGACGTTTCCAATTAGACATATTTTAGAGCCGTATTTTTCCTTCACCGTTTTCAAGTCCATAACACCAGGCTCTATCGGATGGAGGGTGTTTATCCCCGTTTCGATGATATCGTCTAGTATTGGGTAGAGGTTTCCATCGGAATGTTTTAACACGGGTATTCCGTAATTTTTTCCAATTCTCACAATCTCCTTTAAATTGGGCAATTCATATTCTCTAAAAAGTTTAGGGTTCATCATGGGGCCTCTATTATCCGCATAATCGTCTGTTACGAAGATGGCGTCAACTCCGGCTTCAGCCATTAGTTTGGCGAATCCACGGCAGGCTTTTGCAATCTTCTCTATGAGCTTCCTCGCGAAATGGGGATTACGGTATAAGTCTATTGAAATCTTATCTATCCCCCCTCTAACTTGGAAAGCCATATGCCATCCGCTGTGGCATTGAGCTATCACAGCGATATCTCTATCTTTGACCCTCCTCATAATCCTATCAACCATTTCAACGACGTCTGGATGGAATGGGTCTGGAGGTTCGTAAGATTCCAAGTCCTCTGGAGAGTTTACGGTTCCACCTACAAAATACGTCGTTTTAGCCTCTACACTGGTCTGCATAACTCTACCCCAGTGGTCGATGTACCTTTTACCATCTAAGTACTTAGGCTTATATTCTCTCGTCGTGAGAGAGTAGTCTGATAAAGCTGGCACGGCGTCAAAATCCAGTTTTTCACATGCATCTACAAGTGCAAGCCTATAGTTTAATGAATTCTCCCAACTGTCGCTTCCACCAGCCATCGTTAAAACCGTACCGGAGAATTTACATCCTAAAACGGCTTCTACAATCGGAGGATCTAAAGCGAGATCCGTTATCGGGACTAAATCGGGCTCTTCCAACTCTAAAGCTTTAAAGAAACGTTCTCTATGCCTCATATAGTTTCATCCCACTTAACCCTTCCCTCCGATTAATTTACGGATTATACTTTCTACACTCATCTATTGTGAAGGTGCCGGTTAATCTAATGTCTCTTGAAGAAGCTCCAACCCTCACTTCATATTCGCCCTTCTCCAATACCCATAATCCATTGTTGAAGCTTGAGAGATCTCTTAAATCTATTTCAACCTCTACAGTTTCAGATTCGCCTGGATTTAGAAGTTTCGTCTTATGGAATCCCTTCAATTCATGGAAGGGTTTATCTACAGCTCCCTTCGGCGCCCTTATGTAGATTTGCGCGATTTCTTTTCCGGGGAATCTACCGGTATTTGTAATTGTAAAGGAGACTTTTATAGAGTTCTCCATTTTTATTATTTTAAGTCCTCCGTATTCGAATGTCGTGTATGAGAGGCCGAAGCCGAATTCGTAAGCTGGCTTTACGTTAAAGGTGTCGTAGTATCTGTAGCCGACGTATATCCCTTCATCGTAGACGACTTTTTGAGGGTTGTTTTTAGGTTCTCCTAGGAAATTCCAAGATGGGATTTCCGAGTAATCCTTGGGGAAAGTTGTCGGAAGCTTTCCAGAAGGGTTGACTTTTCCAACGAGTATGTCTGCTACTATCCTACCTGTTTCTTGACCAGCCTGCCATATTAGTAGAATCCCATCTACTAAGTCTCTCCAACTGGCAACCTCTATCGGCCCACCTATGTTAAGCAGAGCCACCACTTTTTTACCCCTTCTCCGAAATGTCTGAGACACTTTCTCTATGAGCCTCCGTTCATCATCGCTGAGGTAGTAGTCCCCCTTCTCCGGTTTCCTATCGTAGCCTTCACCGGATATTCTGCTTATCACAACTATTCCGACGTCGTTCTTCTCAGCTACTTCTTCCAGTTTTTCCTCGGTTAAGAAGTCTTCTGGAAGTTTTGGAGCTATGGGGGTTCCGAAGAATACCCTTCTAATCTTATACTCATCTCTACTCCTCATCTTGCTGACGTAGTCTTCATATGTTTTCGCTAATTCTTCATCGACCTTTAGATGCTTCTCCCTTAAACCTTCAAGTATGGATATGACGTACTTTGGATGAGTATCGCCGCTTCCAGTTCCACCTTTAACCGTTTCTATTTGACCGACTCCAAATAAGGCGATTCCAGTGTCTTCTTTAATCGGCAGTACACCGTCATTTTTAAGTAGTACAGCACCTTCAACACCAGCTTTATAGGCGATTTTTGCATGTTCTTCAAGGTCTGGTTTATTCGTGTACTTGTAACCTTTGAAAGACGGCGAGTTCACTAGAACCTTTAAAATGTTTCTCACATTTCTATCCAATATACTTTCGCTCAGTCTTCCATTTTTAACCGCGTTTAAAATCTCTTCAACTTCATCCCTCCTCTTCGGGTTTACTTGGTTGACTTTACCAGGCATTATGAGGTCGTTTCCAGCCTCCATCTGCTCAACCGGGTTGTCACCTGCATACCAGTCTGTCATTACGAATCCTTCAAAACCCCAATCTTCCCTTAAAACCTTGGTTAAAAGCCACTTGTTTTGAGAACAGTATTTACCGTTAAGCTTATTGTAAGCGCTCATTACAGCCCAAGGCTTAGCCTTCTTAACCGCTATTTCAAAACCTTTAAGGTATATTTCCCTCAAAGCCCTCTCCGAAACCACTGTGTCAATTATCATACGGTTTGTTTCCTGGTTATTGGCTGCGAAGTGCTTTAGACAAGCACCAACCCCTTGAGATTGAACACCTTTTACGAAGGAGGATGCCATTTCACCCGTAAGCAAGGGGTCTTCTGAATAATATTCGAAGTTTCTCCCACAGAGTGGATTCCTATGGATATTCATAGCCGGTGCTAGGAGGATGTCTACACCGTACTCTCTAACCTCTTCTCCAACAGCTCTACCAACTTCTTCTAAAACCTCCCTATTCCAAGTTGAAGCAAGCATTGTTTCAATCGGAAATGCCGTAGCATGATAAGTCTTTTCATCACCCTCCTTCGTAGGGTTTATCCTAAGACCCGCAGGTCCATCAGCTAAAACAGCCGCTGGAATTCCAAGTCTAGGTATCGGATAGGTTTCACCAGCAGCTCCCGGAACCCGTGAATGAGGATTTCCGAAGAAACCTGGTAACCCCACACCTACAACAAACCTCACCTTCTCTTCCAAAGTCATCTGAGAAATCGTAACATCAACTTTAGACACACTCATACTTCTCCCTCGAAGTTTTTATACCCTCCAATAGTATTTCAATTTTTCATGATTTTATAGTTTGTTTATATTACTCAAGGTAATATGGAGCTGATAAAGATTTTGAATAAGCAGGGAGGATTAGTTAAGATCATTAGTTTAAGAGCGCCTGATTATGTGAGCGAAGAGGATGTTGTCCGCTGAACGATGGAGGGCTTGCTCGAAGGATTGTTAAAAAGCTCGTCTTAAAATACCTTGGGGAAGGGATGGATATAGACTTGGAAAAACAATCAAAGAATTTTTAGGAAACGAGAGATGAAGTATGGGGGGACTTGAAAAAGGAATATTGGGAGAAGGATATCCTTTAGTAGTCCCCTTTAGAAGAATTACGGGTTTTTACTGGTTTAATGTTTGGCCTATTTTGTAGTTTGGATTGTGGCTTACGACTATAACGTATTTTCCGTTTACTACGTCATACATTGCGACGACTTTCGCCAGATGTGCGACTGTGTGGACTATTGCACTATAGAGCCACACTGGTCCTCTCCCCGTAACTTTTATCACGTCAAACCTGCTGTTGCTGTAATGCCTGTATGCCTCTTCCACAGCCAACGGAAGCTGGTCATACGTTATGCTCTTTGTAGGTGGAATATCGAATCTTATCGTATCTCCATCAAAAACAAGCCAATTCAAATTCAACATACATCCACCCTCCATATCCTCCATTATAGGCTAGTAATAATTCGCCACCCAAACATTAAAATCTACCTGATATAGGGAATCTGGGAAAGCAATTTAACATTTACTCGTTCACTTTCCTGAATTTTTTTGGGAGCTGGAGTGTGGATAAAAGAATGATGGAATGAATTGATAGCGATTGATGAATATGGATTTAAAAATATTGTTTAATACTTTGCATGGATTCTTCTAGTTTGGTAGTGTTTGAGTTTAGATTTGGATTTTATGGGCTTGGTTGTTCAACAAGTTCCCCCAATATTTTATTTAGCTGTTTTTGCATGTCTTCTTCTTGTGAGTATTTTACGTATATTTTTCCGTTTCTTATTGATACTAGTGTTATGTTACTTTCTAAACTTGCGTGTGCTATGAAGTTTCTCTTATCTATGCCTTTTTTCATGAATTCTTCGATGCCTTTTTGTAAGCCTTCCCTCTCCCTTGCGATTATTTCTTTGAATTTGTCTTTCTCCACGTTCCTATCTTTGTAGTTTCTGTATATGGCTATTAATTTAGTTTTTTTACCTTCAAATTCTACTTGCCTCTCGCTGACTTCTATTATTGCCTTATATGGGGGTCCACTCATTTAATTTGAGTTGGAGTTCTCTGCATAGTTCTGTTCTTTCCTCTATTTGGGATAGTTCATTTTTAATTAATGTCTTCCCTGGTTCTCTGATGAACTTTTCTGTAATCTTCTCTAAACCCTCGATCGCATATCCCTTTTCGGCTTCGATTATCTCTCTGTCAGATAGCTTCTCCACAATATCCTTAATGAATATCATTAACGTAGTTTGGTATTGCGGTGTATGGAAGTATTGCACGTTTAAGGATTTTCCATTCGACGTCATCTCTACGATGTCATCATAATCTTCGAGATACGAGTACTTCTTCAATTCACTTATCAATTTCTCACGTTCGAATCTAATCAACTCTCTCATGGTTTCTATTAGTGGTATTATTTGTCCCATTATGGAGAACTTCACGAATCTAATTGTTTGTTCATTCAGCCTCTTCCACTCCTTAATGCTTTCCAAACTCCTCACATCTGGTTTGTACGGTTTAAAGTTCCCATCTATGTATAGCGATTCAAACTCGTCATACAGATGCTCTCTAGCCCTTACAGCATTAACCTCAAAATCTTCAACAATGTTTAATTGTAGATCCTCAACGTTTGCACCTTTACTAAATGGCTCAGAATTGTACACCACTCATCTAGCACTTCTTCCATTTAAAGCCACATATGCATTAAAAGCATCATAAACTGATTGCCTAACATAAACTGGCATATAGTTTACCCCATGAGATATATCTAATATCAACGTTTCAGGCTTCACTCTACATATAAACTCGTACGCAGATATCGAAGCTACGACCCTAAAAGCATTAATGTTACCAATGAAATTTGTGACTCCGTTACCACTCTTAGGCTTAAACCTTCCAATTCTAGGTAGAACCCTCAAAACTCACCGAAAGGTTCAGTAAACTGAAGGCTTTAGAGGGAAACTACACATGCAAGGCAAAAGTGTTTATGAAGAAGAATGGCAAATACACATTTTTAGAGGTTTGGAAACATGCGAATAGTTAAAAAGCGGGGTGGTTGAAATATCATACCCGCCAGAGCATCCTCTAAGCCCATCTGCATACCTCTTCTGGGAAGAGGTAATACTTAAAAAGAGGTGCCCCAAGTGCAGACACGAGGTAAAAACGTCGTACAACTACTGTCCAAATTGCGGACACAAACCGAAGGATATGATGGAAGAAGACCTTAAAGAAGAGTGCAACTACCAAGGTTGACGAAGTTCTTTCAATTCTCTTTATGAGATTCTGAAGTTGTAGCAGTTATAGATGATCACGCTTCATCTAGCGGACTTTCAATTCTCTTTATGAGATTCGGGACGGCGTTGAAAGGATATAGAGCTGATATGACCACTTTCAATTCTCTTTATGAGATTCATCCGTCGGGATTAGAGCTGAATGGGATAAAGCTAAGCGGTCTTTCAATTCTCTTTATGAGATTCTTTACATCCTCTGGCTGAAAAACATCCGTGCAGGCTGACTTTCAATTCTCTTTATGAGATTCCAACACGCATGCCGTATCAACCATATAGCTCAGACCCTCCTTTCAATTCTCTTTATGAGATTCCTATGGCGCAGAGGTAGGCAAAGGTGACGTCAACCGTCCTTTCAATTCTCTTTATGAGATTCATCAT
>Ga0105159_1000260_pt1 | contig 15245 bp, 7 predicted proteins | sample LHCtaG_2_FD_89590 | JGI IMG/M metagenome (GOLD analysis project Ga0105159, IMG submission 89590) | Hot spring microbial communities from Little Hot Creek, USA to study Microbial Dark Matter (Phase II) - LHC4sed_replicate | ecosystem: Environmental > Aquatic > Thermal springs > Hot (42-90C) >...
AGATAGCTCAGCCACTAGTACATACCTTAAACGGCTCTTAACCTCGACGTAGAACCTCCTTAGACCCCCTTCACCAGGGCACTGACCTCCTCCCCGCCCCGAGGGGGTAGTTAGCACCAGCACTTAGCACAGAGTACTATGCGTGTGTGTTAAGCGCCAGGTGTTAAGCACGATCTTGCTGTAGCTCTTAGCACTCGGTGCTAAATCGATGGTGCTAAGTGGTGACGTAAACGATCATCCGACGAGCGAGGAGCTACTCAAGTGCGTGAGCGAGGGGTTGAGGGTTTACCCCGGTAGCAGGGCGGGTAGGTGGCGCGTAGAGCACGGTAGCAGGGTTGAGTACATCGCGCGAGCTGGAGGACCTCTTAGGCGGTACCTACTAGCTACTACTAGCGCAGCTACAGCCTTAGGTAGCCGGCACCTACGGTGCCTACTAAGCCGCTCTAGGTTTTGCCACTCCTACTAACTACTAGGCGCAACCTACCCAGCTCGGCACCCCGAGCTAGCACGCCCCTAGGAGCGGCCTACGCCTACTAAAGCCTCTTTAGGCGGTAGCTCGCTTAGCTAGTGCCCCGCTAGACGGTACCTCTCCTAGTTACTACCAACCCCGCTAGAGCCCCGCCTACTAACTAACGGGAGGAGAGGGTACCCAGCGCTACCGTATACTATGGGACACCTCCCCGTTCCGGCCAAGGCCGCGAGCCTCAAACTAGCGGGCCGTTAGATGGTACCGGCTAAAGCATTCAGCCCCGCTAGTTGGTACCTACTAACTAGCTAGGTAGAGCACAGCTGGCGCGGCGCCCCCGTTGGTTGATATCGCGCACAATATCAGCACCAACTAACGCGGCCGTGTTAGATAGTGCCGAGCGGTGCGGACCACTCCTAGAAGTGCTAGGCAGTGACAGCTACCGTTAATTAGCACCGGCGTTAGATTGCACGGTCCGCGGGGCTAGTAGCGTTAGGTGGCGTAGCCCTGACCGGCAGTAGAGGCTAGCCCGACTAGAGCGGGACGCACGCCCATCTAGCGACCACCAAGAATAAGGCATTCTGGGGAAAGGTATGTAAAGAACGCGTTGCACCAGCTCCACGTGCACGACCTCGTCCCCTCCATGAAGAGGCAAGCTTTCAGTTGCAAGTAGTTGCAGTTTTTAAGTGGGCAACCCGTACACTATACCGGTAGGCTCCCTGTGAGCAAAAAGATCTTTATAGAGTCCCCGAGCTTCCCGGTAGAGGTCATCAACAGAGCGTCCGCTTCCGAGAAGGGTGGCGGCGGGAGACCGGAGCACTGGGAGATGGTGTTCTGGTGGACTAGGAAGCCGCTGGCTGGTGCGAGAGCAGTCATCTTAGCCAGCCTCCTAGGCGAGACCGACACTAGGGCTTTCCTGAGGTGGCTGTACCCCTCTATAAGGTTCCTAGACGAAGGCGAGAAGTGCAGGAAGAAAAGCACCAGCAGAGGGGGAAAAGAGGCTGGAATCTGCTTCGAGGAGACGCCCCATAGGTCGAACCCCACGCTACCACCGGAGGTGAGGGAGAGGCTTAGGGGGGTGAAGCTATTGGACCCCTTCGCCGGCTTCGGCTCGATCCCGCTTGAGGCGGTCAGGCTCGGCGTAGGGGAGGTGGTCGCAGTCGAGCTCCTGCCGACGGCGTACGTGTTCCTCAAGGCGGTCCTGGAGCACCCGAAGGCGTACGGCGGCAGGGTGGTCAGGGTCAGCGGCGGGGAGCTGAGGAAGCTCGGGCTAGAGGGCGTGGCTAGGAAGTTCAACAAAGCTAGGACCATACGCGACAACAGGGAGTACGAGGTCCCCGCACTGATATACGACGTCGCCAAGTGGGGCAGATGGGTAGCAGAGCAACTGAGGCGAGACCCCGACATCAGGGAGCTCTACGACGAGGACGTAGCCGTTTACATCGGCACGTGGGAGGTCAGGTGCCCCGCCTGCGGGAGGCACACCCCCCTAGTCGGCAACTGGTGGCTCGCCAGGGTTTACGATAGCAAGAAGAAGTGGAAGGCGTTAGCGTGGATGGAGAAGGAGGGGGAGGCTAGTAGCGAAGGGGTTGGAATACGTATCGTAGATGCCAAGAAGCACAAGGACTACGCATCCAAGCTAGATAACATTGAAATAGTGAAACGCGGCAGAAGAGCAGTGGGCGTCAAGCTCGGCGGTAGAACGGTCTACGTGGGCTGGGACAAGCTCGAAGGCAAGCCCAACGTCGACGCCAGGAACGAGACAGCTACGTGCCTAAACTGCGGTGGCGAGATAGGAAGCAAGGTTAAAGACCCCGAAACAGGCGAGAAGGTGTGGTACGTTAAGCACGCACTCAGAGCATGGAACAGGCTACTGGAGGAGTACCTGAAGAGGAGGGCGACAGCAGAAGACCTGAGAAGTGCCCCGGCGAGACCGAGACTCCTAGCTAAGGTAAAGATAGCGGGCAAGGGCTTGGAGTTCGAGCCGGCGTCGCAGGAGGATAACGAGAAGCTATGGAAAGCACTGGAGAAGCTCAGGGCAACATGGGAGGACCCGGACATACCAACAGAACCCCTCGCAGGATATGAGAGCAGGAGTATATGGGTACTACTATACGGTTTCGATAAGTTCTACAAGCTCTTCAACCCGCGACAGCTCCTAACCCTAGTCAAGCTCGCCAAGCTAATCAGAGAAGCCGGCAAGAGGGTCGAGGAGGAGAAGCTGAAAGAAGGGTGGACTAGGGAAGAAGTGCACAGGTACGCGGAAGCAGTAGCAACATACCTGGCAATAGCACTTCTAAAACATATCAATTATAACTCTATAGTTACGTCAACGGAGCCTACACAAAAATTCTTGAGAGAAAGCCTAGCTTTTAGAGGCATTGCCATGACGTGGAACTGGGTAGAAGAAATACCATATGTTAATGTTATTGGCTCATTTACAAGATCAATAGGATCAATTATAGACGGGCTTTCATATCTAGTCTCCGCTGTTTCTGGTAGTCCTAGTAGGGTCAGGGTTTTGCTTGATGATGCTAGATACTTGGAGAGAGTTAGTGACGTAGAGTTCGACGTTATAGTGACGGATCCGCCGTATTACGACGACGTACCGTATACCGAGCTAAGCGACTTCTACTACGTGTGGTTAAAGAGAGCCCTAAGCGATGTTGAAGATGGCGAGATTAAGCCGAGGTTCCACGCTGACGCCTTCTTCGACGAGCACGGTAACACCATCGAGACGCAGTGGAGTACGTTCGCACGTGACGAGATAACGCTTAACGTCCAACGTTACGAACACTTTAGGATTATAGAAAGAAACAATGCGGAGACAGCTAAATTGGAGGCTATGGGTAAAGAAGTCTACGCGAAGATGCTGGCTCAAGCCTTCGAGACCCTTGTGTCTAGGCTGAAGGATGGCGGGCTCCTCGTAACTTACTTTGCTCACACCGACAAGGATGCGTGGGAGTCCTTGGTCTACGCCGCGTGGAAGCGGGCTGGCTTAGCGGCTGTAGCGGCGTCCCCTATGGTTACCGAGTCCGAGGAGAGCGTCGTCGCACGTGGAAAGGCGGCGATAACGGCGAGCGTCGTTGTCGCGTGGCACAGGCTTGAGCCTGCCGCTGGTGAGTGCAACCTCCAGTTCGAGAGGGATAGAATCGTCGGGACCCTAGCCGAGCAACTAGAGAGGTATCTATCGCCTAGTATGCGTGGCACGACTCTCTACGTAATGCTCTACGCCAAAGCACTATCGGAGCTAACGAGGTACCCCAGGGTCAGGGACGGCTCTAGGTCGCTGGACGTCGGCGACCTAGTAGTTGAGGCGAGCCGCCTCGTAGCTAAGGCGGTGGTGAGGGGGGTCAATCCCAAGATAACCAGCCCGGAGGCTACTCTCTACCTGCTCTTCAAGCTTGTAGGGGTCGTGCCTAAAGGAGCTAAGAGGAGGCGCCTCCCCAGTAGCGACGCGGTTATGCTCGGGTACGGGACGCTCGCACTAGGGGAGGCTGTAGGACTCGGCATTCTGAGGGAGCTTACCGAGGAAGAGGAGGCGGAGGAGACCGGGGGTGCTGAGGTTTCGAAGAGGAAGCTCTACGAGCTCCTAGAGTCATCTGACGACTCCGAGGACTCCGTCCTCGAACTACTCTCGCAGAAGGGGGTCGACCCCAATAAGCCGGGCACTATCAAGACCTCCGTCGACACCCTCCACGTGCTAGAGCTGTTCGTAGACAGACCCATGGTCGAGTTCCGCGAAAGGTACTTGGAGCTAGTTAACAGCGTTGGCTGGTACCTAGTCGAAGAGGCGGCTGAGCTAGCGAAGGCGATAGTGCACATAGCTGAGAGGGGGACTACCGAGGACCCGGAGGCACAGCGGTGTAGCAGACTTATAAGTATGCTTCAGAGGCTAGGAACGAGAGGGACCGGTGAGGTAAGGTGAACGGCATATTCTCAGTTCTCAAGCTACGACCAGAGATAAAGGCGATAGTAGAGAGAGGCTCTGCTACGGTAGAGGAGTTCGACCCGAGCCCTAGCCTGTGGCACGTAGCTGTATACTACGAGTACCGCGATTTATGCAACAGCAAGCTGGCGACGTCTATAGACCTCGGTAATAAGTGTAGAGGGGTAGCCGAGGTAGAGAAGAAGTTCGAGATATTTGTCGACCCAGGGAAGTTCTTCGAGAGGACTTACCTCACCGACAACATGGATGACGTCATTGTAAAGGTGTTCTCAGGGCTACTCAACGTTAAGGGCAGGGGAAAGCACGGGGCTCTGACCCTGAATTCCAGAGTGATTTTTCTTCCAAGCCTCATGGGGGGCGGTAAAACCCACCTGCTGATAACGCTGTTCCACATCATGAGGCTCTACAACAAGCACGTTGTCGAGGAGAGGAATGTTGACGCCTTCGAGAAGGCGGTGAGCAAGCTCAGTGCCGACCTCGCTAGGAGATTGCACGAGATGATCAACGAAACCGGCTCCAAGGGGCTGAAGAGAATACGCATCGTAGCGATCGACGGTCCATCCGAGGAGACTACGCCAGATCCGGGCAAGCCGAAGAGCAAGGTATACGTAGTGCCCACAGCGGGCATGCTGAGCGTTAACACCTACACCGTCAGGACTATATGGGGTAGCATTGCACACTACCTCGGACGCTACCAAGACATAAAGCACCGGGACGAGAGCGACACTGTCCCCTCACTGGAGGAGCTAAAGCAGGTACTGGCTGATGGACCCTTCCTCATAATAATCGATGAGGTACACCTGTATGCGGACAGGTACGGAGACGCCGATAAGCTACGAGACTTCTTTCAAGTCCTAGCACTCGCGATTAAAGAGGTCGGCAACGGAGTAATGATCATATCCATCCCGCTCGCAGTAGAAGAGCTCAGCTCAGGCGAGGGGGTCGCGAGCAAGATATACCAGGCGGTTGCGAGGTCTCAGGCCAACCTGGAGATCATCCCGCCGCTGAAGGCACCCGACCTAGTCAGCGTCTTAAAGAGGAGGCTGTTTGAAAACGGCGAAGACGAGTTGAGGAGGATTGGTTGCGAGGTGGCGAGGCAGGTGATCTCGCGGGGCGGAGATATAGTGAAGAAGGCTATTGAGAGCATCTTTAAGAGTGCCGCTGCGTTCGAAGATTCGCTAGCAGAGACATACCCGTTCAACCCACTCTATATTAAGCTCCTAGAGGAATACTTCACCAACATCAAGTACCTTCACAGGACGAGGGACGCCCTCAGGATAACGGTTAGAGTGCTCGTAGACATATACAACGGTAAGTATAGGTGGCTCGGTGAGGACTTCGCCTACATCTCCCCGTACCACATACCGATAAACGACCAAGGCGTGAGAAGCTTCCTCGCAAACCCAGGATCCATCGACTACCAGGTGCTAATGTCGATGTACGATAGAGATGTGGAGGGTGCATCCAAGAGTACCAGTATGCCGTGGCTCTCCCACGTCGTGGCCTCGTACATATGGCTGAGGACGATCGTAGGGCGTGGGGTGCTCGAGCAACAACTCATCAAGTTCTACTCTAAGGCGTCCGATATAATCCTAACGACGTACGACCCCATCGTGTTCACGCAACAGAGAGAGGGTGCTGGGCGAATACTCGACTCCCTAAAGGAGCTAGTAGAGGTCTCAAACTACCTCGTGAGAATGGGCGACGCGACATCCATGGATGCCGTGTACGTTATGGCACAGATCCCGCCAATTGACGAGCTCATCAAGAGGCGAGCGAGGAACGTCAGCGATACGGAGGCACTGAAACGCATACACAATCTTGTCGCCGAAGCCGTCGAGAAAGAAAAGAAAGAGAGGAAGATGGTGGCTAAGTCGCACTACCTCGTATTCAAGGACGTCAAAATTAGGGGCGTAGAGAGCAGGGGGCTTCCTCTAGCTGAAGTACAGATTAGCGATGAGCCTCTGCTAGTTAACTTCACTTATGAGCCGGACGAAAATGAGCTCAACGATATCTTACGCAGGAACAACGTCGTAGCCCTACTACCACGCATGAGTATACAGGTCCAGCACCCAGCTTGCCAGAGCTACGCGACTGCAAAAGAGTGCCTCATCGGGCTTGCTAAGGAGCTCGTCGCTCTCGAATCCATAATAAATGAGGGCGATTTGTCCAAGCTATACGGAGAGGAGATCGCTAAACTCAGACGTGAGAGCCTAAAGGCAAGAGCTGATAAACTGATCGACGACATATCCGAAGTACTGAAAGGCTACGTCTTCAGCGAAATGGTCGTCGGAGTGCCTAAGTGGCGTATAACTCAACCAGTATCGAGCAAGTTAAGCGGTAAATCAAACACTCTTGTAATCGCCGTTGAGGAGATACTCCTAGAACAATCGTATATACCGAGCGGCTACTCGCTGTCGAAAGACGACGTAGTCATGATAGCTAGGAGGCAACAAAAGACGTGTACTGATGAAGTGACAGGCACTGAGAGGATCTGCGGAGAGATGGATATTGGCGAGGCTTGGCACTGGTTCCTTACAACGGTTGATCCGCCATTTAGGCACGTAGTGGTCAGCTTCGACGGGTTCATCAAGGGAATAAGGCAGATCTACGAAGAAGACCTCTCCGTAGCGTTCGTGTATGGGGACAGGTTCGTGTGGAAGTCCATAAGGGATTCGAGACCAGAGGACGTGGCGGACAAAGGCAATTGGGGCGAGGTAGGGAAGTTCACAAGAGAGATGGGCATTGACATTAAGAGACTGAGGATAGTTCCGTACGATACGGTCATCGATAGATTCGTTGAGGCGGTTAAAGGGCTTGAGGGTGTCAAAGTAGAGGGCAAAGTCAAGAAGTTCGTCAAGCTCATGGTGTCGTATAGAGACCCGTTTGGTAGCAGAGTGGACGAGGAGCTCGCGACGTTCCTACAGAGAGCTGGCTGGAGGGAATTAATTCGCACCGCCGTACTCTGGCAACACGTAGAGTACCCGGAGTACGTGTTCTCGCTTGCCGCCGAATCGGCTGAGGTTGACGGGAAGAAGGTCAGCACGGATGGCGGAATCGTGGCGGAGCCCGGCAAGAAGGTGATGGTCAAGCTGAAGGTCAACGCGAAGGAGTATCCCTACGAGGTAACAGTTGCCACATACCTAGACGACCTAACCGTCCACAGAGAGACCGTTGAGGGTGGAACGGAGAAGAGCATCACGATACAACTTGAGTCCAGCGTGCCGGGAGAGCACCTAGTCAAAATCGAGGCGTCAGGAAACGACCCCAAGGGCTTCAAGCAGACCGCTTCAATACTGCTGAAGGTGCCCGGCGAGGTCTCCGAGACTCAGGAGGCTGACAGTAGCGAGAAGCTCAAAGCGATAGTGAATAGTCAAGTCTACACTAAGGTAGAGCTCTTCAGTATAAGAGTGCGTGATGTAGCCAAAGCGACAGACTTGGTAAGGGTCCTCAAAGACTACGGTTTATACATCAAACACGTCAAAGTACACAGGCTGGAGCTACGGGGGCAGAGGTCAGAAAGCACGAAGCTGACTATAGAGAGCGGCGTGATATCCGGTTACGACGAGTTCAAAACGTTTGTGGACACTCTCTCGAAGCTCTTTATCTTCGAATCGGGCGAACTAAGAGTTGAGCTTTGCGGGCTCAGCGATAAGGACGCTATATGGGGGCTGAGCGAGAACATAAGCAAAATAGGCGTATCCAACGTAGTCTACGAGATTAAAGGGACCAAGAGAATCGGGTGAGGTGTCGTGGAAGACCTTCTAACTAGCCGACCAGCCTACAGGATTAAAATTACTGTGCGTGTGCGAAGGGCATCAAAGGATGACCCTAGGTACATCCCAAGGTACACGGTTTTGGTTATGCACGGAGAGGACGTGGAGTTGAGGGTGACGTTGCCGTCTATTGAACCACTGATCCAGTACCTGGAGATGGATGGCAGGTACTCGCGTGGCAGAGACTACGATATCGTCATTAGCGAGCGGCAGACCAAAGTGGGGGAGGTACGGCTACCGGAGTTCGTGATTAAGACTAGGGAGTGCTTCATGCGCTTAGCGGTTGTGGCTACCTCGCTAGTGGGTGTCAGGGACATCTCGAAGTGGAGCTTCAGGATGGTGGAGGCGGTGTTCAGCATGCCAATCGAGTCTGTCATCTTCTGGTACTCGCTGGCGACCGACTGGTACAAGCTGGTCATGGTGCAGAAGCACCTGCCTAGCAGGGAGAAGGGGCTGAGAGCACGCAGGATACTTGCACGTGTGGGTAAAGCCATGAGGACCCTGTACGAGAAAGACATCCGCGAGGTCTGCAAGTGATGTCCTACCTCAGTGACGTGGTTAAGCTCGTTGTTGCGTCCTACCTAAGGTATAACCCGTTTTTCAACGCCTTCATAAACTCTAGACCAGAAGCCTGTGCTTACCGCAACTACGTGCACCAGATATACCTCCTCTCGAGGACCATGTTTCACAGACCTGTACGGGTGCTGGTCGCCGACGAAATAGGCTTAGGTAAGACCGTGGAGGCTATAAGGATCCTGAAGTACCTCTCCATGGTTGACGGAGTAAAGAGGGTGCTGATAGCAGTCCCCCCAATGTTGCTAGACCAGTGGCTCAGCCTGGACTTAAGGAACCTCGGTATTAGACCGATCGTCATAGACAAGGATAGCATAAACGGCTTGCTTGAGAAAGTGCAGGCTAACCAGCTACCAGACGGCGTTTACATAGGGAGCATGGACAAGCTGAAGCTATCAGCTAGCGATGAGGTCGAGTCAACGCGATACCCCTACTTCGAGTTCGTGAGCTCAGTTGACTGGGACCTTGTCATCATTGATGAGGCACACAAACTATCGTACACTTATCCAGCACCTACGCAACGGTACGAGCGTTTAGGGCTAAAGGTATGTAGGGAGAAGACGAAGCACTGCATTTTGCTAACGGCTACGCCACACCGAGGTAGAACAGACGACTTCCTCGCACGCCTAATCCTCTTAGACGGAACGCTCAAGCCCCGCCCCCACGAGCTTGAGAAGGAGGTAGTGGCACTAGGGTTGAAGACAACACTCTTCCAGATAGCGGCAGACGCAATTATCTTCCGTAGGGGGAAGGAGGACGTTAACGTGCTCGAACGTGCAGAGGTATTCAAGCCGGCACACCAGTTCCCGGTGCTAATCCATGTCCCCGAGGAAATCAAGGGGCTACAAACGAAGATTCTAGACTTCGCCATCCGCGGGCTGGACAGGTACTACACGGACCCAGAGGACATTGGCATCAGGGAGGTCCTCCGCAAGCTCCTCATAAAGAGGGCCATGTCAAGCGAGAAAGCACTCTTAAAGACGTTCATGACGATGCTAGCGAAGAGGGCACTTGGCATGGAGGAGCTGAGGAGGCTACACGATACAATCGAGAAATACCTCAGCGGCGAGGAGCCTGAGGTTGAAATAGACGCGGAGATAGAAAAGTACATTGAGGCCATCTCTTCGTTCATAAACCCGGGGCTAAAGGAGAGAATGGAGAGGGAGATCGGAGAGCTCGTAGATAGGGTCAAGGAGGTTATAGATAAGGCTAAAAGTCCGAAGATCCACGCTTTAGCTACAATCGTTGAGCTAAGCATCGGCCCAGGTGAGCTCCCTGAGAACAAGGAGCTCTTCAGAGATGTCAAGGGCGGCAAGATAATCGTGTTTACCGAGTTTCGCGACACGGCAGACCAGATCTTCGAGCAACTCCTGAAAGTCCTCGAGGAAAAGCTCAGTGCAACACGTAGCACTGATGCGGCTAAAAGATTCCTAAGGGAGTGCAGAAGCTCAGCCAAACCGATAAAGGGCGTGGAGAAGTACCTAGCCGTGCTACAGACGCGAGACGGGAAGCACATCGGGATCGGGTTGCTGACTTCAGAGTCTAAGGAGTACCTGCCAATATTTCAGTGCTTGCTCGAGAGCTCTCAGCTAGACACTGCTGTCCTGATATCCACGGACGTCGCGGCGGAAGGTCTCAACATGCAGAAGGCGAACATTATCGTTAACTACGAGATTACGTGGAGCTACATGAAGAGGGAGCAACGCCTTGGGCGCGTGTGGAGGCTTGGGCAGGGGAGAAGCGTCTACGTCTTCGACTTCTACATGGGGACGGATTTCGAGAGTAGCATTCTCAAAAACTACTCGCTAAAGGTCGTCACTGTCGCCGAGGAGGTCGGCTACACAACGACGCAGTACAAGGGCATAGCGATCTACATACCCCAGCAGGTCGCCCAAGAGGACTACAGGTTCGCCCTCCGCGTAGTCGAGATGGAGAAGTATACCGAGGGGTACGTGATCGGCGAGGTAGCTACTGCCCTTAGGAGGGCCTTCACAGAGAGCGGCATCGATGCAAAGGTGCTTAGCGACGAGCTAGTAAAGCTCGCGTTGCAGGTGGTGAGGCTCGTTAGAGAGGTCAAGAGAGAGCTTGAGAAGATCTCCATGCACCGTGCGACACCTGAGCAGGTGCGTAGGGTAGTTAAGCTCCTGCTGGGGCTTGAAAGCGACGCGGAAGCACTAGAGCTAGCGAAGCAGTTGCTGAAGTTGCTTCAGGTTGCAGGGCTTGCACAGGTCGAGGAGTCTGGTCAAACGCTATACGTGAACAAGAAGAGCGTGCGGGGAGATTGCCTACGCGACTACGTTGTCGCAATCTACGAGGCGGTGAAGGATACTATTCAGGGAAACCTAACCAGTAAGCATCAGCCGGTAGTGGTTAAAGTGAGCGGTGTCGCCGACTTCGAGTATGGCTTCCTAACGCTACTGTACGTAAAGAGAGCCGATAAAGACGTCCCCCTATACGTTGAGCCGCTCCTCCTAGTAGCCAAGGGCAATAGTAAGCCAGAGCTTCTTCGCGGAGCTAGGCTAGCAGGTGCCCTAGCTGAGATTCTAGAAAAAGGGGAGGCAGAAGTAGTCGAGGGCGACCAGCTACATAAAGCCGTGCTGTCGAAGTACGAGAACACCGGGAGGGAGCTGTTCAGCTTCATAGACGCATACTCTAGGGCAATAAAGGAGGATAAGATATGCAAGTACCTAACTTCAAAAGAGCTATCAAAGCTGAGGCATCCGGCGCGACAGCAGGAGTACGAAGAGCACTTACGGAGCTGCAACGAGCTCACAGTAGCTATGCTGGAGGCTCCGCTAGTCGCGTTCATCTTCACGCCACGTGTGGAGAGAGAGGTTGCCGTGCCACAGATACCGCCCATCGTTGAGGGAGCTCCGAGGGGGGTGTCGCCAAGGAAGAAGGAGATCGTGAAGACGATCTCCGAGAGCCTCGTAAAGTCTTACTTCGAGGGGCTAGGCTATAGGGTTGTGAAAGACGGCGAGTACTACCCCTACGACTTCAAGCTCTGTACTGATGAGAGGTGCGAGAACGTGGTAGCCTACGTCGAAGTAAAGGGTCACGAGACGGACGAGACGTCGGCAGTACTTAGCCAAGGCGAAGAGGAGTTCGCCGAGAAGCACAAGTACAAGTACATAGTGTGCGTAGTCGCTAACGTGCTAACTAGCCCGAGAATCCTCTGCGACCGCTTCTCCAATTTAGAGCTCGAAGAAGTACACAAAGAGGAAGTCTACAAGTACAAGTACAAGGTTAAGGGTACCCGATGACGGTTAAGGTAGTCTCTGGCTCTAGGACGATTGGTGGCAACTGCGTACTGGTCAGCGTTAGCAGAGACGAGTACGTAGTCCTAGACCACGGTCTGAGGTTCGACGTATTTAGGAGGTACTACGGCATCTATACTCAGCCACTTAGTGCGGGTGAAATGAGAAAGCTGGGTGCCCTGCCCCCGCTTGAAACCCTGCTGGGTGTCAAGGCGGCGTTCATATCCCACCTCCACCTAGACCACCTCGGGTCGCTCGACTACCTCGACTACGATAGCGAGATGAAGCCGACCGTGTACGTACCTCTTAAGGGCTACTACAGGGATATCATCGCCCAGTCTTGGAGGTATAGCTGGAGGAGCGTTCTAGTCCCGCACACCTTTAGCTCGCTAAATACCGTTAAAGACGCTGAGGAGTCGCCTAGCGGCTATGTGAGGTCGGTTAAGGTGTTTCACTCCACGTACCCGAGCTACAGTTACGTAGTTCACGGACGTGACGGCGTTGTGGTCTATACCGGCGACATCCGGACGAAGACGTTGCTAGAGCCGTTTAGGGGGGAGCCCGTAGTAGACGACCTATATAAGCATCTCTACGGAGCTAGCGACTACAACCCGCTAGAAGCCATAGTGGAAGTAGCCGGCAACGTAGACATCCTCGTTGTCGAGGGGACGAACTTTGCTAGACCGGTAGCAATGCTGGAGCCAGGAGATTTCGCTAACCTCGCTGAGAGGGTTTTAGCGAAGCATCCCGTAGTTGCGTCCCTCCACCCCCTCGACCTAGAATCCGCTTTAGTGATGGCTCTTCTCGCGTACAAGGCGGGGTTAACGACTACACTCTACGGCACGAGGCTAACTAAGTACGTTACCCACGCGGTTCCACCTAGAGTCCTCCGCGAGCTAGGGGTCTCCTATACCGGTCCCAATAGGCAACCCGCTGTAGACGCCGAGTACGTAGAGTTGAGGGAAGCTATGGGTAGGATGGTACGTCGCGAAAGCGTAGTGTTAACAGACTACGAGACTGTGGATATCGCACGCGTTCTAATAGATTTCGGCTACTCCGAACTAGTGGTCGTATTGCTGGTGACCTCAGAGCCTTCTAGCGAAGAATACAACATTGAGGTAAAAAGGCAGTTAGAGTGGTTCAAGCTAGCCAATATGCAACCATACAGGTTGAGGGTCTCAGGGCACTACTACCCCCACGAGTTCAAGGACATAGTTAGGGTTCTGAAGCCTAGGAAGCTGGTTCCCGTCCACACGGCGGCACCGAAGACGATGCTCGCACTCTTCGAGAGGTACGCCCAGTCGTAGCTTTCCCCTCCCGCGTCGCTCCTTTATAAATGCCGTACTACTATATTTAGTGGCAGGGTGGGTAGGGGGACCGAGGTAGCGGACCTACTGGTTAAGGCTATCGTGGCTAAGCTCGAGGCTATGGACTAACTGACGAGGGGCTGTTCTCGAGGACCAGTATCACCACAGCCGACGGGATCGCCGTTATACTCGGGTCCCTGAAGCCTAGGCACCACGACGACGTGCTGGCGACCAAGCCGGCGGAGGAGGACCTAGAGGCGGTTAAGAGGTGAGCTACTTGGGGCGAGGAGCTGGTGGTGCTGGCTAAGGTCGGGAGGTACGTAGCAGGGAGGACGTAGCGCTCCTCTTGGACAAGCTCCTCGCCGTTGAGCGAGGAGGGAGGGCGGCACGCGGCGTAGGGGTTCGGAGCTAGCGCCTGAGGGCCTCCCTAACGGAGTTCCTGAAGCACGTAGCAACCCTATCGATATCGACCTGAGGAGCTATAACGCGGGAGCTCACCTAGCACCACCCGAGGCCCTAGGCCTATCCCTAGCCGCAAACTCAGAACGCTTACCCTCAGAGGTTACACCAATGTAGTGGTTAAACCTACGCCCGCACTTTGGGCACTCCAGTATACTAACGTCGTAGAACCCGAAGCTCTACGTTTTCAGCGACTTGAACCCCTCTTCGAAACCGCACAGTATGGGCATTTAACTACTCTTCTTACTTACCAAATGGGGTAGTCGTAGTGATTCTGCTGATTGTTTCCAGAGGCTTGTTAGGACAAACATCCTAGCTAGGTCCCCCACGCTTAGAAACGTGCAGTTGTTTCTTATCGTACTGAAGGTTGGGAGACTGATAACTCTCTCGTACTCTTCCCTCTTACTCTCGTCAGACACTATGAACCTCCTCACGTTAAGCCCGCCTACGCTTGAAAGTCTCAGCAGTGCCTCGTGCATGTCACCGCCGATAACTACTTCGAATACGTAGAACACTTCCTCTTTTTCTCTATACCATACAACATCTACTCTGGTTAAAGACTCCAGAACCCTGGGCCCGGCGTGCTCTCTCAAATCGGCTCTACTCATGCTAGCTAGATCGCCTAGCCTAACGTTACTGCAGGTTTCAGAGGGGTCAGCCGTGTATACCTCAAACCCTAGTTGCCTGCCCATGCGTAGTAGCATGAGCTCAGCACACCCGTGCGTTAGTGGGAGGGCTAGGTCCGAGATCCCCAATAGCTTCTCAAGTCTGCTAACCCTCTTCTCAAGCTCATCTATACGTGTAGTAGGTGGTTGCTGTAGCTCCCTCCCAACAAAGCCTCTAGCCTTCCTTCTTATACCTTCGAGAGCTTGGTCATCGATGTACGATAGACCGGTTATTATCCTCTTAGAGATAGGTTTCTTACCCGTACTCGTCCTAACATCGGCTAGCTCGTCCTTACGCGGCTTTGTAGCGTACTCCCTAAACTCATCGAAGAACAGTACCCACCTCCTCTCACCGGGCTTCAGCACCTGAGGGCTGTGGATTAGCCCCTCCCTAGCTAGCCTACCGTACTCACCCGCGTCTACCTCCCTCACATCAGTAACGGTGAACTCACCGTAGAAGACCTGCGGTTGCCCAGCTCTAGCCCTAGTCAAGACTACGCAAACAGACCCCCTAGTAAGGGCACGGATCCCCTGCTTCCTAGGCTTGATAAAGTCGTAGACCCTAACCCTATAGGATTTCAAGAAAGCTCTTCACTAAGTAGCACCCTCTCCAGGGATACTCTAGGTCTTAGGGTAAATAAGCCTCCAAGGTGGTGTAGGAGCTGAACCCCCGGTGTTGGGTGGGGCTGTTCGTACTGGGTAGTGAGGGTCTAGCAGATCCTCCTAGCGTACCTTAGCATCTCCGCGTACACGGGGTCCCCCAGCTCGCCCCTCCTTAGTACGACTACGTCCA
>Ga0105159_1000277_pt1 | contig 14657 bp, 13 predicted proteins | sample LHCtaG_2_FD_89590 | JGI IMG/M metagenome (GOLD analysis project Ga0105159, IMG submission 89590) | Hot spring microbial communities from Little Hot Creek, USA to study Microbial Dark Matter (Phase II) - LHC4sed_replicate | ecosystem: Environmental > Aquatic > Thermal springs > Hot (42-90C) >...
CCATTCAATTTTTAATGGAAATGAAAAATAATTCATTCTTATTGAATGAATTAATGGAATTAATTTTTTCTTAAAATATTTTTTCTCATCTATTTCTTGTTCTATAAGCAATTCTATAGCAATTCTTTCACCATCTTCAGTTAATTTATAAAGATCTTTTTCTTTTTTAATTAATTTTTCATTTATTAAAATTTTTAATCTATTAGTTAAATTCGATGGACTTCTTGCTCCTATTAATCTAGATATTTTATTAAAACCTAATTCTTCATAATGATAAAGAGCTATAATTATTTTTTTATCATATGAAGATAATTTTTCTATTATTGATTCAATAGAAATAGAAGTAACTTCTGTCAAGTACTTCTGCAAAAGGATATAGTTTTCGAGGTATATTAATTTTATGAAAAATTGAGTGCAAGCGATGAAATTGGTGGGAAGCGAGAGTGATGAACCACCCCTAATAGAGATGTAGATCCTGGGGGAACTCTATTAGGTAGCATAACCTCAGGCTATCTCAAGCTTTTGCTTCCTTTGGCTTGAGGTAGAAAAAGCGATGAACATAAAAGGAAGATGAAGATAAGCTTTCCTAAAGGGGCTTATCCTTTAGGAATGATTACTACTATACATTTATTCGCTCCACCATACAGGAATGAATTTCCTGTATGGGAGTGGAGCAGTATGCTACCTGCTGGGTTGGGGGAGATTTGCTAACCCACGGCAAGTCTTTCCCATAGACTAAACGGCAGAGTAGCATACACATTTGATTTTGCTGATTTTCATTGCTCCAACTACCCTTTCCTTTTTTTGTTTTATGCTTACACCCTTCTCTATTACTGAATGTAATAGGAAGAATGGTGGAGGAGGGGGTAGTTCGCTATACTTTGCCATCCTAAAGAAGCCTAACCACCATAGGCTAATGAATAGGATGGCATTTGATAACATTAAGCGAGAAAAGACAGGGGGAGTAATGATTGCCCTTGTGGCATAAACTCCTTCTGTCTTTTTTCAAAAATACATTTGTTTTCTTTATACATTGAAGTTATCGAGTGGGGAAGGAAATGATTTTTGCCAATTTTTGCAATACGAGGTAGGATTGGCAACAATCCTATCTCCTTGATTTACTTTGTCCGAAGTAGTTTAGCCCCTTTCTGGAAGCCTCCCATAGGAAGCTTGGCCTCTGCCACCCCAACTATTCCACTTTACTGCTTTTCTTGCTTCCATTTTCTTACCTCCACCTGCTCAGGTGCAATTCCTGATCCTGCTGAAAAATTGAGCAGGAAAAAAGAAAAGAGGTGGGAAAATGGAAGTGAGAAAAGTGGTAAGGTTAAGGGTAGTTGGGGATAATGAAAATCTAAAAGAACTTGAAAATACTTTGAATGCATGGAATATTGCAAAATGGAAATATAAAAGAAGTGAAAGCTTTGATTTACCATCTACATTAAAAGCTTCAATGAAACTATTTGATAAATACAATGTTTCTCATTTAACATTTTGCGAAACAGGATATTCAATAGACTTTGAAAAAAATGAAATAAAGCTAACATCTTTAGAGAAATACAAAAGAATTTCATTAAAAGTTGATGAAGAGAATATGGAATACCTTAGAAAAGAAATTGAAAATGGTGCAAAACCTACAATGATAACAGTTATTCCTCCTTCTTATAAGAGGGGGAAACATAAAAGAAGAGAAATAGTGAAGAATAATTGCTGGAGATTGCATATAACTTTAAAGAAAAACATTGAACTTTTGACAATTGAAGAATTCAGAAAACTTCAAAGAATTGCAGTAATTGGTGTAGATTTGAATTCTAAGCATGGAATAGCTTATTCTTTATACATTTTGGATAAAAACAATCCATTAAAACAAATAGAAGCAAGATTTTTGCCAAAAATGAAAAGCCATCAATTCCAAGAATTAGAAAAACAAAGATTACAAGAAATTCATAAAGATTCTGTAAAATATAATATATTATGGCAAAGAATTAATGCAAAAATAAGAAGACAAAATAAAGATTGGATTGAAAAAGTATCAAAAATGCTTATTGATATAGCATTAAAATCTATTGAAGAATATAATTGTGAAGTTTCAGTGATTGCTTTTGAAGATCTAAGAGATTATGAATCTGGAAACAATAACAAAAGAATAAATAAGAAAAACGCAGAGTGGCTTAGAAGAATAATAAAAAGAACATTTGAAAAAAGTCTATGGAACTATTCAAAAAAAGTCTTGACGTATTTGCCAGTTTTCAATAAAAATCAAAGAAATCTTGAACAAATTCTTATGAAAGCTCGTAATACTTCAATAATTTGTAATAAATGTGGAAGTAAAGGAAAATTAATAAAATATATAGCAAAAGGAAAAATAAAGAAATTCTTTAAATGCAATAATTGTGGATATAAAGATAATAAACATTTCAATGCTTCTGCAAATGTTGTAAAAAAGACTGTCGAATGTCTTAGGAAGGTGGTCTCTTCCGAACCCATGTGCTAAGGAGAAGCCAGCCAGAGACTAAGCTTCCTACTCATAGGAATCCAGCATCCCCTCAAAGAAGACGGTAATCCCGCTCGAGAGGGGAGTTCCTTGAGCTAATTTTTCAACAAAATTAGTAATGAAAGGAGTTAGTAGTGGTTTATCCACTACTTGCTGGTGCCTCCCGATGGGAGGAGTGCTGGTCTGCATTCATTCAACATGAGTGCAGACTGGTTCCAGAAAGAGGGGCTAACTATGGTAGGAAGTTGTTCTGGCAATAAAATTATTCTATTTCAATTCCAATTTTTTCAAATTGTTCAATTACATTTTCTAAACCTAATTCTTTTAATTTTTCTTTATATGGAATTCCTGTTTTTTTATTCCATTTTCTTTCTTCATAATATTCATTCAACATTATTTCAAGTTCAAATATTGACCCTTTAGATATTCCACTTGGAATAGGTTCCTCTAAAAATCTTTTAGGCAAAGTATCATGCTCTTTTCTTATTCCTTCTCTAATAAGAAAAGCTCTTTCAATATTTATTATTCTTTCTCCTATTTTTCTAACATCTTCACCATTTAATTTTAAACCAGTTGCTGCTTCTATAACTTCTGCTGCTTTATCAAAAGGAAGGATTTCCATATTTTCAGCTACATTTTTACATACTTCTAAAGAATCTACAATTGCGCACCAATCTTCACAATAACTTACTAGCTTTCCTTTACCTTTATATTCTAATCTTATTGTTGCTTCAGGAATTCCAAAAAGTTTTTCTCCTTTTTTTGGATCATCACTAAGCTCCATGAATGGTTCTGATCTAAGATGATCTGCTCCTCTACTTGCTACAACATATCCTAATCCATAACCTTTTGCTCCTCTTGGATCTGCTTGTATAATTTCTAATCCTTTAACATGCATAGCTATTTCTTTTCCTATTCCAAGTTTTTCTGATGCTTTTTTTACTCCATCCGCTAAAATATCCCCAAACCCTTCTCTTTTACTAATTTTTTCTATAATTTTTAAAATAGCTTCTTCATTTCCCCATGTTAAATCCAATCCATCTACATCACTTTTCTTAAGCCATCCTTTTTCATAACATTCCATTGCCCATGAAATACATTCAGCTGTTGTTATTGCATCTAAGCCAAGCTTATTTACCATATCTATTGCTTTTAAAGCAACTTGTAAATCTCCATTTCCTACACGTGCAGTAAAAGAGCTTAAAGGTTCATATTCTGGTCCTTCACCATATAAACCAGCATATTTCCCTTTTTTTATAATATAGAATCTACTACATGGAAGAATGCATGAAAAACATCCTCTAACTTTTATATTATATTCTTCTGCAAGTTTCTCTCCACTTACATTTTCTGCGTATTCAAAAACAGTTGAAGTAAAATGCCTTGTTGGAAGGAAGCCCATTGCATTTACTGGAAGAAGGATTCTAGTAGTACCCATTTTCCTTCTTGGCCAATATTGTGGATGATTATAAATTTCTTCTTCTATTTCTTCGATTATTTTTTCAAATTTTTTAGGATTTGCTATTTCAATAGATTTGCTTCCTTTAATGGCTATAGCTTTTAAATTTTTAGAAGCCATTACAGTACCCATTCCAGTTCTAGCTGCAGCTCTCATTAAATTAGCAAATATTCCAGCAAATTTTACTCCATTTCCAGCAGCAGGTCCTATGATAACTGTTTGAATACTTTTATCTCCAAGATCTTTTTTTATTATTCTATCACATTCATAAACATCTTTCCCCCATAAGTGTTTTGCATCTAAGATTTTTATTTCATCATCATTTATGTATAAATATATTGGTTCTTTACTTTTACCCTCAATAATAATTTGATCATATCCAGCATATTTCATTTCAGCTGCAAAATGTCCACCTGCATTTGAATCTCCTAGAATATTTGTTTGAGGAGATTTTGCACTTACATTAAATCTTGAAGCTGTAGGGAACATTGTTCCAACAAGTGGACCGGTAGAAAAAATTAATTTATTTTCAGGGCTTAAAGGATTAATTTTTGGAAGTAATTCATCAAAAAGCCTTTTAGAATTAAAACCTCTACCACCTAAAAAATTTATCATTAAATCTTTTTCTAAATCTTTTATTGAAATTTTCCTTTTTGATAAATTTATTCTAAGAATTTTTCCTGCATATCCATAATATTTCATTCTTATTCACTTTTAATTTTTATTCCATGTTTATTAAGAAAATCTTGATAAACTATTCTAGAATATTCATAATTTTTTATTTGAGTAAAATTATTTGGTTCAGTAAAAATAATTGCTTTTGTAGGACATTTTTTAACACATTTTGGATCTCCATTGCATAAATTGCATACTATTGGAATATTTTTCTCTAAATGAAGAAAAACTGCTCCAAAAAAGCATGATTCGATACATTTATAGCATTTTATACATTTTTCAATATTTATTTCCATAAAACCTTTATCATTTTTATAAAAAGCATTTGTTGGACAAATATTTATACATGGACAATATGAGCATAAACTGCATAAAATTGGATTATCTATTCCATATTCATCTTCTTTAAAAATTCTTATTCTTGATAATTTTGGATTAAACTTACCTTCATGAAAAAAAGAGCATACAAGTTCGCAATATCTACAACCAGAGCATTTAAATGCATCGATAAATATTTTCTTCATTAAAAACCACTTAATTAATTCATTATAAATTTCTTAATATTATTAAAAAGTTATCATATTCTAAAATTAGAAAAGCGAAAGTTTTAAATATTTTTCTTTTATTTCCTAAAAAAAGGTTTAGAGGTGAAACAATTGGGGGATTTAGTTTGGACAAACATTAAATCAATATAGCTTTTATAATACTGAATATTCTAATGCATTACTCCCCCAAATTAAATATATTAAAAAAATATTCCTAAAATATCTTTTTATTAAAAAAGAGAGAACTATTGCTAGCTATACCTCTAAGCCTATTAAATTTTTTGGAGGTGAGAAAAATGTTTTCTAGAAAAAAAGAAAATATAAAAATAATAGCAATTGCTTTGATTTTCTTTATAATAGGAATTCTAATAGGATACTATGCTATTTTGCAACAAACTACATATGTTTTACCTAAGAAAATTGGAGAAATAAAAATAGGTGTAATGCTTCCATTAAGTGGCGAACTTGGACCTATTGGAAGCAAAATGCTTAATGGAGCAATATTAGCAGCTAAAATAATAAATGATACAGGAGGAATAAATGGAAATTATATTAAAATAATTGCAGAAGATACTTTAGCTCTTCCAGAAAAAGCAATTGAAGCAGCTAAAAAACTTATTGAAATAGAAGGAGTAAAAGTAATAATTGGTCCTGCAACAAGTACTGAAGTATTAGCTATTTCAAAATACGTTAATGATAGAGAAGTAGTTTTAATATCAATGTCTGCTACAGCTGCAAAAATAAGTGAGCTTGGAAATGATTATGTATTTAGAGTTATTGCAAGTGATGCCATGCAAACTCAAGCAATAGCAAGTATAATAAAAGAGAAAGGATATAAGAAAATTGTAACATTTGTTGTTGCAAATGATTATGGTATAGGTCTTGAAGAAGGATTAAAAAAATTGATTGGAGAAAGAATTGCATTAAGTATTAGATATGATCCAGCAAAAGGAGATTATAGAACAGAATTAATTCAAGTAGCTTCAATTAATCCTGATGCAATTTTCTATGCTTTATGGGTTGAAAGTGGGAAAATCGTTTTCAAACAAGCTCTTGATATGGGTTTAGAGAAAATACCTACGCTTGGAGGTGAGGGAATGGCTGATGTAGCTTTCTTTGAAGATGAAAAAGCTGCTGAATATATTTTAAGAAGTGGTTTAATGGGTACTAAGCCTTCTTCTCCTAAAGGAACACTTGGATACAATATATTCTATGAAGAATATAAAAAATACTTTAAAGAGGAGCCCGGTTTATTTTGTGATTATACTTATGATGCTACAATGCTTGCAATATTATCTATTGCTAAAGCAAGTGCTTATAATGGATATGAAATTAAGAAAGCTTTAGAATTGTTTTCTAAATATTATGTAGGTGCTACTGGACATAAAGCATTTGATGAAAATGGAGATATAATTCTTGTAGATTACGAAATATGGAAAGTTTCTAAGATTAATGGAAAATATTCATTTGAAACAATTGGCTCATGGAATATTGTGCAAGGATTAACAATGAAAAAGGAATAGGTGAGAAAATTTAAAATGGATTTAGCATCAATAAATTTCCTTCAAATTTTTTTAAATGGATTAATAACTGGAAGCATATACTTTTTAGCTGCTTTAGGGCTTTCTTTAACATATAGCTTGCTTAATTTTCCAAATATTTCACATGCAGAATTTCTTGCATTTGGAGCATATGCTGCATATATATCTCTTGAAATAATTGAAAATAATTTCTTTCTAGCAATTATGGTAGCTTTTATTTTAACAGGATTGCTTGGAATATTATCATATTTGATTGTTTTTAAACCTTTATCTAAAAGAGGAGTTGCTTCAATGCATCTTACAATTGCTTCTTTAGGTTATGGTTTATTCCTTAGATATTCTATTTATCAAATTTTTGGTAGAGAAGCATTAACATATAAAATATGGTTTGAAGCTTTTAACATAGGTCCTATAAGAGTAACATCTTTATGGATTTTAATTATACTAACATCTTTAATACTTGTATTTTTATTACATTTATTCTTGAAAAAAACTTTAATCGGAAAAGCAATGAGAGCATTATCAAATAATCAAATTTTAGCAATGATTTGTGGAATAGACAAAGAGAAAATTCTATTACTTGTATGGTTTATTGGAGCTGGATTAGCAGGAATTGGAGGAGTTTTTAGAGCTGGAGATACTAGAATAACCCCTATCCTTGGATGGGACTTAATGATTTCAATTTTTGCAATAATTATTTTGGGTGGAATAAAAAATCCATATTCTATAATAGCTTCAGCTTATATTATAGGCTTAATAGAGAATTTTTCAATAATATTATTAACAATTTTAAATTTATCAACTGAATATAAAGCAATAATAGCTTTTATAATTTTAATAGTTATAATTCTTCTAAAACCTTATGGATTATTTACAAAAATTGAGAAATAAAAGTGATAAAAATGATAGCATTCATTTTAGATACATTAATATGGATTGCTTTATATTCTATTTTATCTCTTAGCTTAAGTATTGAGTATGGTTTTACTGGAATAATGAATTTTGGTAAAGCATTATTCTTTATGATTGGAGCATATGTTTCAGCAATTGTAACATTGAATGGTTTAAATTATTTTATAGGATTATTATTTGCAATTTTATTTTCAGCTTTAATAGGTTTAATATTGTCTATTTCGATGATTAGAATTAGAGAAGATTATTTTGCGATTGTAACATTGGCTTTAAATGAATGTTTTAGAATTATATTGAAAAATGAATATTGGATTGCTGGAGGACCAATAGGTTTAAGAAATATTCCATCAGCTTTTCCATTAAAAAATTTAAGCTATGAAATTTTCCTATTATTAAATTTATTATTAATAATTGGAATATTGCTATTTTTCTATTTGTTTTTAAGAATTATAATAAATTCACCTTATGGAAGGATATTGAGAGCAATTAGAGAAGATGAATTATTAACTCAAACTCTTGGTAAAAATACTTTCAAATACAAAACTCAAGCATTTACTATAGGTTCTGCTATGGCAGGTGCAGCTGGTAGCTTCTTATCACAATATATTGGATACGTAAGCACAGATTTATTTTTATCAACTACAACTTTTACTATATGGATAATGTGTATTATAGGTGGTCCATCCAATATTAATGGAGCTATAATTGGAGCTTTATTTATGAGGGGGATTGAAAGAGGAACAAGAATATTGAAGGATTATGTAAGTATCCCAATTGATCCAAACAATTTTATGTTCATTATAACAGGTATTTTAATGGTTATATTCATTATGTATAAACCAGAGGGCATATTGAGAGAGAAAAGAATGAGAGTTGAATAAAAATGAAAGAAATATTAATTTTGAAAAATGTATGTAAAAGTTTTAATGGATTAGAAGTAGTAAAAAATGTTTCTCTTAAAGTTAAAGAAAAATCAATAACAGGTTTAATAGGACCAAATGGAAGTGGAAAAACAACTTTATTCAATCTTATTTCTGGAATTTATAAAATTGATAATGGAAAAATTTTCTTTAATGGAGAAAGAATAGATAATTTGGAACCATATAAAATATCAAATAAAGGGATTATTAAAAGTTTCCAAATTCCAAGATTGCTTAAAAAATTAACAATACTTGAGAATATGCTAATAGCTGCTAAAAATATTAAAGGGGAAGAAATATTAAATGTTTTTAATAAAAATAATTGGAGAAAAATAGAAGAAGAAAATATAAAGAAAGCATTAAGCATACTTGAATTTTTAGAATTGAAAGAATTAAGAAATTCTTTACCAACGAATATTTCTGGAGGACAATTAAAACTTCTTGAAATTGGAAGAGCTTTAATGTGCAATCCTAGAATACTTTTATTAGATGAAATAATTGCAGGAATAAATCCAATATTAGCTGAAAAAATATTTAGAAAAATAATTGAATTAAGAGATAATTTTAATATTACTTTTTTTATAATAGAACATAGAATAGATTTTCTATTTGATTTTGCTGAATACATTTTTGTTATGGATAAAGGGAAAATAATTGCTGAAGGTTCTCCTAAAGAAATAATAAATAATGAAAAAGTAATGGAAGCATACATAGGAGAAAAATAGGTGTCTTAATGGAAATACTTAAAACAATAAATGTTTCAGCAGGATATGATGATATAATCATAATAGAAAATATTTCAATAAATGTTCATAAAGGAGAAATGGTTTTTCTCATTGGACCAAATGGAGCAGGGAAAACAACTTTAATAAAAAGCATTGTTGGAATTGCTAAAGTATTCAATGGAGAAATTTTCTTTAATGGTAAAAATATAACAAGAATTGCTTTAAATAAAATTATTAAAGAAGGGATTGGTTATGTACCTCAATTAGATAATGTATTTACAGATTTAACAGTAAAAGAAAATTTAGAAATTGGAGCATATATACTAAAAAATAAGAAGAAAATTGAAGATTCTTTAAATAATATATTTAAAATTTTTCCAGAATTGAATATTCTAAAAAATAGGAAAGTAGGAACATTAAGTGGAGGAGAAAGGCAAATACTTGCACTTGCAAGAGCAATGATTATTGAGCCAAAAATATTAATACTGGATGAGCCTACAGCTAATTTAGCTCCAAAAATTATAAAGATTTTTTATGAAAAAATAAAAGAATTGAATAAAGAATATAATATTTCTTTTCTTATAATTGAACAAAATGTAAGAAAAGCTTTAGAAATAGCTTCAAGAATATATGTATTAATTTCTGGAAAATGTGTGCTTGAGGCAGAGAAAGGTAGAATAAAAGAAGAAGATATTAAGAAAATTTTTTTAAGAAAAAATTTATGAAATTATTCTTCTAAATATGATATTTCCCATATAACTCTTCCATTTGGGTCTGGACACTCAATAAGGCTTGTTCTTGGAAGCCAATCTTCAGGTTCAACAATATTCCTTTGTTTAGCAGGTAATAAAGGTAAAAGGCTTGATAAAGAATATATGCATATATGCTTATTCTTTTCTGGAATTATAAGCTTGCTTCCATCTACTATAAAATAATCTCCTATTTTCATTATATCGCATTTTCCTTTAATTTCTTTTACTTTTATGATTAATTTCCTCATAGAAAATCTATATTTCTTAAAAAATTTAAGTATAAAAATTTTTTGCAATTTATTTATTTTAAAATTTATAAATTGCCTTTTTTTAAAAAATAAAAAATAGATAGAAAATGAGAGCGATAAATTTTATATCAATTGCTCTCATTTTAATGTTGCCTTTTACAATTTTTGGATATGGATTATTAAAAAATTCTACTACGATAAACTTAAATGAAGAAAATGAAGAAGTCGTTTTCCATTCTACATATAGTGGATTGATTTTAGAAGTAGGAAGTAGTGTTACTATTCCATTGACCATCACAAATAACATGAATGAAACATTGAATATTGCTTTTTCTATAGTTTCAGGTCCGAAATGGGATGCAAAATTTAAATATAAAGGATATAATTTAAAAAGCATATATTTATTACCTAAAGAAAGCATTCCTATAGATTTTAGTTTTACTGTTCCAGCAAATGCTTCTCAAGGAATTTATGAATATGTTTTATTAGCTTCTACAATAGATGGTAAAATTAGAAAGGAAATTAAAATTTCAATTGATTTAAAAGCTAAAGAAGTAGTTACACCTAAAGCTGGTGAAGTAAAGCTATCAACTTTATACCCAGTACTTGAAGGAACAGCTGGATCAACTTTCCAATTCAGAGTTACATTAAGTTATGATGGAAGTGAAGAAAGAATATTCAATTTAGTAGCAAATGCTCCTCCTGGATGGATTACAGAAATTAGGCCAGCATATGAAACAAAGAAAATATCAAGCATACAATTAAGTGGATATAGTAGTAGAGATTTGGAAATAAGTGTTACTGCTCCTGAAATTGCAAAAGAAGGGAATTATACAATAAGATTTTCTGCATATTCAGAAAACATTGGCAATTCTATAGATTTGAAGATTGTAATAATCGGAACTTATAAAATAAGTATGAGAACTTCTACTGGAAGATTGAATATTGGAACGATTGCTGGTGAGAAAAGCTATTTATCGCTTATAATTACTAATGAAGGAACGGCTAATATTAAAAGAATAACTTTTTCATCGAGTAAACCTGAAGCATGGAAAATAATTTTTGATCCAAATGAAGTAAACAATTTAGCTCCTGGAGAAAATAGAGAAGTCTCCATAGAAATAGCTTCCCCAAGTAATACAATACCTGGAGATTATTCAATAACTTTAAGAGCAAATTATGAATATGGAGCAAAAGAATTGGATATTAGAGTGACAGTTTCATCTCCTCCGATATGGGGATGGATTGGAATAGGAATAGTAATTGCAATAATTGCAGGGTTATTATTGATTTTCTTTAAATTTGGAAGGAGATAAAATGGTAGCTATAGAAGCTATAAATCTTACAAAGAAATATGGAGAAATAGTAGCAGTAGATAATTTAAATTTATTAATTGAAGAGGGGGAAATATTTGGTTTTCTTGGCCCTAATGGAAGCGGGAAAACAACTACAATATTAATGTTCATGGGTCTTACTGAACCTACTTCGGGAGAAGCAAAAGTATTTAATTTAAATCCTTTAAAAGATTCTTTAAAAGTAAGGAGAATTGTAAGCTATCTTCCAGAAAATATTGGTTTTTATGAAGATTTAACTGCAAAACAAAATTTAGAATATGTTGCAAAATTGAATGGAATACCATATAGCGAATATTCTAAAAGGATTAAAGAATTATTAGAAATTGTGGGATTATCGCAAGAAATGGATAGGAAAGTAGGAGAATTTTCTCGTGGAATGAAACAAAGATTAGGAATTGCCGAAGTATTATTGAAAGATCCAAAGCTTATTTTCTTGGATGAGCCAACTCTTGGTTTAGATCCTGAAGCAACTGAGCTTGTGCTAAATTTAATTGAGAAAATAAATAAAGAGAAAGGGATAACAATATTTTTATCTTCTCATCTTTTACATCAAGTTCAAAGAGTATGTAAAAGAGTTGGAATATTTGTTAAGGGAAAGTTATTAGCTGAAGGAACGATAGATAGACTTGGAAAAGAAAGATTGAAAGAAGATTTTTTCAATATTGAAATCAAAGTTCTCGAAAGATGGGAAGAAGCTTTAGAAGTTATAAAGAAAATTGATGAAGTAAAAAATGTTGAAGTAAAAGATGATTTAATAATAATTAAAGCAGAGAATGACATTAGGCCTAAGATTGCAAAAAAGCTTATTGAAGAAAATTTCTCAATATTGCATTTAAGATTAAGAGAATATACTCTTGATGAAATTTATAAGCAATATTTTGAGGAGAAATGAAAAATGGTTGGATTAATTACAGTTTGTATAAAAGAATTAAAGGATAATTTTTTAAGTAAAAGGTTTATAATTGTTTTCCTTTTAATATATTTGGTAGGCATATCGACAGCAACTCTTTCAATACAAGCAATTGCAAATGTTGCATATAGTTTATCCTCTGAATCTTTCCTATTCTTAAGGATATTTACTTCTACAACTGGATTGCTTCCTGCTTTCATTTTCTTTGTAAGCTATTTTGGACCGATAATTGGAATATTATTTGGTTTTGATGCAATAAATTCTGAACTTTCAAGTGGAACTTTAACAAAAGTTTTATCACAACCGATTCATAGAGATTCTTTTATAAATGGAAAATTTTTAGCTGGATTAATTACAATTTCAATTATTTATGGAAGTATAACTGGAATTTTAATTGGAATTGGAATATATTATTTTGGTGGCCCTCCAACTTTAGATGAATTTTTAAGAATTTTATTCTTTATAGGATTGTGCATATTGTATACTGTTTTTTGGATGAATATTGGAATATTATTTTCAATAGTTTTTAAAAAGGTAGCCACATCTGCTTTAGCTTCAGTAGCTGTATGGCTTTTCTTTACATTCTTCATTTTCTTAATTGCTAATTTTATCGTAAATATTGCTTTTCCAATTACTGATCCTACCCTTTTATTTAATGAGGAATTTTTAGCAAAAAGGCAAGAATTGCAACAAATGATTTTGCAATTTTCTCCAGAGCAATTGTTTGAGATTGTTACAATAGTTATACTTACACCAACGATTAGAACAATTTCTCCAATTATTGGAATGGAAACAAGTAGAATAATACCAAATCCATTACCAATAGATCAAAGCATAATAATTTCATTGCCATATTTAATGATTTTAATAATAATGATTTTCATATGCTTTGCAATTTCTTATATTTTATTCATGAAGCAAGAAATTAGGTCTGGAGCAATTTAGGATATTTTTATTTTTCTTTTTTTACATTCTCAAAAAATTTTAAAAATTTCCTACGATTCATTAAAAAATCTCTTTTTAGTATATAATCAATTCTCTTATTTTTTCAATATTTTTTAAACTTTTTATTTTTTATTTTTCTATTTTTATAAAATGAAAAAAAGGCAAGATTTATAAAGCAAGAATTTTTATATAAAAAAGGGAAGGGAAAATTGGTTAATATAGAAACTACCACTACTTTAGATAGGTTCAGAAGATTTTTGATATATAGTACTTGTAGGTCTTTTATTCCTAAAGGATATTTGAAAGACCCCAATATTTTTCCTGAAAGAGAAAATGGTGGAACAATATATATAGAATGTTCATCTAAAATAAATTTGAAAAAAATAAGAGATATACAATTTGTTAAAGTGAATGATGTGCTAGGAATACTTTATTCATCTAAAAGTGGAAATACGAAATTGAAATGGAGGCAAATAGCTGGTAGAGTCGGGAGGCTTAGTGGAGAAGCTTCATTGAATGCTTTAGTTAATCTTATAGAGGCAGGAATAATAACGAAAAAAGATGTTATGAAGCAGTTCCAAGAGAAGGAGGAAAAAATATAGAAGAATAGAATACTTAACTCATTTTTAAACTTTGTTACTTCAATGTATTGTTTCTATTATTTAACTACTTTCATTTATTATCTATTAATTATTTCTTACATATTCTAAATTTTCATTTTAATGAGTATGGATAAAAAAGAAGAAGTCGAATTATTAAGTGAAAATTTTAGAGGATCATTTTAGTTTTTATTTTCATTATGAAATAAATATTAAAATTCAAATTCTTAAATTAAAATAATTTATAAAAAAATATGCATTAGAAGAAAAATTAAAAAGCTTTCTTAAAAAGTGGAAAAGATTTAAGAAAGAATAAGAACACCCACTGGAGAGCACTATTTTAAAAATTCTAAGAATAGTTATAGGATTAAATTGGTAGATGAATTTGAAATCTGATAAGGGAAGGGATTTAAAAATATTTTCGAAAATATTTTTAAATCTTATGAAGTTGTTTTATGTTTTTTTCATACTACTTGTTTTTCTTTTTCTAATCTAGCAATTCTAATTTCTAATTCTTTTAATTTTTCCATCATTGGAATTCTTTTTTCTAAAGAATCAAATTTAGTAAACATTTCATTTC
>Ga0105159_1000282_pt1 | contig 14588 bp, 13 predicted proteins | sample LHCtaG_2_FD_89590 | JGI IMG/M metagenome (GOLD analysis project Ga0105159, IMG submission 89590) | Hot spring microbial communities from Little Hot Creek, USA to study Microbial Dark Matter (Phase II) - LHC4sed_replicate | ecosystem: Environmental > Aquatic > Thermal springs > Hot (42-90C) >...
AAATTTGGATTTAAAGCTCTTATTGCAATGGATATTTGTTTTGGAACTGCTAAATAAACTAAATCAACTCCGCTTCTTAAAGCAGCTAAAGCTGAAAGATATGGAGCTCCATGGTATAACCAACTTCCTCCAATTATAGCTACTATTCCATTATCTCCTTTATGAGAATCTCTTTTTCTAGGCTTTATAACTTCTTCAACAAATTTTTCATCTATAGTAAATATTTCATTTTTCATTCTTCTTCACGAATAAATATTTTAATGAGTATTATTTTTTCTTTAATATATATTTAGCTTCTAATTATTTATTTTGAGGGGAAAACTTTGAAAATTTTAGAAATAAAAGATTTACATGTAGAAATTATGAATAAAGAAATATTAAATGGGATAAATCTTGAAATTGAAGAAAATGAAAAAATTGTTCTTTTAGGACCTAATGGTTCTGGAAAAACAACATTATTAAAAGCAATAATGGGTCTTTCACCTATTAAAATTATTAAAGGGAATATTATATTTAAAGGAAAAGATATAACAAATCTTCCAATAGATGAAAGAGCAAAATTAGGAATAGGAATGGCTTTTCAATTTCCACCTTCTATAAAAGGTGTTAGAATATCGGATATTTTAAATAAATTTGGATTAAAAAAGGAAGATTTTAATGAAATTGCTAAAAAATTTAATTTTCCAATAGAATTTTTTGAAAGAGAAATAAATATAGGTTTTTCTGGAGGAGAAATGAAAAGAATTGAATGTATGCTACTTTATATTCAAAAACCTAAATTGGCTTTATTTGATGAACCAGATTCTGGTGTAGACATTATAAATCTTGGAGTAATAGGTAAATCTATTTCAACTTTATTGGAAAATAATTGTTCTGGAATTATAGTAACTCATCAAGGATTAATATTAAATTATATAGAAGTAGATAAAGCGTATGTTTTATTAAATGGAAAAATTGCTTGTTATGGAGAACCTATGGAAATACTTAAAGATATAAGTAAAGAAGGTTATGGAAAATGCGAGATTTGCAAAAAATATTAGAATTAGCAAAAAATGCATTAAATAAACCTCCTAAATATGGATTAAATATAGATTTTTCAGAATATAGTAGGACATCTTCTTCATTAATAAATTCTATTAAACAAATTGAAAATGAAGCATATAATGTTGGAATAGATTTAAATATAGAAAAAGCTGGAACATATATTCAATTAGACCATAAACCATTTTATGAATATATTTCAAAAATATACAATGGAAAAATAGAAGTTATGAGTATAAAAGAAGCATTTAAAAAGCATGATTGGTTATTGGATTATTTTTGGGAAACAATAAGACCAGATATGGATAAATTTACTGCTAGAGCTGCAATTGAATGGGATGATGGATATTTTTTTAGAATAATGCCAAATGTAAAAGTTACTCTTCCAATACAATCTTGTATGTTAATAGGAAGTGAGTCATTCAATCAAAATGTTCATAATATAGTTATAGCTGAAGAAAATTCTGAAGTACAAGTTTTAAGTGGATGTACAGCTCATAAATTAATTGAAAAAGCATTGCATATAGGTATTACAGAATTTTATATTAAAAATAATGCAAAATTAACATTTACAATGATTCATAAATGGCCAAGTAAAGCAGATGTTAGACCTAGAAGTGGAGCAATAATAGAAAATAATGGAACATTCATAAGCAATTATATTTTAATAGGTGAAGTAAATAGTTTACAAACTTTTCCAATAGCATATTTAAAAGGTAAAAATTCAAAAGTAGAATTCAATTCTATTTTAAACATTTGGGGAAAATCTTTAATTGATGTAGGAAGTGAAATAAATTTAGAAGGAGAAAGATCTAGTGGAAGAATATTAACAAGAGCTATTGTAAATGATGAGGCACAAATTTTTGCAAGAGGAAAAATAGTTGGAATAGGAGAAAAAACTAAAGGTCATATGGAATGTAGCAGCCTTTTATTATCAAAAAAAGCTAAAGTAATAGCAATTCCTGAATTAAATGCAATGATTGATGATTCGGAACTTACACATGAAGCTGCAATAGGTAAAATAGCTGAAGAACAAATAGAATATTTAATGAGTAGAGGAATACCCAAAGAAGAAGCAATATCAATGATTGTAAGAGGATTTGTAGATACTAGAATTCTTGGATTACCGATTGAAATTGAAGAAAATATAAAGAGAATAATATCTTCAATAACATCTATGAAGAAAATTTGAAAAATAAAGAAGATGATATCAAAAGATCCTGGAGTATATGCAATTATTATTTATGTTAAAGATAATATAAATATAACTTTAGCAAAAAATACTCATTATTTTACTCCTGGATATTATGTTTATTTAGGTTCAGCTAAGCAATATGGTGGAATAAAATCTAGAGTAAATAGGCATTTAAAGAAAAATAAGAAATTAAGATGGCATATTGATTATTTAACAAGCAATCATTTAGTTAAGATAAAAGCAGTCATATATGCAAAAACAAAAATTTTTAAAGAATGTACATTTGTAAAAATTTTAAAGGAAAATTATTTTGAAATTGCATCTAAAAACTTTGGATCAAGCGATTGTAAAGAAAAATGTGGAGCACATCTACTTAAACCTATTAAATATATGAATCTTAAACAAATAATAATAGCTATAAAGGAAATTTTTAAAAATAAAAAATTAAAACCTTTAACAATAATTTTTGATTGAGAGTGTTAAAAATAAGCATTATTAAGAATAGTTTTTACTAATACTTGTTTATTCGCACTTGGTTTTAATTTAATAATTTTTTATTTTTTAAAAAAAATATTCGATATATTGAATATTTATTATCTATTTTTTTAAAATAAAAATGAAAAAATGTTAATTTTAAGCTTATAAAAGCATTTTTCATCATAAAAGTTTAAATATTTCTCTAATTTTATGCTCTTATCACCTCTTTTCTAGTAAATAAAATCTTTTCATTCACATCCTTTATTAATAAAATTTCAATAAAAATTTCTTTATTTAGGTGAAGCTTATGATTATAAATTTCCCATTTGATTTAATGACAAAAAATATTAATATCGAGTTTCAAAGCAATAAAGTTAAATTATTAATGCCAAAAATTAAAAAATCTATTAGTGTTAATGAAGCTCTTAAAAAAATAGAAAAAAGGATTATAAAAGATATAAGAAATGCAAAAAGCATCGCAGTACTCATAGATGATCATACAAGACCCACACCTACAGCAGAAACACTAGAATTTTTACTTAAAGAAATTGATGGAAAAGATATAAAAATCATATTTGCTAAAGGCACACATGAAGCACCTTCAGAAGAATATATTAAAGAAAAAGTTGGTTCAAAAATATTTAAGAATTATAATATTATAATTCATGATGCATATGATGAAAATATTCATGATTTTATAGGAGTAACAAAATATGGCACGCCTGTATGGTTAAATAAAGAATTCTTAAATGCAGATTTTAAAATTGGTATAGGATCAATATTTCCATCAGAAATAGCTGGTTTTACAGGTGGATATAAAATAGTTCTTCCAGGAATTGCATATTATGAAACAATAAATAAAAATCATTCAATGTTTATATCTCCTAATGCTGAATGCGGTAGAATAAATGATAATCCTGTAAGATTAGATATAGATGATGCTGGGAGATTATCTGGATTGAATTATACAATAGATTATGTTCTTAATCCGAATAATGGAATTATAAAATGTTTTGCAGGAGATCCATTAAAAGAACATAGAAAAGGAGCTAATTTTTGTAAAAAAATATATGGTTTTAATATTAAAGAAGAATATGATTTAGTTATTGTTTCTCCTGGAGGTAAAGAAGATATAGATTTTGTACAAGCAATTAAAGCTATTTTTACAGCTCATAAAATATGCAAAAAAGATGGAAAAATATTATTAATTGCTTCTTGTAGACTTGGTCATCAATGGCCTGAATTAATCGATATTGCTGAAAAAATTAAAAAAGAAAATATGAATAAAAATCAGCTTTTAAAAGAAATATTGAAAAATGGAATTGAAAGTTTTGCTGGTGCAGTAATGTATAAACTTTATGATATTTTCATAAATAGCAAGCCAAAACTTTATATTTATACAAATAACAATAAGCTAAATAATGAAATTGCAACTTTACTTAATATAGAAATTATTAATAATCCACAAGATTTTATTGATAAAGAAGCAAATGAAAAATCAAAAATTTTAGCTATGCCATATGCAGCTCTTACATTAATAAATACTTAAATGCTTTTTATTTTAATTCCTTTAATCTTAAGTTTTTCAAGAATTTCTTTAAACCATTTTGGGACTCTTATATTTTCTATTATTCTATCATAAGTATATGGTTTTATATCAATTACTGGAGTGCCATTAAATGCATCTATTCCTTTAACTTTAAGAAATCTTCCTTCTCTATTAATAAGTTCAACTATAGTTATACCTATAGGATTAGGTCTATGAGGAGAATCTGTACAAAAAACTCCTACTTCTGGTAATTCATTTTCTTTAAAACCAAATCTTAAAAGCCTTCTATGTTTAACTTTTAAAGTTTTCCTATCTTTTTCGCTAACTTTATCCATCCAAAAAATAATTATTAAATGAGAAAAATCTTCTATTCCTTCAAGCCCAATTGAAAATTCTTCAAAAATTTCTATAGTACCTTCAACTCCTTCATAACTATTTTTAATTTCTTCTTCGCTTGCAGATGTTCTTATAATTCCTATTGGAATAAAATCTATATAATTATTCATAAATAAAAAATTAATTACTAAAAATTTATATATTTTATTTTAAGAAGAATCTTTGAAGAAAAATGAGTATAAAAGTTCTTTATGTAGGGGATAGTGTAACTCTTATAGGCCCTATTTTTATAGCTTCACCATTCATAATGGAAATTAAAGAATTCAATGTAAGCATAGTAGCTAAGCCACTTATCGAGGTTTTCCAAAAAAATCCTAACATTAATTTAAGATATATGACAAGTTGGGATGCTTATAGTCAATTTCCTAAAACTAAAGAAGAACTAAGAAATTATGATGTTCTAATATTAAGTGATGTAGATGCAGATACGATATACTTTTATCCAGAGTTCTATATGCCTTCTGAATGGGGTAAAACAATAGCTATGCCAAATAGATTAAAATCTATAAAAGATTTTGTTAATGATGGAGGAGGCTTAATTATGGCAGGCAGTTGGTTTACATTTTCAGGAAGATATGGAAGAGGGGGATGGCAAAATACTCCAGTAGCTGAAATATTGCCTGTTAAAATATTAAATGGAGATGATAGAGTAGAAACTCCTGAAGGAGTAAAAGTAAAAGTATTAAATAGTAGACATCCTATAATGAAAGATATTCCTTGGGAAGATTGCCCACCCTTTTTAGGTTATAATAAAACTTTACCTAAGGAAAATGCTGAAATATTAGCAACAATTGGAGAAAATAATGATCCATTTATAGCAATATGGGAATATGGTAATGGAAGAGTTATGGCTTTTACTTCAGATCCATGTCCACATTGGGGAATAAATTTCATGAAATGGAAATATTATGAAAAATTTTGGATACAAGCAGTTAAATGGCTTGCTAAAAAATAAGAGTTAAAAATTAATAGGATACTTTCCATACTTTATAGCATAATCATACACTGCGACAATTTTTTCTCCAGAAGTATCAGCTTGAAAATTATGAGAAGGTGCTAGAATATAGCCTCCTCCAGGTGCCAATTGCTTTATTCTCAATTTTACTTCTTCTTCTACATCCTTAAGAGTACCTCTTGGTAATGTTTTTTGCACATCTATCGCACCTTCAAAACAAATTTTTTCTCCATATTCTTCTTTTAAAGAAGCCGGATCCATATTAAAAGGAGTATTAAGACCTGCATATGGTTGAATAGGATTAAGTATATCATATCCCCACTCTATTATATCTTTAATAACTGGTCTCATAGCTCCACATCCATGCCAACAAAGTTTTATATGTGGAGCTTTTTTCTTAATAGTATTTACATATAAACGCTGTACTTCTCCAAAATATTCTCTAAAAAGCTTAGGCGAATATTGCATTGAATTTTGCGTAGCTACATCTCCTCCACCTATCATTTCTGTGAGATAATCCCCTAATGTATCAATGATGAATTTATCATATTCTATAACAACTTTTGATACTAATTCTATCATTTTACATGCTATTTTTGGTCTTTGAACTAAATCTATAAGCCAATTTTTTAATCCTCTATAATACCATGGAGCTTCAACCATTCCAAAAAGACAACTAAAAGTAGATAAAGCATAACCTTCTTCATAAAGTTCTTTTGCTTGTTTTATTACAGGTTTAATATCTCTAGGAGCATTAGGGTCAAATAAGTAAAGCTGGCGTTTATTCCTTTCATAAAATTTATCTTCTAAATCTGAGGCATCTTCAATATCTGAGAGAGTAGGATAAAGTGTATATTCATAATATAAACCAACTTTTTTTGTTCTAAATCCTGTTGGCCCTTCAAAACTTCCATCAGGCCAAGTTTTAGGTTTATAATCTATTGGGGGAGGAAGGTGTATTTGAACAATATCTAAATTTAATCTTTTAACAAGCTTTTTTGAAATATAGAATGCTTTATCTGAAGCCCATAAAATATTTTCTTCAATATCTCTATAATTTAGATAATTTTTAATATTTTCATAAGCTTCTTTTGTTAACCAAAGTGACATCGGTACTCTATCTGGTTCTTCATGCTCGATTGCTTTAATTACTCTTTCTCTTGGAATCATTTATATCCCCATATCTTTTTATTTTTTCATTAATTCATCAACTATTTTTACTGCTTCATAAGCATCTTTTCCATAACCATCAGCTCCTATTTTATGTGCAAATTCAAGATCACAAGGTGCTCCGCCAATAATAACTTTTACTTTATCTCTTAAACCTTCTTTCTTTAAAGCTTCAATAACTTTAGCCATATTCATCATAGTTGTTGAAAGAAGAGCTGATAAAGCTAAAATATTAGCATTTGTTTCTTTTATTTTCTCAATAAATTTTTCAGCTGGAACATCCACACCTAAATCATAAATTTCATATCCAGCAGCTCTTAAAAAAATTGAAACTAGAGATTTACCTATATCATGTATATCTCCTTCAACTGTTCCAATAACAATTTTTCCTTTTGATGGAACTTTTTCTTTAATAATATCTTGCTTTGGAATTAAAATATTTAATGCTTCATGCATGGCTTCTCCAGCCATTATAAGTTCTGCTAAAAAATATTCTCCTTTCTCATATTTTTCTCCTACAATTTCTAATCCTTTTACTAAACCATTAAAAATCACTTCAGAAAGCGGTATATTTGCTTTTAAAGCTTCTTTTGCCATATTTTTTGTCATTTCAATATCGCAATTTGCTATACTTTCTTTTAATTTTCCTAGAATCTCTTCTTTTAAATTCCTCTTCATTTTTACTTCATCTTCATTCTTGCATGTATTTTTCATAAATATTTAAAGATATTTATATTAATTAATTATTCATTAAATAAAAGAAGAAGCTTTATTGAAAAATTTAAGATAAAGTTTATATAGATTTTTTTTATATTTTAAATACGATGTAAAATGGGGGAAAAAGTTTCTAGAAGGGATTATTTAAAAGTTTTAGGAGGGACTGTTGGAGGTCTTGTAGTAGGTGCTGCCATAGGTTATCTTGCAGCTCCTGGTAAAGTTGTTGAAAAAACTGTAGAAAGAACAGTAACTCAAACTGTAACAGCTGTTCCTACTGTTACACCAACTACACCTGCTAAAAAAGTACATTTAGACTTCACCGTATGGAACTATGATGTAGAAAAAATTAAAGATAATGTATCGAAATTTATGCAAAAATATCCACATATAGAAGTTAGCTTATACGACTTTAATTGGCCTGATTTTCCAACAACTATGGTAAAGAGGTTTACCGTTGGCACTCCAACGGATGTAACCTATAATGGAGAAGATTGGTTAGCTCAATGGGCTTCAGCTGGATGGGTTGTTCCATTAGAAGATCTATGGGATCAATATGAAGTTGAACATCCGTGGTCATTTTACATAAATGACATGGTTCCTTATGCAAAAATGGCATGTACTTTTGAAGGAAAAGTATATGGTTTACCATATTATTCAGACATATTTACATTCATATACAATGAAAGAATGCTAAAAGAAAAAGGATTCAATCCTCCAAAAGATTGGGATGAAGTCCGCGAACAATGTTTAGAATTTAAGAAAGCAGGAATAAAATATCCTTATCTTCTATCATTTGAACCAAAAGATGTTTTTGCATGGTGTAATGTTTTATCAAGCGCATATGGAAGAGGAGCAAGACTTTTTGATGAAGATTTAAATCCAGTATTTGATGAGCCTGATTCTCCGTTTGTTGAACAATTACAATGGTATGTTGATGGAATACATGTAGATAAAATAGTTGATCCAGAATGGTCAACAATGCATGAAACAATTGCTTCAAAGAAAATGAGTGCAGGAGAAGCAGTTTTCTGTGGCTTATGTAAATACAATACTGCAGCGATGAATACTCCTGGCTCAGGTCCTGAAGCGGGAAATCTTAGAGTTGGATTGATGCCAGGTAAAACACATGAAGCTTATGGATTTGCAAAGATGTATAATATAACTAAAATGTGTGTAAATAGAGGAAGAGAGGCAATACAAGCAGCAATAACGTTTATTGAATACTTTGGTGGAAGTCGTGGGCCAGTATTAAAGAGATGGGCAGTTGAAAATGGGCTAGGATTTGGTTTTGATTCTCCATGGGAAGATTCTGATATTAGAAATGCTATGGAAAAATTATATGGACCAGGATCAGCAGAAGTCATAAGACAACAAGCTAAATTAGCTATTTGTGAACCACATCCAGTATGGTTTGGTGAATGGAACGATTATGTTCGAAAAGAATGCTTAGCTAAAGTATTCACTAAAGAAATAACTCCAAAAGAATGTGTTAAGTTAATGGCTGAAAAATGGAATGCCTTAAGAAAAGGTTAGGCGATAACATTGCCTATTAAAATTCGTGCATTAAAACCACAAGAAAAAACAGCACTTTTAATGGTACTTCCTGCTTTTTTTTATATTTTTGTATTTACTGTATATTCATATTCTCAAGCATTTTATTTAGCTTTTGTTAAGTATAAGCTTGTTGAACCTCAAACTATAGGAAAATTTATTGGTTTAACTAATTTTATTGATGTAATAGAAGCAACATACTTTAAAGATACTATTTATGAAACATTTATCTTTACTTTAATGTGTACAATTGTTATTGTCACATTAGGGATAGGAGTAAGTATATTACTTAATGAGAAATTTAAAGGGGTAGGCTTTGTACGATTTATAATCCTTATTCCTTGGGCTATACCTCCTACTGCTGCAGGATTAGTATGGAGACTTATGCTCTATCGTTCAGGATGGATAAATAGATTTGGAATGATGCTTGGTATAATAAAAGAGCCTATAGGATTTTTGGGAGCAGGAAGGATTTATCAATTAGTATATGCACTTATAGCACAAATGTGGCAACAATTACCTTTTGTTTCAATACTTTTAATGGCTGCTCATCAATTAATTCCAAAAGATCTATTAGATGCTGCTAGAGTAGATGGGGCATCATGGATAAAACGTTTAAGGCATGTAACTTTCCCTTATATTAGAAATGTAATCGCATTAGTAGCTATATGGGAAGCAATTGTAGCATTCACAAGCTATGATATACTTTATACATTTAGTGGAGGAGTATGGGGAATTATTACTTACTATGCTTTTGCTGAAGGATTTAGTTGGATGAATTTGGGACATGCAGCAGCATTATCAGTTATAATTGCTATATTTATTTTAATAATGATAAGCATAATCCTTTTAATTATACCTCCAAAGAGAATTTATGAATATTCATTTGTTGAATAGGGTGAGAAGAAATGAAGACTCAAAAAATAATTAATACAACAAGGATGGTAATCATATACTTATTTTCAGCAATATTAGTTTTCTTTGCACTTTTTCCAATCATAACATGTTATATAGGGAGCATTACTCCGGAAACTGAAATACGTTCTGAACCACATAAACCAATATGGGTAAAAGGACCAACTTTCTATTATTATGAATATATTTTTGGTGCTCCATTTGGAATGCAATTTACAACCGATCCTTATCTTAGATATGAAGCTGTAAGAGCTTTAGTATTTACTAATGTTAACTATACTTTACAAATTCTTCTTAATAGTTTTATTGTAGCTGCAGGTGTAGCATTCCTAAATGTTTTGATTGGCGGAATAACTGCATACTCATTTACTAGACTTAGATTTCCAGGTTCAACAGGAGTATTTACATTCATATTACTTAGTAGACTTCTTCCACCAATAATTATTGCAGTACCATATTATGCTATATGCTATTCTTTAGGAATAACCAATACCTTGCTTTCACTTTTGCTTGTGCATGGAGTTATTACTCTTCCATTCACTATATGGTATTTAACTCTTTATTATAGAACTATTCCAGTAGAAATTGAAGAATCAGCGCTTGTTGATGGATGTTCTTATTTCCAAGCTTTTAGAAAAGTAGCTTTTCCAACAGCAAGTTCTGGTTTAATGGCTGCAGGACTATTTTCATTCATGCTTTCATATAATGATCTATTATTTGCACAATTTTTAGAAGAAAAAATAGAAGTTACTACTATTCCTCTATTTATAGCATTCCTTTCAACACAAACTGATTTATATTTTGCAATAATGTATGCTGTTTTATCTTTAACATTTATTCCTGTAATATTAATGCTAATATTATTATGGAAGAGGCTTAATATAACTGAGCTTGTTGGAGCACTTAAAATGTAATATATGCGTAATTATTTCTCTTAATGATCTTAAATAAAATTTAGAAAAAAGAGGCTTATGAAAAATGAAGGTTAAAGTATCAATTGAAGAAATAACTCTACCAACATATAAAATTGAAAAAGAAGATATTAATCCACCTTTTTTTGAGAAAAATATTTATCCATATCCAAAAAATGATTTTTTAACAAATGAAAAAGAGAATAGAAAATATAAAGCAATAATCCTTGAGAATAAATATCTTAAAATAATAATTTTGCCTGAACTTGGTGGAAGAATATATTCGGTTTTTGATAAAATAAGTGGGAAGGAAGTTTTTTATAGAAATAATGTTGTTAAACCTGCTTTATTAGGTCTTAGAGGTGCATGGATTTCAGGAGGTTTTGAATTTAATTTCTTAACAAATGGAACAGCAGGACATACTGTTACTACTGTTTCACCTATAGATTATTCTATTAAAGAAAATATTGATGGAAGTGCTACAGTTTTCATAGGTGAAATTGAACAAGTTTCTAGAATGAAATGGATAGTTGGTATTACTTTACGTCCAGATGAAAGATTATTTGAAATTGAAGTAAGGATTTTCAATAGAAATTTCTTACCAAATAGATATTATTTTTGGACTAATGTTGCTATTCCAGCTACAGAACACATACAATATATTTATCCAATGAATAAAGCATATTATTATTTCTATTCAATGTATAGAATATGGTACATGCAAGATACTTATATTGGGCCTTATCCAATTTTAAATGGCATAGATTTAAGTTGGCAAAAAAACCACGTTGAATCAAATGATATATTTGGTTATGATGTTAAAGAAGATTTCTTTGGATACTATGATTATAAAAATGAAGTAGGTGCAATTCACGTAGCTAATCATAATATTGTTCAAGGTAGAAAAATATGGAATTGGGGAAATTCAGATAATGGATTATTCTTTGCTACTAAAGCATTAACAGATGAAGATGGACATTATGCTGAAATTCAAAGCGGGAGATTTGAAACACAAGGCATATTTGGAATAATGGATCCTTTAATTTATGAAAATTGGAAAGAATATTGGTACCCTATTAGTAATACTAATGGATTTATTTATGCAAATAAATTAGCTGCAATAAATATTAAAAAATATCCTAAAAATGATAAGATAGAAATAGATTTTTCATTAACTGTAAATAAGGAAATAAAAAATGCAACACTCCAAATATTTTTAAAAGATTCTTTAATATTAGAAGATAAAATAAGCATCTCTCCAGAAAAAATTTATAAAAAAAGCTTAATAGTAAATCAAGGACCAATTAAAGTTAATCTAATATCAAGTAATGGGGAAAAAATATTGGCATACCTTGAAGAAGAAGTAAAAGAAGAAATAAAATTAACTAAATTAATAGATAAAAGAAAACAATTAATTACTTCTCAAGATTTTATAATTGAGGGATTTAAATTAGAAAAATATGGTGATATTCTTAATGCAAAGAAAATGTATGAAAAAGCTCTAGAAATTAATCCTGAATCCATAGATGGAAACTTATCTCTTGGAAAAATATTTTTACAAATGGGATTATACAATGATGCTGAAAAATGTTTTCGAAAAGTATTAGAAATAGACGAGAATAACATAGATGCAATTTTTTACTTAAGTTTAACATTAAGAGAAAATGAAAAACTTGATGAATCAGAAAAACTTCTTTGGAAATTATATAATTCTCAAAAGTATTCTTCATTAGCTTCATACTTACTAGGAGAAATAAAAATTAATGAAAAGAAATATGAAATTGCTGAAATTTTCTTTAGAAATTCAATAAAATATAATAATTCAAATATAAGAGCTTTAAATGGATTAGCTATTTCTTTAAGAAAGCAAGGAAAATATGAAGATGCTATAAAAACATTGGAGGGAGTTTTAATACTTGATCCATTAAATTGTCTTTCATTATATGAAATTTATAAAAATTATTCATTATTAAAAGAAAAAGGCAAGGGAGAAAATGCATTAAATGAATTTAAAAAATTAATTGAAAGAACAATACATAATTGTTTAGAAACAACGATTGAATATATTCGTTTTGGGTTAATAGAAGAAGCTATAGAAATTCTTGAATTTGCATTAAAATCTAAAAATGAATATAAAGAAAATCCATTAATATTTTCTTATTTATCCTATTGTTATTTAATATTAGGTAATATAGAAGAAGCTAAAAAGTATGCCTCATTAATAGAAAAATGCAAATTAGATTATTGCTTCCCAAATAAATTAGAAGAAGAGAAAATACTTAGAAAAATTATCGAATCCAATATTGGAAATGGAAAAATTTATTATTGTTTAGGAAATTTACTTTTTTCTAAGTATAGATATGATGAAGCTTTATCTTTATGGGAAAAAGCTATTGAATCAAGATTAAAATATTCTGTTTTACGTAGGAATATTGGATTAGCTTTATGGAAAATAAAAAATAATTTACATACAGCATTAAAGGAATATGAAAAAGCTATAGAATTAAATAAAAATGATTATAGATTATACTTAGAAATTTTCGATATATGTGAAATATTAGGTTTATATGAAAAAGAAATAAAAATACTAGAAAATGCTCCTAATTCAGTTTTAAAAAATGGAAATGTTTTAGCAAAATTAGCTTTAGCTTACTTTAATATTGGAAATATGGAAAAAGCATTAAAAATACTTATGAAAAATAATTTTCCCTCAAGAGAATTTAAAGTTATAGATTTTTCAATATGGGACTTATATCATGATACATGTATTGAATTAGGTTTAAGTAAATTTAAAGAAGGTAAAAATGAAGAAGCATTAGAATATTTCAAAAAAGCAATGGAATATCCACATAATTTAGGGATAGGAGCACCATATAGAAAATTAAATGCAGATGCTTTATACTATGCAGGAATTGTTTATGAAAAAATTGGTAAAATAGAAGAGGCTAAAGAATGCTGGAAAGAAGCTACTATTGAAGAGCATGAATGGTGGTCTGAATTAAGATATTATGAAGCTTTATCTTTTCAAAAACTTGGAAAATATATTGAAGCTGAAAAAATATTAAATGATATGATTGAAAAAGCTAATGAAAATTTAAAATATAATGATATTGCTTATTGGCATTTTATAAAAGGTTTAGCTCTTAAAGGCAAAGGCAAATATTTTGAATCTGTAGAAGAGTTAGAAAAAGCTTTAATAATGGATCCTACTAATAGAAAATGTAAAAGGGAATTAAGAGAATTAAAAGAGAAACTTTTAGTTTATTATATTTCTTTATAAAATTAAATAAATTGTTGGAATTTCTAGAATTTCCACTACTCTATAAAGCTTAATATAGTAGTACTTTAAAGTACTACTTATGAGCAATCCGGTTTTGTTAAAAGTAACTCGTAAAGGTCAAATAACTCTTCCAAAAAAGTATAGAGATATGCTTAATATAGAAGAAGGAGACATAATATATGCTCTTCTAGAAGGAAATAAAATAGTATTAATGAAACCAGGTATTCCAGAGCCTGGAGAACCTGTGGGTGGAGAAGAATATAAAAAGTTAATCCTACGTTTAGAAGAGGAAAGGAAAAAGTGGTCCTAATATTAGATACTAGATTTTTAATAACTCATACTTTCCCTCCCTCTGAAGAAATTAGGAAAAAGATAAAAGAGTTTGCATCTAAAATAGCTAAAGAAGGGCTAATTATTCCATCAATTGTTAT
>Ga0105159_1000283_pt1 | contig 14575 bp, 10 predicted proteins | sample LHCtaG_2_FD_89590 | JGI IMG/M metagenome (GOLD analysis project Ga0105159, IMG submission 89590) | Hot spring microbial communities from Little Hot Creek, USA to study Microbial Dark Matter (Phase II) - LHC4sed_replicate | ecosystem: Environmental > Aquatic > Thermal springs > Hot (42-90C) >...
AGTATGAAGAATACGTAGTATGATGTCCACTCGCTTTCAGGATATTTAGGCTGCATAACATCTATAAGGTATATGAAGGAGAAGGAGATCATAGGCATTATTATCCATGCAAACATGAAGAAGCTTCCACCTGTAAAGAATGGAACCTGTGCAAAGCCTCCTAGAGCCATTGAGACTATGTATATTGTGTAGAATCCTAATCCTAGAAGTATAGCTATAGCTATATATACTTCAAGCATTCCACCCATACGTTCCCCAACTATTTTAAGCTTTGAAAGCCTTTCCTGAAACATAAGCTCAGTCTTCCTCATTAGGTAGTGAACAACATCCCCACCACTCCTCAAAGTTGAAGTATATCCTAGAAGAAGCTCACGGTAATCCTTTGATGGAACGTTGTAAGCCATCTTCTCAATAGCTGATAATGGATCAATACCCATAGCTCTAACCTCAACATCCATCCTTCTTGAAACCTTTGAAAGCTCTCTGAGTAGTGGAATATTCTTAACCCTCTGTAGGCTTGAATATGGGCTTATACCACCAGTAGCCATAACGCTTATGTAGGCAGCTAGAAACGGAGTTTCAGTTTCAAGAGCTGAAGACCTACTTGCAGCCTTAAACTTAGGTATTAAGCCACCTATAAGCAGGACTATGAGGGGAAGTAGGAATATAACTATAAACGTTGAGTAGGGAACATATTCTAGGAATGTGAGAAGCTCAGGCTCAAGCATCTTCGTTAGGAATAGGGGTACACCTATTAAGCTAATAATTAGGGAGATAACAACCATAAAGCCTACAGCTGAAGCATAAGCCTCCCTATATATACTCATTCCAGCAGACCTTAAATCCCTATCTAAACTACGGAATACCTTCATAACTATCTTAGAGCTCCATGGAAAAAGACCGTAAATCAAGCCTATAAGTGAAGCCAAACCAACCCCCTATTAACATATTGATTAAATACATGTATATAAACCTTGTTAGAGAAATGGATTTCAACAATACAGAAATTGAAGAAATAAGCTTAACCATCTAGATATCTAACGGTTAAGCATTACAGCATCTTAAGACGTAAGCTTACCTACAAGCCTAGGCTTAGAACGGATTTAACATAGCTGTGTTAAGCCATACATTATCCAGACCTCTATAAATTTTATAATTTTCAAATTTTCACATCTTTAAATAGTAATATTTAAAAGGACTGTTTCATATCTTATTTAGGTTGAATTGGTTAGTGGGAGTGTTAGGTGGCTTGAGGCTAGGATGGAGGATGAGGTTGGTGGAGGAGTTTCTCAATCTAATATTCGCGACGTTATTTATGGATGTTACGCCATATATCTTCACGGTGGAGACCTTAAACCATTAATGTTTCTCGTAGATGCCTTAACAAGAAACTATTCCTTATGGATTTATTTATCTCTAGACCTCCCATTAAAAGATCCTCAAGCAATCCTATATCTCTACGAGCTTCTACAAGATGTTGGTCCTGAACATGCTAGAAGGCTTAGCAGTATTGGTGATGATATAAGTAATCTTATGCTTCCTGACGGTAGATTTCCAGGTATTCATGAGAAAACGCTATATCTAGTTTTAAAACTTTACGGCTTAGAGGATGTAAGGTTTAAGCCTGCTATTAAATACTTTAGGAATAGAATATTGAAGGAGGGAATTCAAGATCTTGAGGAGAAACTATGGGTTTTAAAGGCTTCATCAATGTTTGAAGACTTAAAGATCTTCAGGCTTGAAACCGCATGTGGAATCATAGAGGGGCAGAGTAGTGGATTATGGAGTGAGGATCTAAATTTAAATGTTGATGTTGTTGATGGATTGGTGGAGGCAGGTATTAGCTTAAAGCATCCTTCAATTAGGAACTGTTTAAAATGGATAATGGAGAGAAAACTTGAAAACAACAGTTGGGAGAACAGTATACTCCTAACATCTAAGGTATTAATACTATATAGGAAAACACAGCTACCTCCAACTACTCAGAGGGTAAGAGTACTTACACCGTCAACCACTCCAAGCATTACAGATTATGTTTTAAACACTATGTTGAATACAGGATCTAGCCTTACTATTGAGAATCCACCTTTAAACAACGAGTTTAAAAACATTATTAAAACATTAAGGAGAATGGGGGTTGAAGTAAGAGTTTTACTAGACCCATTATTCATGGATGTTAATCCAAGCATGGAGGAGGATATTAAATATCTTAAGGAGATAGGGGTTAATGTTAGATTTAGCGAGTATGCTAAAACATCACTAGTAATCACCGACGGGGAGAAGCTGCTTCTAATACCAAGCATCCCTAAAGAGGATATGTTGAAGGAGGGGGTTATAGGTATTGCAGTTGAAGACCCTAAAGACGTGGAAAATGCTGAAAGAGAATTTTTAAAAGTATGGGAGAAGGCAAAGGAAGAACTTACAATACCGGACTGGATTAAAAGAGCAAGAACATTAAAAAATAGTTAATATAGCTGCCATAAACCAACTATAGAAGCTAGTCTTAAACTTATTCCATCTAGCTACTAGATTGTTAAAGCTTTAAATAACTGCTTCAACGTAAATTACTATAAGTTAAGAAGCCTGTATTAAGCATTCAGCCAGCTTAACTCTTAAAATCGTCAAGGAGAGAAACGGATGCTTAAGAAGCTAAATACTACGTTAATGTAATACTCTAAACTTTGCTTAAGCTAAAGCTTCTAGGTTTTCTAGTATCTATTAGCTTCTAAAGTAGTGTTAAACCATTTTAATCAGTATTTTTACAGGTATTCCATCAATAACTTGTACCAGATATGATGCAACCCCTACCTCCTCACCTGAAGCTAATAGTGGCTCTACAGCTTTACGTACCTTCTGAAGTGCTGTAAGCCTATCTTGAAGTGCCCTAACAACATCTTCAATAGTGGATAATTCCTCATTAGGTTTAACACCGACAACAATTTTAAGACCTGCAAGCTCAAACTCTGCTGTAGGAACTGTTGAGCGTTTACCTGTAAGCTTAAATATTGTTTCCTCAAACTTCTTCATCTTCTCAACCTTCTCCCTAAGATCCTCCATCATCTTTAAATATCTACCAAGCATCTCCCTAACAGTATTTATCTGATTATCAATATCCTTCACTAAATCAGATATAGAAGAATAAGTTTTAACTTCAAGAGCCAACCAATATTCACCTCAATACAAAACCATAAACATCAATATAAATTTTTCCATTAGAAGTCTAAACCTGACAATTTAACATATCGTATTTAACTTTCTAAGTTGCCACTTTCAAAATATTTAAGCTCTCTACTGCTTATTCCGTTTGTGGAGTTTATGAGTTAATTATGATAAAGCATTGATAACTATAGCATCCATAATCATCCACATAAGATAAGAATTTGGAGATGAATTCATAAAATACTCATACTATACTACAACCATCTAAGAGGCGGGCTTAAGTTGCCATGTCTGTTTAGCAAGCTAAAAACTTAAGTAGGTCTTAAAGATCAACATCCAGATCTCTAATAGAAACATATAATTGCCCCCTAGAAGTCTATTCAAGAATTAAAATAATTAATAACATCTCCAGTTTATCATGTATCAGCTTTCAACTGTATCTCTCACAGCTAATCCTTCAAGACTTAGAAGATTATAAATATAGCTTTAGCTTAATTTTCTACATTACTAAATATATCCAGAATATTTAAATGTAGTTAATATAGAATAAATAAGAAACACGAAACCTCCATGCGAAACATAATTAAGTCATAAAGCTAAAAGATTTGGGTATAGCTATGGAATGATGAAGCTAATACTCAGTAGTTTATTTACTCATAAATAATGAGTAGAAATCATCACAGCAAGTAGTGAAATATGCTAAAACAATATATAAGTGGTTGACGTGAAGAATTTAATAGAAACTCAACGTATACTTAAATATTAAGTAAGATGACAAGCCACATAATGTCCAGCCTCCAGTTCTCTCAATTCAGGTGTTTTAATTTTACATATTTCCTGATTAAATGGACATCTTGGATGGAGAGGACATCCGTGAGGCTTATTAATTGGGCTTGGAACCTCCCCTCTTAAAATGATTTTCTTCTTTAATGTTTTAGGATTAAACTCAGGAACTACTGATATTAATGCTTTAGTATATGGGTGGATAGGTTCTTCAATTACTTTTTCAGTATCCCCCATCTCCAAAATACTGCCGAGATACATGATTGCTGAACGATTAGAGATATATTTTGCAATTGATATGTCGTGAGTAATGAGTAGATATGTAAGATCAAATTCCTCCTTTAGTCTAAGCATAAGCTTCAATATTTCTGCTCTTACAGAAACATCAAGCATTGAGACAGGCTCATCTGCTACTACGAATTTTGGCTTAAGTGTTAATACTGAAGCTATAGCAACTCTTTGTCTTTGCCCTCCACTTAGCTGGTGTGGGAACTTATCTATAAAATCCTGATAGGGAATAAGTCCTACATCCTCTAGAGCCTTAACTACATTATTCTCCAACTCATCATAACTGTTCACAATTTTATTTACTAGTAACGGTTCAGCAACAATATCAAATACAGTCATATGTGGTGGTAGGGATTCATATGGATCCTGCATAATTATTTGAAGCTCCTTCCTTAGCTCTAATATACTTCTTCTGTTAAGAGATGTTATTTCCCTTCCCCTATATATTATCCTTCCACTTGTTACATCTACCAGACCAACTAAAGCCTTTCCTAATGTTGATTTCCCACAGCCACTTTCACCTATAAGTGAGAAAATATCACCCTTATTTATTTTAAATGAAACACCATCAACAGCCTTAATGAAAATTTTTTCCCCCTTCAAAATAGAGCTTATTAAGCCTGTACGAACTGGAAACCATACTTTTAAATCCTCCACCATCATTATTACATCATTACTGGATTCTATGGCATGCAACATATCTCCCATCCATCTCCTTTAATGCAGGCTCCTTCTCTCTACATTTATTAAGCATTAATGAGCATCTGGGATTGAATGGGCATCCCTTCGGCATATTGATAAGGCTTGGGGGTGAGCCAGGTATTGACTCTAATGCTACAGCTTTACCTGAAAGAGACGGTATAGCCTTAATAAGTTTCTGCGTATATGGATGTAAAGGCTTCTCACAAACATCCTTTATCCAACCATACTCCATAATCCTACCTGCATACATGATCATGATCTTGGTTGCAAGCTCAGATGCTAATGCTAAATCGTGAGTTATAAGTATGATTGATAAATTTAGTTTTTCACGTAGCTCCTTTATAAGCTCGATGATCTGGGCTTGAGTCATCACGTCAAGAGCTGTAAACGGTTCATCTGCTATAACTACTTTAGGACTACATATTAGAGCCATAGCTATAAGAACCCTCTGCCTCATACCCCCACTAAGTGTATGAGGGTAGCTATTTATCCGTACTGGATCTATACCTACTAACCTTAAAAGTTCTTTAGCTTTTTCAAAAGCTTTCTCTCTACTACATTTACCATGTATGATTAAGGGCTCAATTAATTGGTCGCCAATTCTTTTAACAGGATTTAAAGCATTCATAGCTCCTTGAAAAATCATTGAGATCTGACTCCATCTTATATTTGAGAGCTCATACTCATTTAGGGATAGAATATCTATACTATTAAGTAGGATTTTTCCACTAATAATCTTTGCATTCTGTGGTAGAAGCCTTATTAGAGCAAGACCTAAAGTTGTCTTTCCACATCCGCTCTCTCCACAAACACCAAGAATTTCACCTCTACCTAACGTAAAGCTTACATCATTTACAGCTTTAACTATACCTCTTCTACTATGATAATGTACAGTTAAGCTATCTACTTTAAGCATTTCCTCATTAAACCCCTAAGCTATCCATGTTTACTTCATCTTCTACTTTAACCTTTTACTTTTAACCTCATTTATATACTTCTCTATCTCCATCTTTACATCTTTGTCTAACTCTTCCGGCTTATGCTCCTTCAATATTTTTAAAGCCATTTCTCTCGCTTTTCTCCTTATATCATCCCTGTCGAGAAGCCATCTTTCTGTAGGTTTTCTATCACTTAATACTGGTATATAATGTTCTTTGTAGTGTTTTAATGTATGCTTTCTAGTCATGTAGTGCCCTTCAGATCCTACCTCCTCTATAACATCTAAAGCTAAAGTTTCATCATCTACATCTATTCCCTTCAAGAACCTATCGATATATCCAGCTATTTCATTATCTATAACTGCCTTCTCGAAACTCATAATATCAACTCCTGGACCCATCGCTCCACCAGTTGCGTTCATTATTAAGTTACCGCCAGCTAAAGCTACACTAATCAAAGTCATAGCAGTTTCATAGCCAGCCTGTATATCAATTGATTTCGACTCTGTAGATCCTGCAGTACATCTACATGGAATACCATAATATCTCGCCATTTGAACTGATGCAATATTGATAAGTATGCTTTCAGGACAGCCGTAAACCATTGTCCCATATCTTAAGTCTAATACTGCAGGAGCTGTTCCATATATTAAAGGCGGCATACCTCTATCTTCTGATGCAGCATAGGCAATAACGAAACCACTTAGAATCTCAGCGTTTTGCTGAGCTAAAGTTCCAGCTAGAGTTATTGGTGATGTAGATCCGGACTGTGGTGCTGAAGCTATTAGAATAGGTAGATGATATTTAGCAAAAATAAGTATTTGAGCAACTTGACTTTTAATATGGCTTAATGGACTTAATGGATTTTCCCACGCCATAATTATTGGTTTCCTACAAAGCTCCTCAATCCCTCCAGCAGCTATAGATGCAAGATTGATTACATCCATACATACATCATCGTTAAGAAGTGATCCTACTGTGATTGGCTTTACTGTATTTTCCAGCTTTACAAGGAAGCTATATAAATGACGTAGCTCATTAGGAATATCTGTAGGAGTTAGTGTTCCAGCGATAAGGTCTACATAGTTTAAAGCATCATAAAGCCTTACAAGCTCCGATAAGTCTTTCAGCGTTGCATTCCTAATATTCCCATCTAAATCCATAACCTTTAAGGGAGAACCACCACTTAGATAGTATACGTAATCATCCCTTACATCCAATTTCGTCTTCCTTCCATAATATGTAAATTCTGAAGGGGTCTTTTTTATAACCTCCTTTACTAAAGATTCAGAAATCTTTACTTTTTTACTTCTATAATCAACATAAACACCAAGATTATCCAGCATCTTTAAGGCCTCCTCATGGTTAACTTTAACCCCAATATTCTCCAATATCTTCATAGATGCTAAATGAATACGATAGATCTGTTCTTTAGATAATATTTCTAAACGCCTTCCTCTACGGATAAACATAATAACACCAATCACACAATTCTCTATGTTATGATTGTTTATCAAAAACATTACATTCTTATAAATTTTTATGTATATATAGGGGGCCTGACAACTTAAGCTCACCTCCTTAGGTTGTAGTATAGTATGAGTAGTTTCTAGTATATTGTTGATTTTGTGATTTTCTCATATTTACTGGGTTTATGTTTATATTGAGGAATGTTTGTTTTTGTTTAAATGATGAGTATACTAATTCTACTAAGCTTTTATTACTGAAAGGAGTTTATCATACTTTAAATTAAGCTCCTCAAGAGCTTTGTTAGCCATAATGCATTATCAACAATAACATTCAGCACAATATCTGTTATTGAGTTGAAAATATTCTAGCTCTTTATTTAACGATGAATATAATGGTTCTGCTAGACTTTCCTATTGAGAGGATTTTACATGTTTTAGATTAAGCTAAATGATGTGGGAGAGTCTAAAAATACTTAAAGCTAATAGCATTAGATAAAGTGAATTTATAGAGGAGAATTAGAGAACTGTAAATAATATACTTAATAACTGAAGATTAAGCATGCTTAGGCTTACAGAGCTAATTTACAGAATTATCGCTATATCATGTGTGCTAAGCATATATTAATGTTTAAACTATAGTAGCTAATATTTACTACAGCAGAACTTGCTGAAAACTATCTGAACATTAATATTTAAAAAATGATGTGATTTATGATTCTATACGCTTCCTCTTTTTAGTCACTATAGCTATTATGACTACTACAGCTATAAGTATAATGGCTATAAGAGATGTTGATGTTAAGTCAATATAGGATGGTGTAGGGGTAGTTGTTATTGTTTCTTCTTTAAGCTTTATGTTTAAATACATCAGCGAGTTATGTCCATATGGTCTAAACGCTCCGCCAGGCTTTGAAATTATACCCTCCCACTTACTTGCCCAGTAAGCTTCAATTGTAGCTGTATACCATAATGTTATGTCATATACGTTTTCAATAATGTATTTCTGCATTTCCTTGATTACTTTAGCTCTTTCTTCATTGTTTAATGTTGTAAGCTGTTTATGATACATTTCATCATATTTTGCATCTTGAAGCCAACTACTACTATATACTCCAGCAGCTTCTGATGTCCAGGCGTAAAGTATTGATGATTCATCATGAACAGTCCAGCCCCACATAGCTAAATCCCAATCTTTCGTTTTGGAGACTTTATCCCATAATACTCCTCCCTCCATTAGTACATAGTCTATATCTACTCCTATCTTATGCCACCAATCCCTTATTATCTCCGCTACTCTAGCTCCCAGTGGGAAACCATTATAGACCCAAAATCTAAATCTTAGTGGCTTACCATCCCTGGTTTCTCTTATTCCATCACCGTCTTTATCTACATATCCAGCTTTTTCAAGAATTTCCGCAGCTTTTGTTAAGTTAAACTTAGGACGTATATCTTCATATTCTTTAGCATAGTACTGACCAAAGGATGGAGGTATGATTGAGAATGCTTTAACAGGCGCTCCATAGTATAAGTTATTAATTAAGTAGTCTACATCTATAGCATGTAGAAGAGCCCATCTTACTTCCCTATCTAATAATGCTGGATGCTGACTACCATTCTTGGCGAGATTAATATAGATATCGTCAAATCTCGGTATAACTTCCTTAATAACCTTCACTCCACTTATTTTCTCCAATTCAGGTATGGCTGCAGCAGGTATTTCTGCAATAGCATCCAGCTCTTTAGCTCTAAAGGCTGCAATCATAGTTTCATGTTCTGCAAATAAACGCACTACTAATCTATCAATTTTCGGTTTTCCCGCAAAGAATTCATTAAACGCTTCTAAAACTAGATATTCTCCTGGCTTCCACTCCACAAACTTAAACGGACCATATCCTACTGGAGGTATATATTCGTAGGTTAAACATTTCTCATCAGTTATATTATTCTTAGTCCATATGTGTTTAGGAACAAAATAAACTGATGTAAGCCATGGAAGTGGACCTATAGGTTCTTTAAGTCTAACTTCAAGCGTATAAGAGTCCCTTACTACAGCCTCCTTTACTCCCGTCATGAACCTTGACATAGCACCCTTATATTTCAGTATTAAATCAAAAGTGAATTTAACATCCTCAGCCGTAAATGGCTTTCCATCATGCCACTTCACATCTTTTCTAAGATACACTATGACTGTTGTTGGATCTACTCTTTCATACTTCTCGGCAACCCAAGGTACAGGGTTTAGATTCTCATCATAGCGGAAAAGAGTACCGTAAAGCGCAGATCTATATATACCGTATGCATATCCAGCAAATGGATTGAACTTTATAACCCCTACCCAACCCAAAGTAAATGTTACTGGGGCTTTCTGTGCCTGAATAATCTGTGTTTGAGTAAAGGACATTATACATATTGGAATTAACAATATAATAATCAATACTATAGTAGTTCTCATTTGCTAAGCACCAGTTTACTGTAAATTAAAAATTTATAAACTTTTACAGTAAGCGAAGTGGTACTGTCAAGTTGATGTGTGGTGGGACCATTGTTTAGATTTAGTGCTTAACTTAATAGTACTTTATGCTTTCAGAATAAAGTATAAATAAATGTTAAGCTGGTGGACCTGGCAACTTAGAATGTTAAGTAGATATATTGCTGTATTTATTGATTCAGCTTAAATGATGTGGGTTAATAATTCTATTAATGTATCTAACCATCATAAATCAGTTTGAAAAAGATGTTGAAATATTTAAAACTCATAGATTTTAAATGTTAAATATGTAATGTTGAAGAAACTAAAGTATTAAATTGGATGAAATAACATTGGTGAAGACCTTTTATATCTTTATCCTATTTTATATCAAGTATTTGAAATTGATAGCTAGGTACATATGCTTAGAGGATTAGGGAAATCTTAACCTTCCCAGCTTATCCCCGTTTAACTACCTCTTTTACATATTCTTTAAGCTGAGCCTCAACATCCTTATCTAGCTTCTCAACCTCGTGTTCTTTTAGAATCTCTAGAACCCTTACCCTAGCTCTTGCTTTAACATCCATTCTACCCTTCTTTACCCATGTTTCATACCTATCTCTATCAGCAAGTACTGTAGTGAACTGTTCCCTCTTTAGGTGCATAAGAGTATGCTTTGAGGATAAGAAATGACCGCCAGGACCTACTTTACGAATAGTATCAAGTGCTAAGCTCTCCTCAGAAACCTCAATTCCTCTAAATATACGGTGAATTTCACCTAATATTTCATGATCAATTACTGTCTTTTCATAGCTAGCTGTAAGTGTTGAATCCATACCTCCAGAGCAGTAGTGGATATAGTTTATTCCAGCCATTGTTGCAAGAAGAATATTTAGAGCTGTTTCATAACCAGCACACATGTCAAGTACCTTAGCATCAGTAGCTCCAGCCGACCCTCTAGATGGTATATTATAGTAGCGGGCAAGCTGTGCTGTAGCTATATTTAAAAGTCCTACCTCTATAGATCCTAGACACATTTGTCCAGTTCTCATATCCATTATGTTTGCAACAGTTCCATAAAGAACTGGAGAGCCAGGATTGATAAGCTGTGTAAGTATTATTCCACTTAAAACTTCAGCATTCTGTACAGCAAGAGAGCCGGCTAGAGTAATTGGTCCAGTACCTCCTGCCGATATCTCTGAGGAAACCCCTACAGGTAATCCAACTCTTGCATATTCAATTAATCCCTCAGTTTGGTTTTTCTCAAGAACTAATGGACTAACCGTATTGGATATTGTTATTAGGTTCGGTCTTTTCCTAAGCTCTTCCAATCCACCTGCTAATATACATGCCATTCTAATACAGTCAGTAGCTACCTGTTTCCCCATACATCTCCCTCTAAATGTTTTCGATGTATTTAGTATACTTGCCAGCATCATATATGCGTGGGCTGCATGTTCTGGTACATCTGTAGGATGGACCATACATGCATTGCCATGTATGAATGGAAGTGCATCATTAAGTTTTAGCAAAAGTTCACAGTCACGTAATGTTGCCTTTCTTCTTTCACCAGTTTCGAGATCAAAGACAAAGAACAATGTAGAGGACGGTGTATAATATACATTATCACCGCCAATCTTAAGATTATACTTAGGATTTCTGGCAAAAACCGTGAAGCAACTAGGTGCCTTCCTCACCATATTTAGCAATGTTTCAGGAATACGAATCAACCTCTCCTTAAAATCAACATCAGCACCAGCATCATAAAAAATCTTTAAAGCATCTATACTATAGGATTTTATTCCGATTTCTTCAAGAATTTGAATTGTTGCTTGATGTATATTATACAAATCATCTTTACTTAAAATTTCCAGCTTCCTTCCTACTGATGTACAGTTCATTTGAGTCTATTAACATTCTAAAATTTAAATTTTATGTAGAATTTACAGGCTCTGTGAACTTAAGCATTTTGATCATCTTTATTATTGGTAGCTTTCTTTATGAATTGATTAGCTTTAACATCTTTATTTATCCATGTTTCATTAAGTATTACAATTATTGATTTTAGAAGTATTTCAGCATGTTCTCTATCACATTTCCCTCTATTATATGGCATATAGTTAGAGTAGCTAATCCTTAATGTATTATTCTCTTCATAGATTCTAGTTTTCAGTTATAGACTCCATGCTTAAACTAGAATTTTGCATGAAGCCTTATAATATGGTGCACCGTCAGCTAATACAATTATTTTAATCCATAAATATTCTTAATTCTCTCAATGTTAGTATGTTAGCCACATCGAAACATAATGTAAACTATTCTACCTAATACGGCTTAAAAGCTATGTATACTCCCTAGATCTAATCCTAATATCATCAACCGATAATACCCCAACATTCCTACAAATACTCCTATCAATAAATAGGAGGCTTAAGACTTAAACCATGATATAATTGATGTATAACTTCTACAAATTAGTAGGCTTAAGATATCTAGTACATTCTTGATAAACGAAATATATAAGTACCAAAACAACTAAACATAGAGGTTTCCCTTCCTAGCAAATCTAATAAGTTTAGGCAATGGTTTCACTATAGGTAAGGGGGAAAGCCCAAATAAAGCTTAAGTTTACAGAGCCATAGAGCCACCTGCAATACCATAAAACTTAAATCTCACCTTTAATAGCAGAGGTTATGGTTTCGTTAAAAACTAGTTTAGAGCAAAAAGTTGAAAATGCATTATTATCGTTTGATAGTGATTTTGTTTTCAATACTGTTAAAGAGTTATTAAATGAAGGATACGATCCTTTAGATATTGTAAGTGTTTTAAGTAATGCCTTGAAGATTGTTGGGGAAAAGTTCGAGAAGGGAGAAATCTTCCTAATACACTTAGTTACTATAGGCGAAGCTGTAAAAAGAGCTACTTCCGAACTATTAGAGCCATTAATAAGAATGCATGGGGTTAAGGGGAGGTTTCTAGGTAAGGTTGTTATTGGAACTGTTGAAGGGGATATTCATGATATTGGTAAGAATATTGTTGCATCAATGCTTTTTGCAGCTGGATTTGAAGTTTATGATCTAGGTAAGGATGTCCCTATAGAGGAGTTTGTTAGAAAGGTTAGGGAGTTAAGACCGGAGATTTTAGCATTATCCGCCTTACTTACAACGACATTACCTATTCAGAGAGAAGTTATTGAGGCTTTGAAAAGAGAAGGATTAAGAGATGGTGTAAAGATTATGGTTGGTGGGGCGCCTGTAACTAGAAGATGGGCTGAAGAGATAGGGGCAGATGGTTATGGAGTGGATGCGATGGAAGCTGTAATGGTAGCTAAGAATCTGGTTAAATCTTCTAGAGGATCATGATGACTTATAAGGGTTTTATGTGGAGCTTTCAATCTCCTCAGCAAAAATTTACTATAGGCAAGGTAATGCTAGGTGGGGTACCGGGTGAAAACCCCACAGTACTTATAGGATCTATTTTCTATCATAACCAAAAAAGGATTTGGATCAATGCTGCCGATGGAGTTTTCAATTGTGAGGAAGCTGAGAAGCTCATTAAATTGCAAGAGGAGTTTACAGATAAAACAGGTCTTCAGTCAATGCTTGATGTTGTTATACCTTCTGGAAGATGTATTGAGAAGATTATAGATTTTGTATGTTCAGTAACTGATAGCCCAATACTTATAGACTCACCATCAGCAAACAGTAGAGTGGAGGCCTTAAAATATGCTGAAGAAGTAGGGGTTCTTGAAAGATGTATTTACAATTCACTAAATCCTGAATCTTCAGAGTCAGAAATAATTAAAGTAAAGGAGATAGGAGTAGAGTCTGTTGTATTACTAGCCTATGACACTAAGGATTTAACATCTAATGGGAAGGTTAAAGCTATAAAGAGGCTAATTCCAAAGGTTAAGGAGTTGAAAATACTTATAGATACATGTGTAATAGATATACCGTCTCTTGGATTAGCTCTTAAGGCTATGTTTAATCTAAAGAGTGAGTATGGATATCCAATAGGATGTGGCGCTCATAATGCTATTGAGACATGGAGAGGTTTAAAAACAAAAATGGGCGCTCAATCAGTTAATCCATGTATTGCAGCTGCAAACACTATAACTCTTGCGGCTGGAGCGGATTTTATTCTGTATGGTCCAATAGAAAACGCACCTATAGTATTTCCGGCAGTCGCTATGGTGAATGCAGCATTTTCACAGCTATTAATAGAAGAGGGAAAATTACCGTCAAAGAACAGTCCAATATTTAAGATAGGATAGCCAGAATCCACTTAGCTAATTGCTTCACTAATTCATGGAATATTTATAGCTTTGCAAATTTCTAGAGGCCTACTATATTAATGGTTATTAATGGCCTTCACTAGTAATTTAATGCTTTTCCTACTTCTATGTCATTGTTTTAACCTTGCAGCTTAGCTTAACTAGCAACTATACAATACCTTAAGCTTCTAGACTATGTAATAGATTTACTAATTCTTCTTTTAATCAACTTACCGGAAGTTTTTAGAGTTAACTTATATATTCTTTATATCGTATTTTTACCTAATACGTCTTTCATAAAGATCAGGAGATGAGATGTTTGAGAGGTTTAAAGAAATAACTACTTAGAAGAGTTTAAGAGCTAATCTCTTTATAAATACTACTATTTGAAGGGACGTGGCAACTTAGGAAGTTAAATGTGATATGTTAAGTTGCTAGGTCCACATCACCACAAGTAAAGTTTAAATATTTAAGGATTTCATTTAAAGTGTTATGG
>Ga0105159_1000284_pt1 | contig 14557 bp, 14 predicted proteins | sample LHCtaG_2_FD_89590 | JGI IMG/M metagenome (GOLD analysis project Ga0105159, IMG submission 89590) | Hot spring microbial communities from Little Hot Creek, USA to study Microbial Dark Matter (Phase II) - LHC4sed_replicate | ecosystem: Environmental > Aquatic > Thermal springs > Hot (42-90C) >...
CTACAAGAATTTAATTCAACGCAAATCTTAACCCCGGAATTTTTCGATAGGATTTACGATTTCATTTCTCTTTTTGCACTTGCCGTTGGAATGGGCACATCTGATAACGTCTTTGGGCATTCTTCTACTTAAAAAGTGGGCAAGAATTTCGGCGATCGCACTCTTGGGTTATCAGCTTGTATATTCTTCCTTGGTTATCGTTTTTGACGTATCTTCAATTCTCTTTCTGACCTCTTTCCGCCCTAAAGAAGGCTTCCAGCTAAAGCGGGGAGGTTTGGGATTACATCTCCACGCAGCGATTTAATCCCGGGCCAGGTCTCTGGCCAATTACCCCTATCCGCCGGACTCGGGGTGAGATAATTCACAATATATGCTGGAGAGAGCCTTGGAGGGCATAGAGCAAAAACATGAACATGATCCGGCATAACTTCCACAGCAATCGCCTCACACCCCAGTTCCTTGAGAATATCTTCTAGGATTTCGCTGGTGTACTCAGCAATCTCACTGACAAGGAGATCTTTACGATACTCGGGAATCCACACAAAATGATAACTACACCAGTATCTGGCATGTTAGTTCTGCGAAGCCTCATCTCTAGAGGTTTGCCCTCCAAGACGCTCTCCTGGATACACTAAAGCATACACTTTGTAAGCTTTTCTGTCATCCCCGCTCTGAAGGGCGAGGTTTTCAGTTGTAATTGTGAGCGTTCTTTTTATATGGTATCTGCTTCGTAGAGATGTTAAGGAAATCTTTTCAGGAAAAAAGATGTCAATCGAGGAAAAAATTTTGGGAAGAAAGATTTAAACGTAGCCTTCTTTTACTAGCAGTTCTCCGTTCAAAATGCTTGCTCCAGCAGCTCCCCTAACTGTGTTATGACCTAGGACCATGTATTTAATTCCCCAAGCATCTTTTCTTATTCTTCCAACAACCACGCTCATCCCATTCCCAGTGTCTCTGTCAAGCCTTGGTTGTGGGCGGTCAGGTTCTTCTCTTATTACAATAACTTCCTTTGGAGAACTCGGTAAATCAAGTGGTTTAAGCGATCTGAACGCATCTTTTACTTCATCAACACTTACACTTTTTTCCAACTCGACCCATACGGCCTCGAGGTGCCCGTCGAGTACCGGAACTCTATGGCAGGATGCGGAAATCTTGAAATTTGCAGGCTCAATTTTTTCACCCTTGAATTTGCCCAGTATCTTTAGGGGCTCGCTCTCACATTTCTCTTCCTCGTTCTTTATGAACGGAATAACATTATCCGTTATCGCGAGTGATGGAACACCCGGATATCCAGCCCCGCTTAGTGCTTGCATAGATGCGATTCTGACACTTTTAATTCCGAACCTGTCGAGCAATGGCTTTAATGTGATAACGAACATTGTACTTGTGCAGTTCGGGTTAGTTATTATGAATCCATCCCAATTTCTTTTTCTCTTCTGCACTTCTATTAATCCAAGGTGTTCAGAGTTTATCTCTGGGATTACTAGCGGCACATCTTCGTGCATCCTAAATGCAGATGCATTGCTCGATACGGCAAATCCTGCTTCTGCAAATATTGGCTCGACCTCTCTTGCGATTTCAGCTGGTAGAGCGGAGAAGACTATGTCGGCATCGATCTGCTTTGGATCTAGAGGAACCATTTCGATGTCTCTCGCGTATTCTGGGATATTCTGTGAAACGATCCACTCCACTTCATTTCCATACTTCTTTCCTATTCTTCTTTCAGATGCTGCTAGAGCGGATACTTTGAACCAAGGATGATTTTCCAATAGCTGCACAAACTTCTGCCCAACCATTCCGGTGACTCCAAGAACGCAAACCTTGTAGTGCATAAGTGCAATTCACAATTTGCTTAAATATATATCGGTGACTCCTCCTCTTTAAAAAGGGCGTTCCAGTCAAAGCGAGAAGGTCTGTAGCACGGATTCAGGGCAAAGTCTCTGGTCAGTTGCCTTTGTCATCGGGCTTATTAGAATGTTGTAGGCAAATGCGGCTTTAGCTGTTTTTAGTTTCATTGTCAACCATGAGGCTTTAATACTCACTCATTTAAAATACCAATCTATTTGAATCTAGCCTCTTATTCCCACTCTATCGTAGCTGGGGGCTTGTTGGTTATGTCGTATACGACCCTCGTAACTTCTGGTATTTCATTAGTTATTCTTGTCGATATCCTCTCGAGGACGTCGTAGGGAATTTTTGCGAAGTTCGCTGTCATAGCGTCTTTACTTTCTACGATTCTGACAGCAACCATATAACCGTATGTCCTAGCATCGCCCTTGATCCCGGTACTCTTTGTTTCTGTCAAAACCGAGAAGTACTGCCATAAACCCCTTGCCAGACCGGTCTTTTCTATTTCCTCTCTGACGATCTTGTCTGCTCGTCTGACTATCCTCAGTTTTTCCTCAGTCACCTCTCCTATCACCCTGACCGCTAGCCCAGGACCCGGAAACGGCTGGCGGTACACTATCTCGTTGGGTAACCCTAATCTCTTGGCTATCTCTCTTACTTCATCCTTGTAGAGGTCTCTAAGGGGTTCCACAACTTTCTTGAACTCCATTCTCGACGGTAGCCCAGCCACGTTGTGGTGCGTTTTTATCTTGTCTGAGAACTTCCTAAACCCAGACTCTATCCTGTCTGGGTATATTGTACCTTGGAGTAGATATTCTGCGCCCACTTTTCTCGCAACTTCCTCGAAGACCCTCACAAACTCCTCTCCTATGATTTTTCTCTTCTGTTCAGGATCTGTGACTCCTTTCAGTCTACTTAGGAACCTATTTTTAGCATCTACGAATATGAAATTCTTTATAGTCTTACTGAAATACTCTCTTATTTGTTCTGACTCCCCCTCTCTCATGAAGCCATGATCTACGAATACTGCGTAGAGTCTATCGCCTATAGCCCTAGCTGCTACTACAGCCACAGTACTTGAGTCTATGCCCCCACTGAGCGCTATGATGGCCTTTCCATTGTTAACTTCTCTTTTTATCTCCTCCACTGCTCTCTCTATGAAGTCTTCCATTACCCACTCTGGCTTGCACTTGCATACCTTGAAAACAAAGTTTTCGAGAACCTTTATACCCTTATCTGTGTGTACAACCTCTGGGTGCCACTGTACCCCGTATATTGGCTTTTCCTTGTGCTTGAAGGCGGCTACTGGGCAGAGATCTGTACGGGCCAGCACGTAGAACTCGTTAGGAAGACTGGTGACTGTATCTGAGTGGCTCATCCACACCTTCTCGATTCTATCGAGACCCTCGAATATGTCGTCAAAGTCCTCTATGTAAATGTAGGTGGTACCGTATTCCCCCTTCTCTAGGGTCTCGACCTTACCGCCAAATGTGTGGGCTAGAAGTTGGTGGCCGAAGCAGATTCCTAAAATCGGGACGCCCAACTCTATGAGCTTGAAGTCGAATTTGGGGAAACTCTCTGAAAAGACACTCATCGGGCTGCCAGAGAGTATAATCCCCTTTACGTTGATATCTGGTGGTAGTGACGTAATCTCTTCGTATGCATTGTCTCCATGTACTACTTCGGAGTATACTCTGCACTCTCTCACCCTTCTGGCTATCAAATGTGCATATTGACCTCCATAATCAACGACTACTATACAGTCCATAATCTCACCGCAGTTCATCTTAAAGGCTTAGTGAACTTTAGCTTTACTTTAGCACATCTGTAGTCAGAAGTCTGCTGGTTATAGTAAAACTTTCGGGAACCAAACCGCCTAGAAAATTTCGTCTTTTAGGGCGAGAGAAGATCAGACGACATAAGGAGGTTAGAAGAGAACAGTTCAAAGAATTCTCCGGTTTTTTCTCTTCCATATCTTTGGCGATTAACTTTTTTGATAACAAAAACAAACCTCGCCCCTTCTAGGGACGGGGTAAAGCTTTTGAAAACCAGATTGCTATTACCCTTTAGGATGTCCTCCTCAGCTCAACTTCTTCAGAATGAGGAGCGGGAGCCATTTCTCTCGCAATACCGGGGGAAAGCATTCGCGAAGCAGAATTCAGGAATAAGAGGCAAATTTAGTCCGCCTGCTTCCGAACGGTTTCCAGGAAAGAAAGCTAGCGGTTGAATGCAGCACATCAAAATACCGTGCTTACCATGGCCTCGAAGTTGAAAAAAGAATGAGGTAAGCTGTCAGCTGTCCAAGAGGACGCAGACTGCACAGCGATCTGAATGGAGGCTGAACATCATCAGGAAAGCAGCGGGCAAAACAGTTTCGGCGATAAAGAAACCGCTCTCTTTCATTGTAGACCACAATCGAGTAACGCCCAAAGAGGGGTGTAACCCCTGAAACCCCGGGGAACCTCGCCCTTCAGGGCGGGAAAGGGTCAGGGTTTGTGAGTAGCTCTATCTTTTTCTTGAAGCTTTAATAGCTTAAAGAAGCTTTTCCAAATCTCGTTGTTTTTGTTGAGATATTTAGAGTGAATGAATGAAAAAATTGGTGTTATTAGAACGATTGAACGACTCCGGAATACTTATTTTTTGAAACTAGTAAGAATTAGTTTTGTGAAAGTTGCGATAGAAACGTATGGATGCACGATGAATCAAGCGGATTCGGATATCATGAGGGCACTTATTTCGGAGAATTTTACTCTCTCTGATGTTTCGGAGGCAGAGGTGGTTGTCATAAATTCATGTGGAGTAATCGATTTTACAGAAAGGAAAATATTGAAGAGAATTCAAGAATTGAAAAGTCTGGGCAAGAAAGTTGTTCTTGCGGGTTGTCTTTCAAGGATTTCAAAGGAAGCTTTAAGGTTATCAGATTCTGTGGTGGCTCCAGATAATCTTGACAAAATAGTAGATGCAATAAGAGGGGCTTACAATGGTGGGTCAGCTTTTCTCCAGTGGAGAAATTTAGATAAAACCTTTTTACCAAAGCTTAGGTTAAGAGAAAATGTAATTGCTATTGTTTCGATTTCTGAGGGCTGTATGGGTCACTGCTCTTTCTGTGCGACAAAATTTGCGAGGGGGAGGCTTAGAAGCTTCTCTCTAGAAAAAATAGTTGAAGAAGTCGAGAATGCGGTTAAACAGGGCTTCAGAGAAATCCAGATTACGTCTCAAGACACGGGTTGTTATGGACTTGATAAAGGAAAGCTGATGTTACCGGAACTGCTTGAAAGGATTGGAAAGATCGAAGGAGATTTCAGAGTGAGAGTTGGGATGATGAATCCACAATACGCTAAAGCTATGATTGAGGATCTTTTAAATGCGTTTGATAATGAAAAGATTTACAAATTCCTACACTTGCCAGTTCAGAGCGGAGATAATATGGTTTTAGATCATATGAAACGCGGACATACCGTTGAAGACTTCTTAGAGGTTGTAGACAGTTTCAGAAAAAGATTTGATATAACTTTGTCTACTGACATAATTGTTGGATATCCAACTGAAAATGAAGATTCGTTCTGGAAAACCTACGAGCTGATAGAGAAGGTTAGGCCCGATATAGTGAACATAACTAGATTTTCGAAAAGAGAAGGAACACTGGCTGGAAAATTGAAGCAGATACCCGGATGGATTGTGAAAGAGAGATCTAGAAAACTCACAGAGCTTTGCGTCAAAATAGGTTTGGAGAACAACAGGAAGTACATTGGAAAAGATTTTAGAGTTCTAGTGACAAGTCACGGGAAGAAGTGGATGCTTTCAAGAACCGATTCTTACAGGGCCGTGATAACAAAGGGTAAACTGGGAGAATTTAGGAGAGTAAAGATAGGGGATTGCAGGCACAATTATTTACTAGACATAGAACTAAAAAGTTAAGAAAAATCTTTATATATCCAAACTCCGAAAAGTTTATATAGCTTTACGCAAAGCTTATATACTGCATGAAAAAACTGATCAACCTTGGAAAACCCGCGAAAACGACGAAGTCTGGTTTCATTCTTGTTCCAGTATCTCCCATGAATATCCCGAGGATTGGAGATAGGGTTGTGACGAGGAAGATGGAAGAGGTAGGCGTAATTGTGGATTTAATAGGACCAGTATCATCTCCATTTGCCTTGGTTAAGCCGAGCAAGGTTGTTAATGAGGATTTGTTTGTGGTGAGAGGTTATGGTGGAGATAGAAAAGGTGAAGGAGAAGGAGTTGGAAAAGGAAGTAGAAAAGGAAGTAGAAAGAGAGGAGATTGAAAGGGAGGAAGATATAGAAGTTTGTCCTGAATGTGGGAGTCCCAGACTTATTCGCGATTATAAGCGGGGAGAGTTCATATGTCAAGACTGTGGTCTAGTAATTGAAGATCAGTACATAGACTCGGGTCCAGAATGGAGAGCTTTTGATAGTGAGCAGAGAGACAGAAGAGCCAGAGTGGGTGCTCCGGTGACGTTTACGATCCATGATAAAGGTCTCTCGACAATAATTGACTGGAGCAACAAAGATTATTACGGAAAAGCCATCTCAGTCAGAAACAGAGCGCAACTTTTTAGACTCAGAAAGTGGCAACGCAGGATTAGAATAAGCAATGCAGCTGAGAGAAATCTCGCATTTGCGCTTAGCGAGCTTGACAGAATGGCTTCAGCTCTAGGATTGCCGAAAAGTGTAAGGGAAGCCGCTTCGGTTATTTACAGAAAGGCGGTTGAAAAGAACCTTATCCGCGGAAGGAGCATTGAAGGAGTTGTGGCTGCAGCTCTTTACTGTGCATGCAGACAAGCTGGCGTTCCGAGGACTTTGGAAGAAATTGCGACGTATTCGAGGGTAGACAGAAAGGAAATTGGTAGGACTTATAGGTTCATAACTAGAGAACTGGGGATAAAGCTAATGCCAACTAGTCCGGCTGATTATGTTCCAAGATTCTGCGCCGCTTTGAATCTAGGCGGGGAAGTTCAGAGAAAAGCAATAGAGATAATAAAGAAAGCTGAGGAAAGAGAACTTACGAGCGGTAGAGGTCCGACTGGAGTTGCTGCTGCTGCTATTTACGTGGCTTCGATACTCTTGGGCGAAAGGAGAACGCAAAGGGAAGTTGCTGAAGTTGCTGGTGTGACTGAGGTAACAATAAGAAACAGATACAAGGAGCTCGCAGAAAAACTAGGAATAGAAATAATACTTTAATCCTTAAGAAGCTCTTCAAGCTTTTCTCTGTTGAATCCTAGAACCCATTTATCTCCCTTTACAACGAGAGGGACAGAATAGCTTTTTGATATGTTGTATATTTTTTCGATCACCTTTTTTCTTTCTTCTCCTTCCAGTTTGTCCACCCATATAACTTCGAAGTCGGCTTTCGCGGTTTTGAGAAATTCCAAAGCCCTCTTGCAATGCGGGCAAGTTGTTAAACCGTACAAGGTTATTTTGGTCATAAAGAAAGTATTCTTGAAATTTTTAAATGTTTGCAGCTTTTTCCAAGATCTGTAAACTGAATGCAAAAACTTAAATTTTCTTGTATTTTTTCGAGTCACATGAAAGAGCAGGTAGAAGTTCGACAGCTAAGAGAGGGAGGATATATAGTAATTGATGAAGAGCCCTGTGAAATAATTAGCATTTCTGTTAGTAAACCGGGGAAGCATGGGGCTGCTAAGGCTCGAATAGATGCCATTGGGATCTTTGATTCCCAAAAAAGGAGCATAGTTGAACCGGTCACAGCGAAAGTTTATGTTCCACTTGTCGAAAGAAAGAGAGCACAAGTTTTGAGCGTTACAAAAGAGAACGCACAGCTGATGGATCTGAACACTTTTGAGACATTTGAACTTCCGATTCCAGAGAACTTGAAAAATAAAATTCAAGCAGGAGTCGAAGTGGTGTATCTAGAATCTCTTGGAAAGAGAAAAATTGAGAGGCTAGCATAATGCATATTGATTCATATTTTTCAATTTCTAATTCTGAAATAGAGAAAGCCGATTACGTTATATATGGTATTCCATACGACGCAACACAGTCTTTTAAACCTGGAGCCAGATTCGCTCCAAATGCGATAAGAGAGGCGAGTTGGAATCTTGAATCGTATTCTCAATTCTTCTCCTTTGATTTGTCATTAGCAAAAGTTTGCGATGCAGGAAATATTCTTTGTGATGGTAATTTCCCGGACATAGGAAAAAGGATCGACGAATTTTTGGTTAAAGTTAAGGGTACACCAATTGCACTGGGTGGGGAACATAGCGTGAGTATCTTAACAACTAGAAGATTCAAAAAATCCTGTTTTGTTGTTTTTGATGCTCATTTTGATCTTAGAGATGAATTCGATGGGAACAGATTCAACCATGCATGCACTAGTAGGAGGATATTTGAAGAGGGTTTTGACGTTGTTATATTAGGTGTTAGGAGTGGTTGTAAAGAAGAGAGGGAGTTTGCGGACAAAAACGGGGTAATTTACAGATTTTCTTGGAATATAGAAAAACCTTCAGATGTACTCGAAATTTTGGGTGTATATGACAGGATTTATTTATCCATTGACATGGATGTTTTTGATCCATCTTTTGCCCCTGGTGTTTCGACTCCGGAACCCTTTGGAATAAATCCGAGAATAATTTTGCCTATTTTTTCCGAGATTGCTAAGAAAGTCGTTGCAATGGACATTGTGGAAGTCGTTCCGGATGAAAACAAGATAACTCAGACACTTGCCGCCAAATTAATTTTTGAATTTATTTCGGCAAGGGAAAGCAAAAATTTTTAACTCCTTCTAAGGTCTTTAGCCCATGGAATCCGAGATAACGAGAGCGATTATAGCAGAAGCTCTTAAAGACTGGCTCGACTTCGCAAAGTGCGATGTAGTAATAGCAGGAGCTGGACCCTCAGGGCTTACTGCAGGAAAATATCTTGCTGAGATGGGTTACAAAACACTAATCTTTGAGAGAAGACTTAGCTTTGGCGGTGGAATAGGCGGGGGTGCAATTCTTTTTCACAAAATAGCCTTAGAAAAAGAAGTTAAGGAGATCCTTGAAGATTTTGGTATAAAAACAGTGGAGAGAGGAAGTATTCTCCTTTGCGATACTGCTGAATTTATGGCGAAGCTTGCCTCGAAATGCGTCGATGCCGGAGCAAAAATAATATTCGGGGTTGCTGTAGACGATCTAATTTTTAGGGAAAACCCCCTTAGGATAACAGGAGTTTGCATCCAGTGGAGCGCAGTTGAGATGAGCGGGTTACATGTTGATCCAATTTTCATAGAAAGTAGAGCAGTTGTAGACGCAACAGGACATGATGCAGAAGTAATCGCAGTAGCTGCTAGAAAAATACCCCTTCAAATAACAGTTCCTGGTGAGAGATCGGCTTTTGTGGAGAAATCCGAGAAACTCGTAGTTGAAAAAACTGGGAAGATTGTTGATGGACTCTACGTTGCAGGGATGGCTGTAGCTGCAGTTAATTCATTGCCCCGAATGGGTCCAATTTTCGGCGGCATGCTCCTAAGCGGCAAAAGAATAGCCGAAATTGTTGCAAAGGATTTAAGTTTAAAATAGAAATTTTTATAAATCTTAAGAATATATTAATTTCATGTCAGAAAAATTTGATTTCAGAAAAGCTCTGTTTTTATTAGTTGTGGGTAATACGAAAACGGCTGAAATCCCGGGAATTACGATTGCAGGTGCGAATGAAGAACTGATAAAATATACGCCTCCTGCAGATGCAGAGTTGCTTTATTATGGAAGATGTCTAAGTATTGATTCAATTCCCGCAACTCCTGATGGTAAGCCTACTCCAGCTCTGATAACTTACACTGTTTTGAGGCTTACAGGCATTCCGTTACTCGTTGTGGATTCGGGGCTTATGGTAAAACCTAAGATTCCATATATTTCCCTTGACGCTCCTGTTGGAGAAAATATAGCCATTAATCCTGCGATGAAAGTAGAAGATGTTGAAAGAGTTGTAAGAAATGGAAAAATACTTGGAGAACAACTCTCTAAGCTTGCCGATTTAATGATAATAGGTGAAAGCATTCCGGCTGGAACTACAACTGCCGGAGCTGTTCTGAAAGCGCTTGGATTTGAACCTAAAGTTTCTTCAAGCATGCCAAACAATCCAATCGAGCTTAAGCAGAGAGTGATAAACGAGGCTGTTAAAAGAGTAAGGAGTAGAGATCCGATAGAAATAATAGCCTCGGTTGGTGATCCCGTAATAGCGGGAATTTATGGCATACTAAACGGATGCAAGAAAGCTTTGCTTGCGGGAGGCACTCAAATGGTGGCGATTGCAAATTTGGCAAAGAATTTGGACTGCGAATTTTCCATAGCTACTACAGAATTTGTTGCAAATGACAGAAATGCAGATTTATCCTTAGCTCCTTGCAGAGTTCATGTTGCGAGAATCCCGCTTAAAAAGTCGAAGTATGATGGGCTAAGGGCTTATGCTTACGGATTCGTTAAGGAGGGTGTCGGAGCTGGAGGAATGGCATTTATTGCGCATCAAATGGGGATAGATGAAGAAGTTTTGCTAAGAGAGATCGAGAGAGATTATGAAAGGATTGTTTTGAAATTAGGTTGAGAATTTTTTTAAACAATGTAACTTCTTTTATGGACGTCATCATAGGACTTGAGGTTCATGCGCAGTTGAACAAACTTAAAAGTAAGCTTTTCTGTTCATGCTCAACGAGTTATCATAAAAGCCCTCCAAACACTCATGTGTGTCCAGTTTGTCTTGGTATGCCTGGAGCAATGCCGGTTGTGAATAAAGAAGCTGTAAAAGCTGGAATAAAAGTTGCATTGGCTTTAAATGCAAAAATACAACCAATGATGGTCTTTGACAGAAAGAATTATTTTTATCCTGACCTTCCTAAGAACTTCCAGATAAGTCAGTACGATCATCCCCTTGCGCTTGGAGGACATGTAATGATAGAATCAGACGGAAAAGAAAAGAAAATCACGCTGAAGAGAATACATTTAGAAGAAGATCCCGGAAAGCTTAGTTACAAGGGATCCATAACCACTGCAAGTTATTCGCTTATAGACTACAACAGGAGCGGAATGCCTCTACTGGAAATCGTAACCGAGCCGGTGATAAGCTCTCCCAAAGAGGCGAGGATTTTTCTAAACAAACTTAGAATGATTTTGGAGTATCTAGATGTCTTTAATGGCGAACTGGAGGGAGCTATGAGAGTTGATGCAAATGTATCAATCGCCGGTGGTGCAAGAGTAGAGATAAAGAACATATCTTCCTTCAAGGGAGTTGAAAAGGCTTTAAATTATGAAATAATGAGGCAGAGAAACCTGATAAAGAGAGGTAAATCCGTTTTGAGAGAGACTAGACATTTTGATGAGGCTCAAGAAATTACTGTTTCTTTGAGGAGCAAAGAGGAGGAGCAGGATTACAGGTATTTTCCTGAGCCAGATCTGCCAGTTATCTATACAGAAGAACTCGTGAAAGAGGTAATCGGAACGCTTCCAGAAATGCCTGAGGAAAAGAGAGAAAGACTGAAAGCGGAGTATGGAATTCCTGACAATTACGCAAGAGTTCTGATTTTGGATCTTAAGATGGTAGAATATTTCGAAAAAGTTGCGAAATTGGTTTCTCCAAGGATTGCAGTTACTTGGATTGTTGATATTCTTCGTGGGGAACTTAACTATCGCGACCTTAGTTTCTATGAATGCTTCAATCTCATGAGCCCGGAAGAATTTGCAAGACTTCTTAGCTTCTTCATCGAGGAGAAAATAACTGAAAAGGGCGTCGTTGAAGTTATAAGAACGAAACTTGATAAGGGAGGGGAAATAGAGGAAATAATAGAGAAAAAGGGATTATTTGCGATTCCGAAAAGCGAGATAGAGAGGTTTTGTAGGGAAGCAATTGAAGAAAATCCAAAGGCTGTGCAAGATTATTACAGTGGAAAAAAGCAGGCATTGAACTTTCTAGTTGGACAGGTGATGAAGAAGACAAAAGGTAGGGCTGACCCAGAGGAAACTGCAAAAATAATAGCAAGAATGTTAGGATGAGACTGGCAATTGTAGTTCCTGTGTCCCCTTTTGAGCCAGAAAAGGCTTTGAAAGATAGTATAGAACATGTAAAGGAGATTGCAAAACACTTTAATTGCAGAATTGTTTACGTTATTGACAAAAATTCTGAAAAGGATGAAAGAGTGAGGATTGCAAAGGAAATGGGAGTTGAAGTGATAGAGAGGAACGGAAGAAGAGGTAAAAGAGCAGGAGCTATAAACGATGCTATTGACTATTTGAAGAAGAATCCACCAGAGTTTGTGCTTATATTGGATATAGACTCGAGAACTGACGTGGAAACAATTTCAAACTGCATCAAAGCCCTTTCGATAGATAGTAAAGCATACATAGCTTCTGCAAGGAGATTTGTCTTGAATAGCTCAGGTCTCCTGCCCGAAATCATCGAGGCCGAGTACAGGTTTATAAATTTCCTACTTAAAAAAAGCTCATTCAAGCAGTTTAATGGTTTAATAGGGGTTTTAAGATACGAAATTCTATGCGAGAGATTGAATGAAGATGCAGTGGCTGAAGATGCCGATTTTGCTACAAGAATGCATGCTAAACGTCTAAGAGGGCTAATGGTTGAGGGTGCTTTCTTCGAACAGGCCCCAATAAGCTGGAAAGATTTTTATAAACAAAGAAAAAGATGGTACTATGGCGGTTTGCAACTCTGGAAATACAGAAAAGAAATAATAAAGAACAAGGAGGTAAGATTATCATGGTTTTTGGCATTAACGGTTACTTATTTTCCAATTCTCTTAATTCCACTTTTACCCATTGCATTTTTTGCAATCCTGATTTATTACAGGAGAGTATCCAAGCTGAAGATAGCAATCGGTCTGATTGTTTATTCGATAGTTCTACAAGTTTCCGCGATTTCGGCCCTTTGGGACTTTTTAAGGAAAAAGGAGGCAGAGTGGGATGCGATACGCAGAGTTTAGTATTTTGATTCTTCTATTCGTTGCGAACGCGGCAGACATTACTTTTATTTTGAAAAATTATGATAATTATGCTGAACTCAAGATTTTTAACACTTCCGGAGTCGTTTTTGAAGGGAAAATCGGCTCTGGGGATATTTTGAAATTAAATCCGGGGTTTTACAGGTTTGAACTCAGCGCTTTAGATAAAACTTTTGTTAAGGAAGTAAACGTGTCTTCTGATCAAGTTCTTGAATTCAACTTAGGCTTTACGAATTCTACTGAATTTCTGGAAATAACTATCCACTCGATCGTTTTTCAGGGTGGATACGTTGAGGAAGTTATATTGATCTCTAACAACGGCGATTTGAACTTCGATGGTAATCTAGCAATTTCTGTGCCCGAAATATCAAACATTCAGATACTTTCTTCAAGTTTGGATTTTATGGAATCTTTCGTTTCTGGGGACAAGCTTATATTTGAATCCCTCTTGATAGCCGAAAAAAGTAACGGGACCATAAGGATAGCTTATACCTTGAAAGATAACACCATGAAAAGGGAACTCAAAAACGAAAGGGTGATTTTAATACCCCTCGTTGAAATTGAAGACTTCAAAAACCTTGAGAGGGAATATAGAGAAATTGGGGGACAGAAAGTCATCGTATATGGGGGAAATGGAAGTTTCTGGGTAAAGTTTAAATTTTCAAGCTTTCCATTTGTTTATGTTGCCATTTTACTAGTTTCTTCAGCAGTCTTCTTGGTCTTCTTCACGAATCGTGGTGGATGGGATGGGAAAGATAGAAGATCTTGATAAAGCGTTAGATAGATTGAGGATAAAGGAAATCGGCGAAGAGGACAGGAAGATTTACGCAGAAGTTCTCGATCAAAGAACTCTGAAAGTTCTCTACAAGCTTTCTACGAAATACATAAAAGCAATGGGAGGAGTGATAAGCACGGGTAAAGAAGCGAATGTTTTCTATGCAGACGGAGTTTTCGAAGGAAAAGATGTTCCAATGGCTGTTAAAATTTACAGAATAGAGACCAGTTCTTTCGACAAAATGGATGAATACATCTTTGGTGATCGAAGATTTGATTATAGAATCTCCGCGAAAGAGAAAATATATGTCTGGACAGAAAAAGAGTTCAGAAACCTTGAAAGAGCCTACAATAACGGCGTAAGAGTTCCTAGACCGTATGATTACCTGAGAAACGTTCTCTTGATGGAATTCATTGGAGAAAACGAAGTCCCAGCACCTAGCTTGGTTGAAATTGGAAAGGAACTTGCTGAATTGGATGTTGAATGGATCTTTGAAAAAGTCGTTGAGAATATGGTGAAGCTTTACAGAAAGGCTGAATTAGTTCATGCAGATCTTAGTGAGTACAACATTCTTCTTCTCGAAGAACCGGTGATAATAGACTTAAGCCAAGCAGTACTTATTGATCACCCCAAAGCCCTTGTGTATTTGAAAAGAGATGTTAGAAATATAGCAAGATTCTTCAATAAGTTTGGACTTGGAATTTCTGAAGAAGAGCTGTTAGAAGAAATCACGGGTGGGGAAAATGAGAATGGAGATTGAGATACCTGAAGATAGGGTGGGAGTGCTGATAGGGAAAGATGGTGAAATAAAGAAAATAATAGAGCAAAAGTGTAACTGCAAGCTCAGTTTTGGGAAAAATACTGTGATAGTTGATTACGAGGATACTCTGAGTTTCATGAAAGCTAAAAATGTAATTCTAGCAATTGCGAGAGGTTTCAGTGCAGATATCGCTATGAAATTGCTTGATGAC
>Ga0105159_1000285_pt1 | contig 14544 bp, 18 predicted proteins | sample LHCtaG_2_FD_89590 | JGI IMG/M metagenome (GOLD analysis project Ga0105159, IMG submission 89590) | Hot spring microbial communities from Little Hot Creek, USA to study Microbial Dark Matter (Phase II) - LHC4sed_replicate | ecosystem: Environmental > Aquatic > Thermal springs > Hot (42-90C) >...
AATATTTGAAGAAGCTCTTGAAGAAAATGAATGAAAATATATAAGCAATAAACAATTAAGATAAATGGGTTCTCTCCCTAACAAACCTAACGATCTTAGACATGGTTTCACCATAGATAAGGATAGAAACCCCAAATAAAGCTTAAGTTTACAAAGCCTTAAAGGGTATAGCAACTTAAGAATTTAGATGTAATATGTTAATTCGTTATATTATAAAACCGATGTTATTAGCTAACAATACAACTAAAATTAGATAAAAACATTTAGAATATAAGTATGTTTACTAGAACAACTATATTAACAACCATGGAAATTTTCACCAATAACATTCTGATTAAAAGCTTTCTATTACAATAACTTAGTTAGATATTTTAAATTAAACAGTAATTTCTCTTAAAGCTTTTGAGAAGCTTATCGACAAAGCTATACATTTTACTAAGCGTGCTAATTACTCGTTAAATTTAAAAGATTATGATGTGATGGAAAATATGATTGTCGAGCGTCTCTCAACTGGAGTAAGAGGACTTGATGAACTTATTGAGGGAGGTATTCCAAGAGGGTTTTTTGTTGTTGTTACTGGAGAACCGGGATGTGGTAAAACAGTACTTTGTATTCATTTTATTAATCAAGGTATTCTTGAAAATGATAAAAACATATATATAACAACGGAGGAAAGTAGGAATAGCATAATTAATCAGGCTGCTCAATTTAACATGGATTTTAGCAAGGCAATTACTGAAAAGAAACTTATAATTATAGATGCGCTTATGGGTGGAGAGGATCCATGGACTTTGAAGTCTCTAGATTTGGAGGCGCTTATTAACAAAGTAATTGAGGCAAAAAAATATCTTGGATATGGTCGTGCTCGAGTAGTAATAGATTCTATTTCAGCATACTGGCTTGATAAACCTGCTATGGCTAGACGGTACTCATACTTTATTAAGAAAGTTCTTTCGAAATGGGATTTTACAGTTATGGCAACCGCGCAGTACGCTATAACTACTGGAGAAGCTCATGGATTTGGAGTTGAGCATGTAGGCGATATTATTATCAGATTTAAGAGAGTAATTCGAGGAGGAAAATTATGTAGATTTTTAATAATTGAAAAGGCTAGACAAACAAATCATAGTTTATATGCTCACGAAATAAGTATCGCTACAGGACAGGGGCTAGTAGTAGGTAAAAAACTTGAAGTAAGAAGAGAGAATTATATTTTACCAAGATATATATATGATAAAATAATATCAGTTAAGAAAGAAAAAGCTAAGGAGTTTAATCATAGTAGTCTATAAGTAAATTTAAGATTAAGAAGTATCATATCTTAGTTAACTTTATAATAATGATTATGAATGAAAGAAAAGTTGAATTTTCAAGAATAAGATATGATATAGTGGGAGATATAGCAATCATAAAAATTCCTAGGTGGAATAATGGGAAAATTGGAGTTTTAATGGCTAATTACATACTGAGTAAATGCAAGGGGGTAAAAGTTGTAGTTACACAAACAGAGCCAGCACATGGGGAATATAGGATACAAAAATTTAGAGTTGTAGCTGGTGAAAATAGAACTGAAACTATTCATAAGGAATCAAAATGTTTCTTTAAACTTGACATTAATAAGGTATTCTTTACACCGAGATTGATGTATGAAAGAATTAGGATTGCAAAGCTTGTCAATTATGGTGAAATTATAATAAATATGTTTGCTGGTGTAGGAACATACTCTATAGTAATAGCAAGACATGCGAAACCTTCTGCTATATATTCGATAGATGCCAATCCAGATGCTTATAACTATATGCTACAGAACATAGAAATCAATAAAGTCACAAATATCATTATACCTATGCTCGGCGATGCAAAAGAGATTATAATGAAAAAACTAGTAAATATTGCTGATAGAGTTTTAATGCCACTGCCGAAATTAGCTAAGACCTATCTTCCATATGCAATTTTAGCTTTAAAAAATAATGGAGGATATATACATGTCTATGATGTATACCACAGAAATAAAGGAGAAACTATCAGTGATGTATTTAATAAAGCTATAAGAGATTATGCTAAAATCCTTAATGATAAGGTAAAGAATTTTGAATTTAAACTTATTAGAGTATCAAGAAAAATTGGGGTAAGACTTTATCAAATAGTTATGGATATATACATAGTAAAATGATTTTAGATTTACATTAATTAAATTTATATTGATCATAAAAATTTGATTATGGTGATTATTTGAGTTTAAAAAATAAAGTTAAGCGAATAAGTATTTCATTACCGCCAGATTTACTATATGCCTTTGATGAATTGACTAAAAGTATAGGTTATGAAAGATCTCGTGCTGTGCAAATCGCAATGAGAAACTTTATAGCCAGTTATTACTGGGTAAGGGGTCAAAAAAGCATTATTGGAGCATTACTAGTAATATATGATCATGAAATTAGAGGAATTGTTGATAGGATTATTGATGTTCAACATAAATACTCAGATTTGATTACATCATCAATGCACGTCCACTTAGATGAGAGAAAATGTTTAGAAATCATAATCGTTAAAGGAGTAACAAGTAGTGTTAAAAAGCTTTTTGAAGAAATAACAAGTATTGACGGAATAATAAATATTGCCACTAACATTGTAGCAGCATAAAAGTTTATATTAAGTACCGAATTTTTAAATTTATATTTGAATAGTTATTATTATACTCTTCATTTTTCTAGACTACTCTTCATTTTTCTTGACATAAACCAGTCAACAGTTATCCTACGACTACTTTGATGAAAACGTATTTTTATTACAAATCCTTTCTCCATCCACTCCTCCTTCAAAACTATTAATCTTTCCCTTTTCCTCTTAGGCATTTTAACGGCTACTATTGGCTCTGGTATATATCCTAATGCTTTAAGCCTACGATAAATAGTGTACAATTTTTCATAGTCTGAAGGATAAAGATAGAGAAAGTCTTTCCTTACAACTTTACATTCAATAAGTTTTACTCTATGATTCTTCTGTAAAACTACCACATCAACATCAAATGAGTGAGTACTCTTAAATGGAACCCCTTTCTTAGAAAAACGATCATAGACATCTTTCTCATATAATTTACCATCCTTTGATAGCCACGCATGCCTGTCATACACTTCATAGGCATATTTTAACTTTCTTTTAGCTTCCTCAATGTTGTTTTTCTCTAATAGGTCTATAGCTTCTTTGATCATTTTATCTATCTGAAAAGTCATGAATACCGACCATACAGCAATAGTTAAGATGAAACATAGTTTAAAAATATTTTATACTATGCGAAGAGATGGGTTTTTATACTTGTGGATTAAACTTAAGATGAGAGAGATGACTAAAACTATTACAATAAATTTAAAGGGAATAACTCATATAATTGAATGTTGGGATGATTTACAGAGCTTATATAAATCTAAGAATTATTATGAATTTGCAAAAAAAGCACAAGAATTTGCAAGAATGATTATTAGTTATGACAGCTATATTTTAAGTGATTTGAATGAAACCATAGAGAAATTACTGAAACTAACAAATAATATAGTTAGAAAGAAGAAATCAAGAAGTAACACTATAAGAAAGATTAAGGAACTCATTGATTACATAGTAAATATATGGTGTTCAAATTATCTAATAGATAATTTTCCAGGTAAAATTTAACTAACTAGTATTAATAAGTATTTGGGGATAGTGTTGGGTGGTAAAAAGAAGAAGACGATAAAAGCGATGGAAAAAGAATCTTTAAGAAAGAAAAAAGAAAAAGTGGAGGAAAAGAAAAAGAGAGAGGATAAAGAAGTAAGAAAAAGCGCTACACCCGCATCTGTTGATATCTCAGTAATTGAAAATATAAAGAAAGATCTAAACAATATGAATTATCTAACACCTTATAGTATATATTCTAAGTATGGATTAAAGATAGGGGATGCTAAAAGAATACTTAAAATACTATGCTCTGAAGGAAAAATTAAATCTGTTAGTGGAAATGCAAGGATTCAGATATATGTACCGTCAAGTTAGAATTCTTTCTAATCTAACATTTTTATATGAACGGAAATTGATCTTGGGATTTCCATAAGCTTGTCAAGTCCTTCAGTAATATATCCTATAAGTAATGACTTCGCATATGATAAATCTTCGTTTAAAAACAAAATAATGTCGCTACCTAAAGGACAGTATGCTATATCACCCATGTTAAAACTTAATTTACCTGGCTTCTCCAGTCCAGTTTTAAGTCTAACTGGAATTCTAATATAGTTCTTTTCTTTAAATGCTCTTGAAGATAATGGAAGCTGTCTTATCATATCCTCTATTGTCCTAGGTGCAAGAAACCTAGCAAGCGATACCTTAATTTTCGCAATGTTGCTGAAATCAATAATTAGATTTATTGATTCTAATTTTTTAAACATATAATTAACATTTAACCTTTAAAATAAATCTTACTGTAATAAGTTACTAGAATATAAAACAAGGAATTCTCTCTAATAAACTGGGTACTGCTTAAGGCGTGAAGGTAGAACTATTACAATTATGATAAATATAGTTTCAGAAAAACAGGCATGTAGTCATCATTCTCGGCAAAGGTATCAGAATAATCTTATCGGGACATCTCTAACTTTGTAGTCATTATTTTTTGTTTAATAGAGAAGATGAATCTTATTTTTACAATAGATTCTCTGGTAATATTTACTATTAAACAAAAATAAATCATTCACTAATAGGCAAAGCAGCTTTAACTAGCATTCCTTTATAAGCCATTTTAATGGAATGTCTTGATATGTACCATCTGAAAGTCTACGTCTAATAGTTACTGGGAGAACACCAGCTTCAAGCTCCTCCTTTGCGATTTGAATTGGATTATTGTATCTAATATCTGAAAGTAATGGAGGAGCACCTAATGATAGTTGTAAAGCCCTAGCACCTACTATTCTAGCACGTTCAAATCTTGTAAGTTTTAATGGACCGATAAGGATTTTCTTTCTTTTTTCCTCACATAGAGTTTCAGTCATAATATCTACCAAAAATTTACTATACTCCTTAAATGTTTTACTATTAGTTGCTATTTTAGAATTAAAATATGAAATTATTATTAATAAAAAACTTAGAAAAAATAAATATTATTACTCAAACTCGCTTGGAGCTCCTTCACTAGGTTTCTTCTCCTTTTCTTTTTCAGGTCTGGCAGCAGCTATGATATCATCAATTCTTAGAATCATTATTGCTGCTTCAGTTGCAGACTTTAAGGCTTGCTTTTTAACGTTTACAGGATCAACTATGCGAAGTTTTAGCATATCACTTATATCGCCTGTAATAGTGTTAATTCCAGCCCATTTTATTTTCTCATGAGCTGCTTTTAGTTTTACAATTATGTCTATTGGGTCTAGTCCAGCGTTTTCTGCAAGAGCTAGAGGTATAACTTCTAGGGCATCAGCATACTTCATAACTGCAAGCTGGTCCTTACCACTAAGCTTCCTTGCATACTCTCTTAAAGCTTTTGCAACCTCAATTTCTGCAGAACCTCCACCTCCAACTATTTTAGGCTCCTGAACAACATCCCTAACAACACATATCGCGTCATGAACTGATCTTTCAGCTTCAGCAACTAACTGGTCAGATCCTCCTCTAAGGAGGATCGTTACTGCTTTAGGATTCTTACATTGTTCGACAAAAACCATTTTATCCTCAGCAACTCTTCTTTCCTCAACAAGACCTGCTTCACCTAAATCCTTCTCAGAAATATCTTCTATGCTTGAAACTATTTTTCCACCAGTAGCCTTTGCTAGTTTTTCCATATCTGATCTCTTAGCTCTTCTTACAGCCATTATTCCCTTCTTAGCTAGGAAATGTTGCGCAATATCATCAATTCCTTTTTCACATATTACAACATTTGCACCAACACTTGCAATTTTATCAATCATTTTCTTTAGTACCTGAGTTTCTTCATCAAGAAATCTTTTCATTTGGTCTGGATGTGTAATATTTATTTTAGCACTAATTTCTGGTTTTTCAATTTCTATAGGACATTCAAGTAATGCTATCTTAGCATTTCTAACCAGTTTAGGCATTCCTTCATGAACTACCTCCTTATCTAGTACAATACCACTTATCAGAGCACTTTCATCAAGCGATCTACCGTGTTTCTTTTCAACTTTAATATTATCGATATCTACCTTCCATTTACCATTAATTTTTTCAGCTACTTGAAGCACAGCCTCAACAGCAAGCTCTGCCAGCTTCTCATAGGCTCCTGCAGTTACAACTTTTCCACTAAGACATGTTAATGCTATGTCCATTAATGTTTTTCTATCCATGGGGTCTACAGGCTCAGCTATTGAGTCTAAAGCCTCTAAAGCTTTATCAAGTGCGCGTCTGTAACCATCAACTATAACTGTTGGATGTACGTCTGAATCTAAAAGCTCTCTAGCACTTTTAAGTAGTTCACCAGCTAATACTGTTGCTGTTGCTGTTCCATCACCAACTTCTTGATCTTGAGCTTTAGCAACTTCAACAAGCATCTTAGCTGCAGGATGCTGGACATCCATCTCCTTCAATATTGTTGCACCATCATTAGTTATTGTAACATCCCCAAAGCTATCTACTAGCATTTTATCCATACTCTTAGGCCCTAATGAGGATCTAACAATATTGGCCAATGCAATAGCTGCTGCTATGTTATTTTCCTGAGCTTCTTTACCTATAGATCTACTTGTTCCTTCTTTGAGTACTAATACAGGCATACTAGCTATACGTGCAGACATCAAAACCACCTACAGCAACGGCTTATTACATTACAAGTTTATAGCAGTGTGAGAATTAAAGTAAAGCCCCTTATAATCTTTACGCTCATATTGAATATTAGTTCTTATGATTCATTTATGATTAGGATAAATATTAGGATGTGATGAATGCTCATAGCTTAACTATGCTTTCTAATTTTATATCGAGTATTTGAAAAATTGATAGTTAGATAATTATTTCAGAATACCAGAAAGAGTTAAGCTGCAACACTAGTGAGAATACATAACATTATGTGATTCTGCTTTATTCTTAGGACTCTTTTGAAGTTTTTGATGGGAGAGTTAATCGATTATTTAATTGATGAAATGACTATTAAGTTAGAGTTCTAGGTTAATAGTGAGCGGGACATACAATATGCATCTTCACCATCCATGTAATAGGCTCTTAGTGTTCGAACAATTAAAAAACCTAGCTTTTTATATAGGTTTATTGCAGGCTTATTCGAAACCCTAACCTCCAAATATACTTCGCTTGCTTGGTATGTGCGTAAAGCTTTCATAGCTTCCTTAAGTAGATCTTCACCAATACCCTTTCTTCTGTATTCGGGCAATACAGCTATAGATACAATATGTCCCTTCCTACAGACACCAAGTTTATGATTACTAAAACCATATTCAACTCTACACATAATATACCCAACTACAACGCCTTCGCATTCAGCTACAAGAAAAGCTTTTGGATATTGATTATAATGTTCCATGAAAAACCATGGAGCATAGTTTTCAGGTAAACACTTTTTATTTATATCAATAACTGGTTCTAGATCATTTTCCCGAAATTCTCTAATTATATATTGACTATTCATTATTAAATGTTAAAAGGAGAAAATTTAAATTTTAAGGTTAGCACCTGTTAAATCTAAGTATTTATTCTAATCGTTAATAATTACTATTCTGATGCTGTTAAGCTAAGCCTTGGACTATATGTCTACTACATACCAACTTAACGGTATTTTTACTCTAAATTTATGGCCTGTTAACATATGACATCCAACTTCTAAACTTCACCTTTCCATAACCAGTAGATATACCTAAAAAGAAATACATTTTACTTAAGAACTTAGTCAATAAAACTTGATTTAATATTAATTATTCATTCAGTTTATTTAGTGATGTTAAAATAAACTAAGCACATAGTAAATTATCTAGTATTTAAAATGCTTAAGAGAAAATAGATATATAGATCTTATTGGTAGATAATTTAGACTAAATATGAAGTGCAGTAGAGCGCTGAAAAATAGCAAGATTAAGGATTACATGGTGATGACCGTACTATTAATTACAGTATTATTTGCGTATAATATCTTACAAATAGTTCTTAATACAAGAGTGCCTATAGGAGTTGTAAGTTCAGATAGTATGGAACCTAATCTTAAGAGGGGAGATTACGTTATATGCATTGGGGTAAGAGCTGAGGATATAGAGGTTGGCGACATAATTATATTTGACTTACCTCATAAGTCGAATATTGTCCATAGAGTAATAAATAAGATGAAGGATTCGGATGGAAGTTGGCGCTTTTTAACTAAAGGAGATAACAACAGTAAACCGGATGAAGAACCATATGATATAAAGACATGGGTTAGAGAAGAGAACATCATTGGGAAAGTTATCTTTAAGATCCCATATATTGGGTGGATTACCTTAATTGCTCGAGAAAATCCAATAATACCACTAATAATATTCTTACTAATTTTGATTATTATCACTATACCGTGGCGTAAGGGGGAAAGAAATAGTGATGAAGAGCTTAAATAGTATTATCCTTAAATAATATGTGTAGATACCGTTAAGTTGGCATGTAGTAGACATATAGAGTCTAAGGCTTAGCTTAACTATGTCAATTTATTAATAATGATGATTTAAAGTTTTTAAGTAAAAACTGTTAGAAAACGTTGTGGATAATTACCTTCAGACAAACATGCCTTATGTAAGTATAGTAATTATAAATGCACGAAATATTGAAAGTTTAGAATTATGCCTAAAATCTGTTTATAAGACTCAATATCCAAACTATGAAGTATTAGTTGTTGATTGTCAAACTCCTAATATAGAAGAATTAGCGATGAAGTATGATTTTAAACTTATTAGCTTTAAAAATGATGTTGGCCCTGCAAAATCACATAATATTGGATTTAAAAATATAAGTATAGACTCTAAATATATTGTGTTTTTGGATAATGATGTTGAAGTTACACCTTATTGGTTAAAGGAATTGGTTGACATCATGGAAAATGACAAATCTATTGGAGTAGCGCAAGCATGTATTTTTCAGTATAAACATCCAAATAAACTTGATCACTCATGTCTCTCCATAGATCTTCTCGGCTCATGGATCTCAACATATGGGTTAGAGGTAAATAGTATAGGTAATAAAACTATAGAGGTTTTTGCAGCCTCATCAGCAGCATGTATAACAAGACGTACTGTCTATAAAATTACTGGAGGATTTGATGATGATTATTTCATATATGATGATGATACAGACTATAGTTGGCGTGTAAGACTTATGGGGTATAAAGTAGTTTTAGTTCGAAATGCTGTAGTATATCATAAAAGCAATATTGAAAAAACAATAAATCCTTTTAGAGTTTATCATTCAACTAAAAATAGGTTATATACGCTATTTAAGAATGTGGGGCTAAGAAGCTTGCTGGTTCGAGGAGGTATATATCTATTTCTATCGCTTTTAGCTATACCTATATTAGCTCCACTCAATGTTCAACTTTCTATTAGTATCATCAAAGCCATATATGAATTCATAAAAAACTTAAGGAGGGTAATTATAAAACGAGCTTATATTCAAAGTATAAGAATAATAGATGATAAGGTATTATCTTCTAAAGGCTTTTTAAGAAACAGTATTAAATTCACAATTAATGAGTTAGTACAAAAATACAAATATTTAAGGATGAAGCGTGATGAATTATGAATGAAGTCGATGTATCTATTATAATTCCTGTTAAAAATGGAGCTAATACCATTAGAGATCTATTAGAATCCTTAATGAAGCTCGAATATGATAGGAAGAAGTATGAGGTTATTGTTGTTGATGGATATTCTACAGATGGAACACAAGAACTCGTATTAAAATATCCAGTTAAACTCGTTATGCAAGAAGGAGATGGACTAAATGCTGCTAGAAACACTGGAATAAAAAACTCGAAGGGAAGAATTATTGCTTTTACAGATGCTGATTGCATTGTGCCGAGGGATTGGGTAAAAAATATAGTTTCATGTTTTAAAGATGATGATGTAGCATGTATAGGTGGAAGTGTAAAAGGGTTAAGTAAGAACTTTACTTCAATATATGTTGATAACACAGGACTACATATTATGCCACGATATAAAAGACAAAAAACCCTCAATTTATGGAGAGTATTTAGCTATCCAGCTGGATGCAACATAGCCTTTAGAAGAGATCTCCTAATCAATATAGGACTCTTCAATGAGGCGATAAAATATGGTTATGATGACCTTGAACTTATTGAAAGATTAGGACTAAATGGATATAAAATAAGGCTCGAACCTAATGTGATAGTATTTCATCAGCATAGGAATTCTATCATTAAACTTATTAAACAAACATACAGGTACGGAAGAGGAGCAGGAATATTAATAAGAAAAGTAAAGGGAGCTAGGCCTTTAAAAATATGGCTTATACTTTACCTTATTGGTTTTGTAGCAGCAATAACGCTTTTAATAGCATTATTAATTACAGGAATATTTTTCAATAATAGACTATCATTAGATATAATTAAGGTAATTGTGCTGACTCCTCTTACTTGGGGATTAATATACTACTTTGTCAAAGGACTTAAAAAGAGAATTCTAAAGTATGCTTTAGCATACCCAATTATAGATTTATTAGTTATTTTATCATCAGCCATTGGTGAGCTTCATCAGTTACTTAGAGGGGGGCTTAATAATCATGATGATGATTTATAATTTGTCAGAATTTATCAATGTTACTCATATTAAGATGGTCTATTAGAAGAAGACATCAATATGAGTACCTGACTTTAAACAATATAAAATTATGAATTACAATATTAAGCAGTAGATTTATATTCTTACCATATTAAGTCATATATGCTACTTAAAAATAACCCAACATTAAAAGAAATAATCGCACTTACACTTATGATGGCCCCACCATTTATTAACTATTTATTAAATACAGATCCATTAAAACATGTTTCAGAAATCATAGCAGAAACTCTTGGCTTAATAACTATGCATTTTACAATACTAATCTCATTAATTTCCTTCTCAATTGGAATATTAATATGTATAAATTTAGATGAAAAACATCATCATTAATTCCATCACTACAGTATGGCAAGACTGTAGCTGTAAAACTTGAATTCAATTCTTAGGATTTGATTTTCTAAATTATTTCAGATCATAAAGAAATTGAAGCTATACAGAAAATTCTAAAGAAGCGATTATTAAGATATTAAATACAATTAAGTTTACAGAACCCTTTAATTTAATGAAAACACTTATATATATTATTTTCTATTAATAAAATGATTAATATGTTTAAACCAAATGTGAGAATTGAAAATGTTGTTGCTTCAGTAACGCTAAACCAATCTATAGATCTTGATGCGGTATTTAGAAATGTGCCGAATGTTGAATATAATCCTGAACAATTTCCAGGTCTTGTGTTCAGACTTGATAAACCCAAAACTGCAACGCTAATATTTGCTTCAGGAAAAATGGTATGTACAGGCGCTAAAAGTGAGAAAGATGTTTATAACGCTATAAAGAAGATAATTAAAATCCTTCGTAGCAATGGGATTATAATAATAGGGGAAGCTGAAACAAAAATTCAAAATATCGTAGCATCTGCAAATTTAAGTGCTGAAATAGATCTAGAAAAAGCTGCATTAACACTTGAAGATTCAATGTATGAACCGGAACAATTCCCAGGATTAATATATAGAATGAAAAATCCTAAAGTTGTTCTATTACTATTTAGTTCAGGTAAGATTGTATGCACAGGAGCAAGACAGGAGAACGAGGTTTATCAAGCAGTAGATCTACTTTATAAAAAACTATATGAGTTAGAGCTATTGAGAGTATAACTAGTAATAACATTTTTTATTAAGTAGGATAGTTTAAACTGACAAATTAAAAGTTAAATATTATATGTTAAGTTTTCACACTATGATTTTAAATTAAAGTTATTAAAGTATTTGAACCTAGCAACTTAACATATTGTACTTACTTCCTAAGTTGCCATGTTCAAATATTCATTACCCTCTTTTAAATAGGGGCACCCTGATTAATTATTTCCCTAAATTTTTCAAGAGCAAAACTAGCAGCTACCCGTATTCCCTCATCTTCACTATTAAGGAGCTCTAATAATCGAGGATAAAATATATCAATTAACTCTGGAATTTTTCTTACAATACTTGTAATTATATACGATGCTCTTAGTCTGATGCACTCATTTTTATCACTTATTAAAGATAGTAAAGCATTAAATGATTGATCGTTAATTATTTCGTTAATTAATGAATCATAATCAATTAAATTTCCCTTAAGCTTAGATCTCAGCTCCGTTTTTAATGGCACACTACCTTACCCCCTATAACAGTATTTTTTAATCTAACATTATTAAAGTAGAAGTTCCTAATTAAAAAATTACCCATATCAACACGGGTCTGCACAGTATTGAACACATCATAAGTTAAATTACATCCTTAAAAACTTTTCATTAAGAAATGGGGCGGAGCAACTTAGAAGTTCAGTTGTTAACTAATCAACCATAAAGTCTAGTATTTACAATTGAGAAGTTAATAGCCGCTTCTTAAACAGGAGTAGTGGAATAGTTTTTAATTCACTATACTGCTAATTAATACGCATTTCAATTTAACACATCCAAGAAGACAAATTAATATTTACTTAAATATATAGCATAGTTTCTAAATTAGTATACTATTATAGCAAGAGAAATATCTATTAAATTGCTATTAATATAAATATCTAAATAGTGAGTCAAATGCCAACTAATTTGCCAGCTGAAGCTAAAGCAAAGTGGATTAAAGCAATGCAAATAAGCAATCCTTATGAAAAAATAATAGCTTTACAAGATTTTCTTTCATCCGTTCCTAAACATAAAGGTACTGAAAAGTTAATAAGTCATGTTAAACATCAAATAGCCGCCTTAAAAAGAGAAATTGAAGAGAAAGAAAGGCATAAAAAATCTATAATTTCAAAGTCTGAGTACAGTATTAAAAAGGAGGGGGCAGCACAAATAGTTCTTGTGGGAATGACAAAATCAGGTAAGAGCAGCCTTTTAAAGATCTTAACAAAAGCTAAAGTTGAAATATCTGATTATCCATTTGCTACAAAGAAACCAGTAATAGGAATGCTGCCATATGAAGATATATCTTTCCAATTGGTGGAGGTTCCACCTGTAGTAGATGAGGATGGAGAAATTATAGGAGGAGCTCAAGCTCTAGGTCTCATTAGAAATTCTGATGGAATACTTATAGTTTTAGATGGAACAGATGATGTATTTAAACAATTTGAAATCATAAAGAAAACATTAGAAAAAGCTGGAATTTTAATACATAAACCTAATGGATACGTACAAATTGAAAAAAGAAGAGTTGGAGCAGGTATTCAAGTTATTGGTAAAGTTTTAAATGCTACGGTTGAGGATGTTAAAAAGCTTCTATTAAGCTATAAAATTAGTAATGCAGTTGTAAGATGTTTCGGCGAAATAACAATAGATGATGTTGAAAACGCTATATTTGAAGATACTATTTATAAGCCATCAATCATAATTATCAATAAAATAGATAATGCTAAAATAGTTATTGAAGACATTAAGAAAGTTATAACTGATATTCCAATTATATGTACATCATGTAAAAACTTAACAGGTATTGATATGATAGGAAAAACAATATTTAGAACCTTAGAAATCATTAGAGTTTATACGAAAAAGCCTTTAGAAAAAGAGCCTTTTAAAAAACCATTCATCGGCAGAAAGGGAATAACTATTTTGGATCTTGCTAAAAGCATACATAGTGAATTTTGCAAGAAATTCTTATATGCGCGTATATGGGGACCATCTGCAAAATATCCAGGTGAAAAGGTAGGGTTAAATCATATTCTTGAAGATGGAGATATAGTAGAAATCCATACTAAATAAATAAAAATTATAAGTTTCAAAATATAGGTTAAACTGCAAAAATGATGTTTAAACAGGTTAATTATCTACACATAATATGGCTCTGTAAACTTAAGCATTTTTCATCACCTCTATTATGGGTATTGTTTTATTTATGAATTCTTCTGCTTTAGCTTTTCTATTTATCCATGTTTCATTTAGCATTATTATTATTGATTTTAGGAGGTTTTCTGCATGCTCCCCATCACATTTATCTTTAATGCATGGTATGTAGTTATCGAATAGCTTATCTATCCTTAACATACTGAACTATTCTCTCCATTAAGTTTCTAATTTCAGAGCTGTATAATCCATGCTTTAGATTAAGAATCCTGCATGAAGCCTTATAGTATGGAGCACCATCACTCAATATAGTTATTTTTGAGCCATAAATTGCCTTAATCCTCTTAATGAACATCATTGATGTTAATATGTTAGCAACATCGGAAACCATCATGTACACGATCCTTCTTAAATAGGGTTCGAAGGCAATATATAATACCTTCTCACTAGAACCTATCCTAATCCTAGTATCATCAACCAGCAGAA
>Ga0105159_1000292_pt1 | contig 14368 bp, 12 predicted proteins | sample LHCtaG_2_FD_89590 | JGI IMG/M metagenome (GOLD analysis project Ga0105159, IMG submission 89590) | Hot spring microbial communities from Little Hot Creek, USA to study Microbial Dark Matter (Phase II) - LHC4sed_replicate | ecosystem: Environmental > Aquatic > Thermal springs > Hot (42-90C) >...
CCGTGGGTTAGCAAATCTTCCCAACCCAGTAGGTAGCATACCAAATGCTCCACTCCCATATAGGAAATTCATTCCTATATGGTGGAGCAAAATAGTAATAATAATTCTTCCTAAAAGGTTTAGCTTCTTTAGGAGGTTATGAAAAAATGATTTTATACTTTCTTGAAAATTGCTTAAGTATATTAAAATTCTTATTTTTCCAAAAATTGATCTTGGTAAAATTATTACTATTTTCTTAGCTTTAGAATCGCTTTTTCTTAATGGAATATTTAAAGAAAATTGGAATATCTGAAATATAGAAACCTCCGCCTTTATATTCTTTTTCAGCAAAATTTAAAATTTCTTCATTTCCTTCCATTTCTAATTCAATTATTCTTGATAATTTCATATTAACCTCCTAAATTTTTAGCCCCTTTTAGGAAAGCTTGAGTACAACAATCTTCCTTTTTGTTTTTTCTGCCTCAGGGAAAAGGAAGCAAACCTGAAAGCAGACTCGAGCTTATGCTACCCCTCATAGGAGACCTCCCTTATTAGGGAGCTTCTCGAGCTGCTCTCCTACTTGGGTGGTGGTTCATTGCTCTCGCTTAACCACCACAATTTATTTTTAAACTAAATATAAAAAATAAGAAGTAGAATTTTAACTTTAAGTAAGTTGTTAATTTTAAATTTCTGGACAAAATCGTTTAAAACTAATATATATGAAGAGTAAAAGTAAGTTATTGAGAAAATCATGCATGATCTTAATCAATTAGAAAAGGATGTGCTTCTTTTTTTATTAATACAGGAAAAGAAAGGAATAAGATCTGTAAAATTTAAAGATATAAGTGATAAAACTAAAAAATCTGATAAAGAGATTTCAGAAAGTTTAAGAAATCTATTAGAAGAATCATTAATTAATAAAGAAGAATTTGGAATATTTAGCTTATATTCTTTAACTAAGAAAGGAAGAGAAAAAGCTAAAGAAATTCGTGAAGAAAGAAGAGAAGAAATAAAAGAAGCTGTCATAAAATATTTTATGGAAGATAAAAAATTTGGAAAATTAGTTTTTATAATGAATAAAGAATATATGAAATTTCCAATTTTTCTTAGATTTAAAAATTTAAGATATGATATATATAAACTATTAAAAGAATACATTGTTCATTTTTATATTGAACCATTAGAAAAAATAGAATTTGTGTATAAAGAAGAATGTATAGAAAATATTAAAGATTTTTGGATAAGAGAAGATTATTTGAAGGAAGGGAAATTCTTAATTGAAAAAATATTAAAGAAAATAGAAAATGATAAAGAAATAAAAAAGGGAATAAAATTAAATGTTTTAGAATATATTAAAGAATTATTTGAAGAAAATAAATTAAAAATATTTCAAGAATTCCACGAATATTCTAAGAATTTTGATGCATGGATTAAAATGAATATAAAAATTTCTACAATATCAAAAGTATTGATAGGAGGATTTAATGGAATGATATCATCTTATCTTGCTTTATATGTAACATCTGCAATTTCAATGCTAACTGGATATTTCTTTCTTCCAAGAATAGGAGTCCTACCTCCATTTGATTTAACTTTTAGTAATTTTTCATATTTACTTTTTGCAGCTTCTATATCATTAAGTTTAGCAATAGGAATAATATATGCTTTCTATTATGAGAGAATTAAGAAAATTTTATCTCAATATATACGTTATATATTTATTGTATCTTTTTCACTTTTTCTCTTATACTTATTAATATATTTGATATATTTTTATTTCTTTCCTAATGTTAAATTTATGACTATAACAATGTATATGCTTCTCTTTTATCTATTATATAATTTATTATGTAATTGTACGATTGTAACTTTATGGAATATAATAGTAAAGAAATTATTCTATTTAGAATTTCATATTTTGAAAATTATTAAAGAAATACCTAGCATTATTAAATGGTTATTTGAATATATTAATTGTATTATTGAAGCTTTACGGATAATTATGAAAAAGGGTTAATTGAAGATTTGAAAGTAACAAGAGGAAAATTATCTGTAGTTACATCATTACTTTATTAATTGTTTCATTAAAGCCATATTTTAAAGAAGAAAAATTAAAGAATATAAAAAGAGAAATAAAAGAAATTAGAATAGAAGAAAAAGATAGTGTAGTTCCAAATATTTTAAAAGAGAAAGGGATTCCAATATTATTTAAAAATTTAGAAATAGGAGACTATATTATTGGAGATATTATAATTGAAAGAAAAACAAGTAAAGATTTTATAGCTTCTGTTTTTGATGGAAGAATATTTCAACAAGCAGATAAGATAACTTCTTATACTTCTAAAGCAATATTATTAATTGAAGAAAATTTAAATAATGAAATTGAATATATTAAGAATAAGAATTCAATTTATGGAACATTATTAAGCTTAGCATTATCTTATAAATTTTAAAATTGTTTATTCAAATAGTATAGAAGAGTCAGCAAATATTTTAGAGATTATTTATAAACATGGAAAATATTATAAAATTGATAATTTTCATTTAATTAAACAAAAAAGGAATAGCAAACGATATTTATCAACAACAATTAAATATAGTAGCTTCTTATTCCATTTATTGGAGGAAAATATACTGAAAGATTATTAAGAAATATAATAAATGCTCCTCCTCAAGAATTATCATCAAAAGCTAAAATTCCATATAAAACTTCTTATTAAGATTTGGAAAATTTTAAATGAAGAATATAAGGGATAAATTATGTTTTATTATTAAGAAAAATACTATGTTTAATTATGCTAATGATTTCTTCTTATGAAGATTTTAAAACAAGAGAAATAGATGATAGAATTTGGATGATTTTTTCTCCACTTGGAATAGTAATAACTTTAATTGAATTCTTTTTAATATATGTTGATATTTCTTATTTAATGCTTTATGTTATTTCAATTATTATTACAATAATTGTTTCAATAATAATTTATTTAAAATTTGTTGGAGGAGCAGACTCAAAAGCATTAATTTCAATATCTATCTTAGATCCAATAAATTTAAATAAAAATATAATTCATCCATTTAATTCAATAATAGTTTTAACGAATACCTTTGTAGCATTTTTAATAATTCCTATATTCTTATTTATTTACAATTTATATAGAATTTTAAATAAAGAAAAAATATTTAAAGGATTTGAAGAGGAAAAATTGTATAGAAAAATTATTGCATTATTCATTGGATATAAAACTAAAGGTATTAAGAAAAGACTTGCAATTCCAATAGAAAATGGTTTTGGTGAAAAAAGAAAATTCTTTTTTACTCCTTTATTAAAACTCGATGTTGAACCTATAGAAAATGAAGGTGAATGGATTTCTCCTTGTCCTCCATTAATTGTTTTTATATTATTTGGATATATTATTAGTATTTTATATGGAGATATTTTAGAAATATTTTTTAAATTTTAAAAATGGAATTTATCTTAAAATTATAACATTTTTAAATAAGCTTATTAATTTTATTTAAAAATTATTAGTGATGCGTATGGTTTCAGCTTATTCTTTAATGAGAAAAATTTGGAGAGAGAAAAATGAGGAATTAATAAAAAATTTAAGGAAAAGAGCAATAGAATGGAGAAAAGAAAAATCTATCGTAAGAGTAGATAGACCTTTAAGATTAGATAGAGCTAGAAGTTTAGGTTATAAAGCTAAGCAAGGTTTTATTGTATTAAGAGTAAGAGTAAGAAAAGGAGGTTTTAGTAAACCTAGACCAAGGTCTGGCAGAAGACCAAAAGCTTTAGGTGTTGTAAAACATAAAGTCAATGTATCATTAAAAGAAGAAGCTATAAATAGAGTTTCTAAAAAATATGTTAATATGCATGTTTTAGGAGCTTATGAAATATTTAGAGATGCTAAATATGCTTGGTACGAAGTTATTTTAGTTGATCCAAATCATCCATCTGTTAAAAGTTCAAAAAATATTTCTCTTCCAAAAAAGCTTTAAAAATTTAATTTTATTTCTATTTTCTCTATTCTTAATATTATTTTAGATTTTGTTTCTAAATTTGTTACATATGCTTCAATTTCTATATAGTAATTTCCAGCGGATGGAGGATTATTGCCATTTAAAATATCCTTAGATGTATCCCATTTTAATACATGATTTATTTTCTCTCCTTGTTTAAATATAGGAAATGGAGCAGTTGGTCCTGGTGCTATCATCGCTATACCATAAACTATATTGCCATATTTATCAAATATGTTTATTTTTATTCCACCATAACAAGCTGCAAAAGTTATATTTTCTGCATTATTAATATTTAACAATGTTGCATTTATTATTAAAACATCTCCTTTCTTTATTTTATTAGAGCTTAAAGAAACTATAAGCTTTAATCCTTCATTACAAGCTTCATGCTTAATAACACCAGTACTCTCTTTAAATAAAATTTCTTCAATAATCTTTTCAAGATTTGAATTTACTTCAATTTCATAAATTGCTGATTCGGTTTCAAACCAAAGAGTATTACCAACTAAATTGAATTTAATTTTATTTTCATCTTCTAATTCAAATGTTAGGAAATAACCATATGGATATGGAATTGTTACATAAGTAGTTACATTTCCTATCGTTATTGTTTTACTTGTAATTCTTCTTATAGTAGAAGATTTAATAAAATTAATAATTTCATTAAATAAAAAATTGCTTTTATTAATAAAAGCTTCTTCACCTGTCACATAATGTTCTATTTCAAGCTTTTTTGAATTTTCCAATAATTGAATTGTTTGTTTCCATTCTAATTCTTCTTTGGGAATTTTCCTAATAGAAAAGAAGCATATGCTAAAAGTCAAAATTGCAAGCCCAATTATAATAATTATGATTATTAAATTCTTTTTATTTATCATTTTTCAATATTATAAATTTAATGCACCTTATATATCTATTTCTTAGAACAAAATTAAAATAGTACTTCTTCTAAGAATATACAAATTTAATTTCAGAAGTGCTCAAAAGCAAAGAATTGCAAAATATATGTAAAAGAAAAGATTAAAACAATATATATTGCTTTAGCTTTCTTAAATTGAAAATAACTATGGCAAATCATAAAAAAAACGAATTCTCATTTATGTTAATAATAATTATAATTTTTCTTAATAATTCTGTCACTTTAATTTGTCCAAATTTTTCTAATAATTTATCATTTTCACTACCTAGAGTATATTATTTTTATGAAGAAGGAATTATAGCAAATGCTGGAAATGATTATATAAAACTTAATCAAAGTGATAGATGCTATGAATTATTAATGAATACTTCTATTCAAAAAAGCTTTTTAATAAATGCTAGTCATAAAGTTATTAATTTTTTCTATGATGAAGATGAAATGCCTATGATAGAACTTGATATCCCTAGTGAGTTGCCTCCTAAAAGTTATATTAAATATTATGTAACTCAAAAAATTGAAATCTATGATTCTTTTTCAGTACCTGAAGACCTTTCTTATGAAAAATCTGGAAGTCTTTCAGATATAAAAAACACTTATTATAAACTTAAATTGTTTTCTAAAACGACTGCTCCTATAGGAATATGGAAATATAATGATACTAATTGGGAATATTTAATAAAAAAAGCTGAAGAGCTTAAAGGAAATAATGAAAATGTATTAAAAATAGTATGTTCTTTTATTGATTGGATTGGAAAAAATGTTGAGTATCCTAAAGATGGAAGTGAATTACCAAAATATCCAAATGAAACAATCACTTTAGAAAATATAGAGAAAAAGACTAAAGGAATTGGAGATTGTGATGATCAAGCTAATTTATTAATATTATTATGTAGAGCTATTGGAATTCCTGCTTATTTACAAGCAGGAGGAATAATTCTATATAAAGAGAAGTATAAAGATTCTGAAGTTGCTTGGAATGGTCATTTGAATTATTATTATGGATATGTTGGATGGCATGGATGGGCAATGGTTTATATTCCTCCTTGGGGTTGGCTTCCAGTAGATTTAACATGGGGATATTATGGCTTAGGTAAAAAAGATCCATTAACAGCTATAAAATATTCAGCTGTAGCTATTCAAGAAATAATGTATTTAAGGAATTATTATTCAATAGATTATGTTAAAGAAACTAGGGAATTTAAAAAAATAGTTGAAGATAAAAATCTATATTTTTATATAAATTATTTAGTTATTCCTGATGGAAAATCTATAAAAAGTGAAATTGATGCTTTTCCAAAGTATAGCCTTCCATGGATGAATGTTACTACTTATGAGACTATTAGTACAGAAACTTTTAGTACTTATACTATTAAGAAAGAAGATAAATTAAATATTTACTTAATAATAGTTATAACAATGCTTATAATTTTATCAATTATAATATTAATTAGTGTTTTTATTCGTTTTAGAATAAAAAGAACTTCTAAAGAATTGTATCTATATTGAAAATTTTATAACTTTTTCTAATATTTTACTTATTGGGATAGCTAATATAAGAGAGATTAAAGCTTGTCCAAATAAATCTCTTATGAATGATATTATTGCTGCAGGATAACCTTTAATAAATATGTTAACATAAAAATATGTTGAAGCCATTATTAATCCACCTAGAAAACAAAATATTATTTTAAATACTATATTCTTATTTTTTCCAAATCCAGCTATTATTCCTTCAAATCCATGTGCTGGAATTGAAACAAACCATCTAGGATAACCTACAATAAAATCAGCAACTAAGCTTCCAATTATTCCAACAAGCCCACCAATTTTTGAGCCAAATAAAATACCTGCTAAAAATATTATTGTATCACCCACATGTGTGTATCCTCCAGTAGGTGAAGGGAACATAGCACCAACATATGCAGTTAATATTGCTGTTAAAGCTGATAAAGAAGCAATAAATGATATTTCCAAATTTGTTAATAAAGGCCTAGGTATGAATGCCTTTTTAGTTTCAATAAATCCTTTATAACCTAAAGAAAATAAAATAATACTTGCTAATAAAATTAAGCCTATATTAAAGAAATTTATTTGAAAACCAAAAATTAATGGAACTATAATTCCTATTAATGCTATAATTCCTCCAATAATAGAATATACACTTCCATTTAAAAAATTGCTTTTAATAAATTGTGAAATATTAAATAAAATTAATAAAAAGCTACTAAATGGAAATAGAAGACAAAAAGCTATTATAATTTTTTCATTGCTACCTATAGTTATTTCTGAAAAAATATTTTTTATTCCAAAATTTTCTAATATGTTTAATCCTTCTATAAACCCAGCTATTAATATTATGAAAGAAGAGATAATTGTTAAAATTATTGCTATAATCTTAAAATTTTTCATCATAGCTTTAATTTATTTTATTTTTAGTAATATATAAGTATTAGCCTATATATAGATCTATAACTAGATATGGATTATGAAAAATATTATATTAAAATGTACATATTGCAATACGATTTATAATTTTGATATTAATAAAGAGCTTTGTGAAAAATGTGGAAGCGGCCTTTCTATAGAAATGAGTAAACTTAATTTTTTAAAACCATTAAAAAATGAAGTTGGAATATGGAAGTATGCAAATATATTACCAAATGTAGATAAGAAATTCAGATTTTCTTTAGGAGAAGCTAATACAAATTTACATAAAAGCGTATGGATTAAAAAAGATATAAAAGTGGATGAAGTTTGGTTTAAAGATGAAACAATAGAACCAACAGGATCTTATTTAGATAGGAGTTCAGCATTATTTATATCAATAATCTCAAGTTTAGGATATAAAAATATAATAACATATTCTACAGGAAATCTTGGTGCTTCATTATCTGCATATTCATCTAAAGCTGGATTAAAAATGCAAGTTTATATAAAGCCTGGTATTGATCTTGGAAAGCTTTATCAAATGATAGCATATGGAGCAGAAGTAAATATTATAAAAAATTTTAAAGAAGAATTAATAAAAAAGGGAGATACAGCTATAGCTATAGAGTATAATCCTATAATAAATGAAGCTAAAAAAACTATAATGTTAGAAATATTCTTTCAGCTTAATCAAAATTTACCAGATTATATCATACTTCCAATGGGAGAAGGAGGCTTAGTATATTCAACATTTAAAATGCTAATTGAATTAAAAAATTTAATAAAATCTAAAATTAATAAAATGAAGATTATTGGAGTACAACCAGAAGGATGTGCACCAATAGTTAAAGCTTTTGAAAAAGGTTTAGATTATATTGAAATTGAAAATGAACCTAGGACTAGGATATTTGATCTTAATGTAATTAATCCAAAATTTGGAAATGCAGCATTAAAAGCAATAAGAGAAACAAATGGATATGCTATTTCAGTAAGTGAAGATGAAATATTTAATGCAACAATGATTTTAGCTAGAAAAGAAGGAATATTAGCTGAACCTGCTGCTAGTTTAACATTAGCAGGATTAATAAAATTAAGGAAAGATGGAGAAATAGAGAAAAATTCAAAAGTTGTTTGTGTTATAACTGGAAGTGGTCTTAAAGATCCTAGAATAATGAAAGAAATTGCACTTAAAGAATCAAACTTAGGTTCTTTAATAGAAGAATTAAGTGGGAAAATAAGATTGGGTAATACAAAAATGGCAATTTTAAAATTATTATCTGAAAAAGAAATGTATGGTTATCAAATTTGGAAAGAATTAAGAGAAAAATATGATTTAAATATAAAGATACCTACTATTTATCAACATTTATCAGAATTGATTGAAAAAGGGTATATAAAGAAAACTATGTCAAGGAGTATTCTTGGAAGGAGAAGAGAATATTATTCATTAACTGATAAAGGGAAAAACCTTGTTTAAAAAATCATTAACTTAAAATTTTTAGTAATTTATAAAAATATAAATTCTTAGAGTCTTTTATTTATAGCACTATTAGTGAGTGAGTAAAAATGTTCATTTCGAAAAAAGCTGTTATTAAGGCTTCTTTTGAAGGAAATGTAATAATATTAGGTCCAACAATGATAGAAAATAATACTTTAATTGGATTAAATGTATTAATTGGTTATCCATCTAAAGATAAAATAATTAAAATAATGGAAAATAAAAAATTAGAAATAAAAGATCTTGATGAAATTAGTAATGGATCAAGAATAGGTAAAAATTGCATTATAAGAAGCAATTCGATTATATATGAAAATGTTAAAATATACGACAATGTTGAAATTGGACATAATACATTAATTCGTAGCAATTCAGAAATTGGAGAAAATAGTAAGATTGGATCGTATACAATATTAGATGGAAGTGTAAAAATTGGAAAAAATGCAAATATTCAATCTGGTGTATATTTACCACATTTATCAATTATTGGAAATAATGTTTTCATAGCTCCATATGTTTGTGTAACAAACGATAAATATCCTCCAAGTGGGAAATTGAAAGGAGTTACTATAGGCGATAATTCTATTATTGGAGCTAATTCGATTCTTATTTCAGGTATAGAAATAGGTAAGAATTCTGTTATAGCAGCTGGATCTATAGTTACAAAGAATATACCTCCAAATATCGTTGTATCTGGTATTCCTGCTAGAAAAATTATGGATAGAGAAGAATATGATGAAAAAATGGAAGAATGGAGAAAAACATAATAGTATCTTTAATTATTTTTAAAATAGAATAAAAAGATGGTTAAGGCATTTAATAAATGGATTTCAAATATTTTAGAAAATAATAAAGTTTTATTTGATCTTAATATAAATAAAGATTTAAGAATAGTAAAAAAAGATTATCTATGCATTGTATGTAGAGGATCGAAACTTTTATGTGGTAAAACTAGATGCCCTGTAATAGTTAAACTATATTCTTTTATAAAAACTAAAGTTCTTAATATAGAAAATTTTCTTGAAGGAAGTGCTCCTCCAGATATTTTTATTGGAAGAGCAGGTTATCCGAAAGTATACATTGGACCATTAGTTCCACCAATAATTGGAGATACTAGAATATTCTCAACTCCAGAAAAATGGATTGGTAAAAAAATTGATGAAATAATAGATATGCGTTTACAACTTATTAGAGGAAAATATTTAATCGATGTACATTCTCCATCAAAAGATTTAGATAAAGTTTCCTTAATGATACAAGAGCTTAGTCTTTCATCATCTTCAACAAATACTGAAATATTCTTTGAGAAGAAACCTATTGGAGCTATAGTTTTAAGTAGTGAATTTGAACCTTTTGGTCCATCAGCTCCTATTAAATCATTAAAAATTGGAAATTATAAAACAAATAAAATAATAGAAAAAGCATATTATGATTATGATATGAAAGCTGAAGAAGCTATTATGATGTCATATTTTTCTAATGTAAATATCTCAGCTATTCAAAGAGCTTTTAGTAGTGGATGTTTTGGTTTAAAGAAAAATAGAAGATTTGTTCCTACAAGATGGAGTATAACAGCTGTTGATAGTATAATATCAAATAATTTAATAAGAGAAATAAAAAATTTCCCTATAATTAACGATTATCAAGTATATTCTTTTAATAATATTGGGAATAAATTTGTTATATTAATGATTCCTACAAAATGGAAATATGAATCTATGGAAGCATGGTGGCCTGGAACATTTTGGAATCCATATAAAAATGTAGTAATATATGGAGATTATGAATATTTTCCAGGTAGAACAACATATGCAGAAATTGGTGGATGCTATTATGCTGCAAGACTTGCAGTAAGTGAAAAGCTTTATGAAATGAGAAAACAAGCAGGAGTTATAATTTTTAGAGAAATTTATCCTGAATATATTTTACCAATTGGTGTTTGGAATGTAAGAGAAAGTGTTAGAGCATCATTAAAAAATAAACCTATTAATTTTAATAATTTAAAAGATGCATTAAACTATACTTCTTCAATATTAAAAATCCCCCTTAAAAAATGGTGTGAAGCAAGCACATTATTAAAAGAAGAACTTTATCAAACTAAGATTTTAGATTTCATTTTATATGAATAATAGTAAAAAAATATTTTAAAAAGAGAATGGATTTAATCTTTTAATCTAATGAAAATATAATTTCTTGAAAAATTTATAGTTATGTAGGGAGACCAAGCATACTTAATAAATCTATATGAAATTTTGATTTTACAGGAAACCAATAGAAAAACCAGAATGATTGCATTGTAATAAGCATTAATAAAGAAGTTTTAGATTTATCTCCTTTAATTAAATAGTATGGAGTTGCTATACATAATGAAGGGATAACTATGTAAAAGTAAAATGAATAAACCCATCTATGAAGAAGATATGCCATAGGGATATATGGAAGGAAATTTAAAAAAATCCATGAAAAAACAAATAATGGTACATCAAGCTCTTTTTCGCATTTCTTTTTTAAACAATATAACATTTCATAGATTGATGCAGGAAACATAATCCATATTGTCCACCAAGTTGGACTATAAACTCCATAATATGCTACAGTATGATACGTTCTAATAATTACTTCGCCAACTTTTTCTTGAACTGTAACTACATAATATGGTGCAGGTGGGAAAACTGTAATCCATTGATGAGGAAAAACAACTTCAGCACTTTGTGTTTTATTAAATGTTAAAGACGAGTGATAATTTAACATAAAATCTATGTGTTCAAATGGTGTTGTAAAAGCTTTATAATTTACATCATAAATTGCTAATCCAATTATACTAACAATAAGAGCTATTATAAATATTTTCTCAAAAACATTAAACCATTCATTTAATGTTTCAAAAATATTCCTTTTTTCATAGAATTTTTTTAAAAAAAAGAATAACAATATGCTTGCAATAATGAAAATTGATGTTATTTTACATAAAAAGCTTAATCCAAAAGCTATGGCACTTAAAGAATATTTTTTTCTTAAAAATAAGAAAAAACCTAAAAGAGCAAAAGTTAAAGTTGGAGCATCAAGTATAGCCATTGAACCTATATTAAAAGCCATAACATCTGTTGCAAATAAATATGAAGCTGAAATAGAAATTATCTTATCATTAGTTAATTCAAATGCTATTTTATATATTAAATATATTGAAAATACGCTTAAAATTACTATGAAAATACGCCATCCAAATGGATTATCTCCAAAAAACATTATTCCAAACATCATAAGAGCTTTAGCTAATGGAGGATGTTCATTATTTGCTGCTTCTCCTGAAAGCATTTTACGAACAGCTGGAATATAATGTGCTTCATCAAAAATGAAACTATCAGGAGTATTAATTATTATAAGTTTAAAAATAAGAAATATTATTGGTATAAGAAAATGAAGTTGATTAATGAAATTTTTTTCTAAATATTCTTTAAAATTAGAAGTATATTTCAAAAATTTTTCTTTAAGAATAAACATCTCCTTTTCCTCTTAATAATTTATTAATAATCGTTTTAGATAAACTTATTCTATTAAGTAAAATTATAAATAAAAGAGTAGAGCGTGTAGTTGCAAAATATTGTGTAGTTGAAAAAGCTTGAGTTGGGTTTGGTGTTATAAACCAGAAAAGTATGATGCATGCATTTAATAATTCAAATGGATAAAAAAGATAAAAATCTTTATTACTAAAAACAAAAAATGGTAAAAGCCATATATTCATTTGAGGAGTATAAACATAATTTGCTAAAAGAAAAACAGATAGCATAGCAAAACATTTTTCAATAATATTTTCTTCTTTCCAAACATATACTTTAAAAGCTCCATAAATTAATAATAGCTCACTTAAAAGCTTAGCAGTATTCCAAGAAGATGGATTTATAAATAAAAAAACAAGCCAACTATTTTCTAAACCCCATTCCATATGATGTTTATATGTTTCAAACCATATAGGATAATTATAAATAGCTGGTAATAAATTTGCTATGAATGGAACGATTATTGCAGGAATAAGAAATGATAATTTTTTTCTAAAGTCTTTTATTTCTAATAAAAATATTGGGATTAAAAATACTGGCGCTAATTTAGAAATTATTCCAAATCCAATAGAAAAACCAGCTAAAGAAAATTTTTCTTTAAAATAAAAGAAGATCGCTAATAATACAAAGAAAACAACTAGTATATCATAATTATAAACTAAGAATATAAGCATTGATGGAGTAAGTAAGAAATATCTATAAATTCTATTCATTTCATAATTTTTCAATTTGATTATTTTATAAGTTAAGAAAACTGAACCTATTGTGAAGAATAATAAATGAAGACACATTAATAAATAATATTTAAAAAGACCCTTCCCAAAGATAACAGAAATATATGTAATTAAACCAGCTAATTGTGGATATTCAAATTTAACTTGAAAATATGGTATTCCTTCATTCCTAATTTCTTCCCTATACCAAATGCTTACTATATCAGAATAATAATTTGGTTCTATGAATGGACAATGTATAATAGCAGATAATAAAAATATTATAAAAGATGCAAGTAATATTTCTAATAAATCTTTTTCAATTAAATTTCCTAATTTTTTTAAATTATAGTTTTTTACTAACATATGGACCATCTTTAATGTACCCTTTCTTTAAGAAATATTCTTTTACTCCAATACCACTAATTACGACAATTTTTTTAGCATTAAATTCTTCTTTTGAAATTTTCTCAGCTTCATTTAATAATTTTGATCCAAAACCTAAATGTTGCCAAGCATCTTTATTTTTCAATTTTTCACCAACTGGAACCATACTTCCATAAACATGAATTTCTCTTACAATAGTAGAATTTTCTAATTCTTTTCTTAAAAATTTTGAAGGATATCTTAATCTTAAAAATCCTATTAATATATCATTTTTAATATCCTCAAAAGATAAAAATATATCTATTCCATTAGAAGAATCATAAATCATTTTTATTAATTTTATATTTTCAAAATCAGGAATAATCCCTTCTTTTAAAAATTTATGACCAACTTCTCTGCATCTTATACATTTACATTCAAAACCTTTTTCTTTCATTTTTTTCTCTACTATTTCTCTTAAATTACTTTTCTTTATTCCAGCAATTATAAGTTGAGAAGGCACATCTCTTTGAAGTCTAAGTATTCTAACATATCTAGGAGTCATTTTAAGCCATTCTATTAATAAATTAATTAATTCTTCTTCAGAATATGGTTTATATTTCCCTTCTTTCCACCATTCATAAAGTTTTGTGCCTTCAATTACTAATGTAGGATATATTTTTAGCATATCCGGCCTAAAAGATTGATTATTAAAGCATTCTTTAAACATTTCAATATCTTTTTCAATCGATGATCCTGGAAGATTTGGCATTAAATGATAAGCAACTTTAAAACCTAAATCTTTTGCTATTTCAGTAGCTTCTATAACATCTTGCACACTATGTTTTCTTTCAATAATTTCATATATTTCATCACTTAAAGCTTGAAC
>Ga0105159_1000293_pt1 | contig 14350 bp, 10 predicted proteins | sample LHCtaG_2_FD_89590 | JGI IMG/M metagenome (GOLD analysis project Ga0105159, IMG submission 89590) | Hot spring microbial communities from Little Hot Creek, USA to study Microbial Dark Matter (Phase II) - LHC4sed_replicate | ecosystem: Environmental > Aquatic > Thermal springs > Hot (42-90C) >...
ACCTTTACTTTGAGGATGAGTATCGCCACGCCGACCCGTTGCATTACCGCAACTACTTTGATGCGCAAGGGCGGTTGAAGCCTCACCTTTACACCCCCACGGGGTTCGTGGAAAACCAATTTTCCGTCGGTCCGTCGCTTTTGTGGGCGCCTTTCTTCCTGACTGCCCATGCCTTCACTTTCCTCTACAACGCCTTTCCTTTCCCCCACACCCCCATCCCGCAAGATGGTTTCTCCTTGCCTTACCGTTACCTTTGCGCGCTGGGCACCGCCCTTTACGGTTTTCTGGGCTTGCTCTTTGCGTTCTCGGTGGCAAGGCAACTTTTTGACGAGTGGGTCGCCTTTTGGGCGACTTTGGGACTCTGGTTCGCTTCGGGGTTGCCCGTTTACATGTATTTCCTGCCGTTCATGTCCCACGCCCATTCCGTCTTCGCCTGCAGCCTTTTGATCTGGTTCTGGTGGCGCACTTATCACCAACGGGTGACCGCCGATGACTTGACCACCTCCTGCCTTCGGTCGTGGCTTTTTCTTGGGCTGCTTGGCGGCTTGGCGTTCATCACCTACTACCCTAACTTGCTCGTGAGCCTTTTTGCCGCCGCTGACCTTGCTGAAGTGGCGCACCGTGCCCGATTACGCCCTTGGCGCTCCGCCCTCGCTTCTGTCGCCATTCCGACAGCGATTTGGGTTTTCGGTCTTTTCCTTGGCTGGCTTCCTTTGGGGTTGGTCAAGTGGGTAATTTACGGCTCTCCTTTTCAGTTGGGTTATAGGGAGTCTTGGTGGTTTTTTGACCCTCGCCTTTGGCAAGTGCTCTTCTCGTCAGAGCATGGGCTTTTCAGTTGGACGCCTATCCTCTTGCTGGCGTGCCTCGGGTTCATCCCGCTCATCCGCCGTCATCCCGCTTTGGGCTGGCGGTCTCTCTCAACCTTCCTCGTTTTCTGGTATGTCATCGCCAGTTACGACGACTGGCATGGGCAATCGTCCTATAGCAACCGTTTCTTCCTTTTTTTGACGCCTCTTTTCGTTTATGGCTTAGCGGCGCTATTAGCGATGGCGCGGGAACGCCTCAATGCAACGGCGTTTCGCTTTGTCCCTGTCCTCATTGCCCTCCTTGCCCTTTGGAACATCGGTTTCATCTTCCAGTGGGGCACGGGGTTGATCAACAAGCGGGGACCGATTTCATGGGCAAAGATGATTCGCCAGCAATTGACGGTCGTCCCGAAAGAGATGCCCCGCACTGCCTTCCTGCTCGTTACCGACCGCCAAAGGTTGCTGAAAGAGATAGAGAGGCGCGACATGGAAGAGGCGCGCCACTACCGTATCCGACGGTGAACCAACGATGTGTGGGATCGCAGGGATGGTGAGCGTAGAGCCCTTATCGGCAGCGTCCCTTGGGCGGATGCTAAAGCGAATGCACCATCGCGGTCCTGACGAAGGGGGCTTGTGGGGCGAGGGTATTGGGTTTGTGCCTTGCCCTGACGACTTTTCTCCCATCAACTTGACAACAGAAAGTCGGGTGTGGTTGGGCAACCGTCGGCTGCGCATCCTTGATTTGTCGCCAACGGGTCGCCAACCGATGAGCAACGAGGACGGGACGATTTGGGTCGCCTTCAATGGGGAAATCGTCAACTTCCTATCTTTGCGCCAAACCCTCCAAGCGAAGGGGCACCGTTTCCGCTCCCGCACCGACACGGAAGTGCTCGTGCACGCCTACGAAGAGTGGGGCGAAAGGTTCGTGGAGCGATTGCGAGGGATGTTTGCCTTAGCCCTCTGGGATGGGCGTTCGGGAAGGGATGAGGGACGATTATTGTTGGCACGCGACCCCTTGGGCATTAAGCCCCTCTACCTTTGGGTTGACCGAGGGCGAGGGAGCAAGGAAAGCAAAGGAGACGAGATCGCTTTTACATTGCTTTTTGCTTCCGAAATTCGGGCGTTGCTGGCAAGCGGCTTGGTCACCCCTCATTTGAGTGACGCTGGTTTGTGGAGTTACCTTTGCTTTGGTTCCGTCCAAGAGCCTTTCACCATCCTTGAAGGCGTCAGGGCGTTACCACCAGGCACTTTGCTCGTCGCCACCTTAACCCCTGACGAACTGCAAATCACCTATCGCCGCTATGCCCGCTTGCAACCGTCCGCTGAAGGGAAAGAGGGATGGGCTGATAAACCTGCTACCCTTAGGGCGTTGCGGGATTTGTTGGTGGAGACGATAAGGGAATGGTTGGTCAGCGATGTGCCCTTAGGCATTTTTCTTAGTGGCGGCATTGATTCGGCTTCTGTGCTCTCCCTTGCCCGTAAGGCGTTGGGGGGCAAAGCACCCTTGCACACCTTCACCATCGCTTTCCGTGAAGAGGCCTTCAACGAAGCCCCTTTGGCACGCCAAGTGGCTCAAAAATTCGGCGCAGAGCATAAAGAAGTTTTAGTGACCCCTGAAGAGGTGCTGGCTTGCCTCCCCGAGGCTCTTAGGGCAATGGATCAGCCGACGATGGATGGCATTAATACCTACTTCGTTTCGGCAGCGTCAAAGAAATCGGGTTTGACGGTCGCCCTTTCAGGGTTAGGTGGGGATGAAGTGTTTGCTGGTTACAGCACTTTTCAATCTGTCCCGCGTCTTTGGCGATGGCAAAAGTGGCGCTCAGTGCCCCTCGTCCCGAAAGGGGCTGAGGTGCTTGCCTCCCTTTTGCCTGTCCCGCCCGACACCAAAGCAAAGTTACGGTCATGGCTCAACGGGGAAAGTTATCTGCCCGATAACTTGGCTGCTCCTTGTTCGGCTTACCTGTTTGCCCGTGCCCTTTTTGCCCCAGAAGCGGTGAGGGAGTTGTTCCCAGCCAGTGACGGCTTGGACTTGAGCCTCTGGCACGAACGGGTGGCAGAAGTGTGGGCGGAGGCAGAAGGCTTTGAAGAACTGGGCAAAGTGTCGGTGTTGGAGTTGCGCCATTACTTGCTCAACACCCTGCTGCGCGACACCGACAGCATGAGCATGGCGCATTCGTTGGAGGTGCGCCCACCCTTGTTGGACATTGCCATTGTCCGCACCGTCCTGTCCCTGCCTGACGATTGGAAGCAAGACGGTAAAACGCCAAAGGCGTTATTGGTGGAAGCGGTCGGGGATTTGCCCTCCCCTATCGTCTTCCGGCGCAAGACAACTTTTACTTTCCCTTGGGCAATTTGGTTGCGAGGAGCATTGCGCCCTATGACCGAGCGAGCCTTAATGACATTGCCCACCTTCATCAGCAATTTGCGCCCTGAAAGGGTGCAGGCGGTCTGGCAAAACTTTCGGGACGGCAAAACCTCTTGGTCGCGGGTCTGGGCGTTGGCGGTGCTTTCCTTTTGGTTGCAAGAGAACGAGGTGACAAGGAGGTGAAAGTGGTTGAAAAGCCAACAGGTTTTTTTTCGCAACTCCTTAGGACTTTTGTGTGGCATCTCGCTGGTGATGGTGCTCTTTACCCAATACTCTATCTCCGTCCGATGGTCTTATCTTCGGGGATTTGCCGAATCCATCGTTCCATTGGATGGTGCGCCTCCTGAGAAGGTGGAAGCGCTCCTTCGCTATTTCCGCCATCACCCGCCTCGTTTGAAGACTGACCCGAACAAGTGGCGTGAAAAGCCTGAGGCACCAGAAGTGCTGCGCCATGAGAAGTTGCTTCGCACCTGTGGGAGTTCTGCCGTTGCTTTTGTCCTTTTGGCGTCTTCCCTTGGTATTCCTGCCAGGTCGTTGTTGCTTTTGAACGAACGGGGTGTTGTCCAACATGTCGCTGCTGAAGTGTGGTTAGATGAGCGTTGGGTCGTTGTAGACCCTGCTTTTGGGATGGCGATGAAGGATAAGGGGGGGCGTTGGCAGAGCAAAGAAGAACTGAAAAACCCTGAAAGCCTTCGTTCTGCGACCCGCAATATCCCTTACCCGTACACTTTTGACCGAACGGCTTACATTAACTGGCGGAAATTGCCCTTAGTCGGGGAAAGGATAGGAAGGTGGCTTCGCCGTCATGGTTTAGAGGAGCGGTTGGGACGACCTTTGTGGCTGGATAGCCCTGACCTTGCTCACTTCTATTTCTGGTTAGGTCTCAGTTGCCTCAGTGGAGGTTTGTTTCTCCGCCAATACATTCGCCGACGAGAAAAAGGGGCGTGACGGCAATGATTGTCTTGGGCATCAACGCTTACCATGGGGACGCTTCAGCAGCCATCCTTGTGGATGGGGAACTGGTGGCAGCAGTTGAGGAGGAGCGGTTCACTCGCGTCAAGCACACCGCTGGCTTTCCTGCCCATGCCGTCCGATATTGCCTTCAAGCGGCGGGCGTGACCATCCAAGAAGTAGACCACATCGCCATTCCTCGTAACCCAAGGGCTCGGTTAGTTCAGAAGTTGCTTTATGCCGTCAAACTGCCGAGATTTGCTTTGGAGCGGGTGCGAGTCTTGGGGCGTTTTGGGCGCATCAAGGAAGCCTTAGCGCAGGCATTAGAAGTTGACCCGAAAGCGATCAAAGCCACTTTCCATCGGGTGGAGCATCACTTAGCCCACCTTGCCAGTTCCTTCTTCGTTTCGCCCTTTGAGCGGGCAGGGGTTTTGTCGCTGGACGGTTTGGGTGACTTTGCCAGCGGGATGTGGGGCATCGGCGAGGGCAACCGCATCACGGTGTGGGGGAGTGTCCCTTTCCCTCACTCCGTCGGCATGTATTACACTGCCGTCACCCAATTCCTCGGCTTTTGGAAATACGGCGACGAATACAAGGTCATGGGCTTGTCGGCTTACGGCGAACCTGAATTCCTTGAAGAGTTTCGGCAGATGCTGCAGGTGAAAGATGGGATGGGCTATGAGATGGATTTGCGTTACTTCCGTCACCACACGGACGGACCGACGATGACTTGGGAGGCAGGCGAACCGCAATTGGGGCAACTTTTCTCCGACGAGTTTGTGCGCCGCTTCGGCGATCCCCACCCGCCCCGAACACCTGTTGGGCGACGGGAAGAAAACTTGGCAGCCTCCCTTCAAGCCCGCTTGGAAGAAGTCGTCCTTCATCAAATCAATGCCCTTTATCGCCTCGTGGCAGAACGAACGAAGCAGCCGACAAACGCGTTGGCTTACGCAGGCGGCGTCGCTTTCAACTGCGTCGCCAACGGGAAAATATTTGATGCCACACCTTTTGAGCACCTCTACATCCAACCCGCCGCAGGGGACGCGGGGTTGGCAATCGGGGCTGCCTTTTATGTCTGGCACCAAGTGCTGGGTTACCCCCGCAAGTTCGTCATGGAGCACGCCTATTGGGGTCCCGAGTTTTCCGACGCCGACATCCGACGGGCACTGGAGCGGCACGGGTTGGCTTATCGGCAACTGGACAGGGAAACTTTGGTGCGAGAGACTGCCCAGCGGATCGCCCAAGGGAAAGTTGTCGGTTGGTTTCAGGGACGAATGGAGTGGGGACCGAGGGCGTTGGGCAACCGCAGCATCGTCGTTGACCCCCGCCGACCTGAGATGAAAGACATCCTCAACAAGCGAGTGAAGCACCGTGAGCCTTTCCGCCCCTTCGCCCCATCGGTGCTGGAAGAATACACGGGCGAATACTACCAGCACAGTTACCCTTCCCCTTTCATGTTGCTGGCTTACAAAGTCCGTCCCGAAAAGCGCGACGAAATCCCTGCACCGACCCATGTGGACGGGACAGGGCGCCTTCAAACGGTCAACAAAGAGACCAACCCCCTTTACTGGCAACTCATTGACGAATTCCGCCAACTGACAGGCGTCCCTATCGTCTTGAACACCAGTTTCAACGAGAACGAACCCATCGTCTGCACCCCCGACGAAGCCATTGACTGCTTCCTTCGCACCCACATGGATGTCTTAGCCATTGGAAGTTTCCTTGTAGAACGGGCGTAACAGAGAGTGCAAGGTAAGATGGGAAAAGGTGATTCGGGATGAACTGGTTAGTGAGATTAGGGCAACGCTTACCGCCTTCATGGCGATTGACCCTTATGCGTTCTCCCGTCGCTCCTTTGCTTCGGCACTACCTTAATCGTTTTCACCGAAAAGAGCGTATAGTGATTGCCGATCTGGCAGCACCGTTGGAAAGGCATAGAATGAAGTTGGATTGGCAAGTGAACAAAGCCTATGTCTTTGGGACTTACGAGCCCGATGTTGCCGCCGCTATCCAACGACATTTGCGCCCTGGCATGATCGCCGTTGATTGCGGAGCCCATATCGGCTACCACACCCTCCTCATGGCGAAATGTGTCGGCAAGATGGGAAGGGTTTATGCCTTTGAGCCACTCTCCGAAAACTTCTCTGTGCTTTGCGAGAATATCGCCCTCAATGGCTATGAAGGGATTGTCACGGCAGAGAACAAAGCAGTTGGTGCACAAACGGGGAGGCAGCGTTTCCGTCGGGGTCAATGGCGTTCTGATGACCCTGACCCTCTTACTTCCGTCTCCCGCCTCGATCCGCAAGGTGAGTTGGAAGTAGAAGTCGTGGCGTTAGATGATTATTTCGCCGACAAGCGGGCAGACTTCATCAAGGTGGATGTGGAAGGGGCAGAAGGAATGGTGCTGGAAGGGGCTCAAAGGTTGCTCCAGCGTTGGTCGCCCATCTTAGTCGTTAGCGTGCATGGCTTTGCGCCGACCCATCCTGTCTTGGCATTACTGGAGGGCTTAGGTTACGAGGGGGTAGCACTGGGCGAGTATGGAGCGGAACGGCATGTCTTGGCGTGGGTGAAGGAGGGAGAGCATGGGACGGAAGAGGATTTTGGTAATCAACCAATACTTTCCACCTGACACAGCAGCGACAGCAAAGATCATCGCTCGGCTGGTGACTTACCTTAGCCGCCACTTTACTGTCACTGTCCTTGCGGGTCGCCCGTCTTACAACCCGACAGAGCGCCATCCTTTTTACCTTTCGCGGCGGGAATGGTTCGGAACGGTCAGGGTGGAACGGGTCGGTTCTACCGTCTTACCCCGTTATCGGATGCGATGGCGTTTGAGCAATTACCTTAGTTATCTCGCCCTCGCCTTGCCGAAAGCCCTCACCCTTCCCGCTGATGTCATCATCACTATGACCGACCCACCTTTAGCATGCCTTATTGGTGCCCTTGTCGCTCAATGTCGGCGATTGCCCTTCATTTACAACATTCGCGACTTGCACCCTGAAATGGCAATCGCAGCAGGGCTTCTATCACCCTGTCAGTGGACGGAAAGTTGGGATCGGTTGCATCGTTGGGCAATGCAGCAAGCCGATTGGGTTGTCGTGTTGGGGGAGGATATGAGAGAGCGAGTGATGGCGAAAGGGGTGCCGCCACAAAAAATCGCTATCGTTCGGGATGGCGTGCCTATCCCTGCTGACCTTCCCCCCTCTGACCACCCAATCGCCCAACAGTTACGGAGAGGCTTCCCTTTCGTGTCAATGCATGCAGGCAACATCGGTTTTTACGGGGCTTGGGAAACCCTTATCGTAGCAGCCCGAGAGGTTCGGGAAGATGGAATTGGGCTGATATTTGTCGGCGATGGGGTATGCAAGGAAACCTTGTGCTTTCTGGCGGATGGTACCTTGAATGTGCAGTTTTTGCCTTTCCGACCTCCAGAAGAAGTCCCTTTCGTTCTTGTAGCCCCTGACCTGCACATCGTCACCATCAAGCGTGGCATGGAAGGGCTAGTTGTGCCCAGCAAACTCTATCCCGTTCTGGCGGCAGGTAAGCCAGTGTTGGTCGTAGCGCCTGAAAACAGCGACCCTGCCCGCGTTGTGCAGCGTGCTGGCTGTGGGTTGGTCGTTGATCCCGACGACCCAACAGAAGTGGCGAAAGCGCTGCGTTGGGCTCGCCAAAACCCAGAGGCTTTAAAGGCGATGGGGCAGCGAGCAAGGGGAATCGCCCCAGAGTTTTCTGCTGACCGACACTTCCAAAAATTTGCCGAGTTGATTGCTCAAACCATTGCTTGAAGGAGGGATTTAAGATGCGCAAAGTTGTGGTGACAGGGGCTGGTGGGTTCATTGGTCATCACCTCGTTAAGTATTTGAAGCAGAAGGGATATTGGGTGAGAGGGATTGACATTAAGCATCCAGAGTTTGAGCCGACGATAGCAGATGAGTTCATCCTTGCCGATTTGAGGTTCTTCGAAAATTGTATGAGGGCTGTTCAAGGAGTTCAGGATGTTTATCACCTCGCTGCCGACATGGGTGGCATCGGCTACATAACCAGCAACCACGCTAACCTCACCCGAAATAACATCCTCATCGACGCCCACATGATTGAAGCGACTCGCCTTGCAGGAGTTGAACGCTTCCTTTATACCAGTTCCGCCTGCGTTTATCCCTCCTATTTGCAGAACACCCCAGATGTTAAAGGCTTGCGGGAAGAAGACGCAATCCCTGCCGACCCTGAGAAGGGCTACGGCTGGGAGAAATTGTTTGCCGAGCAACTCTTTACCTACTATCATGAAGAGTTTGGCTTGGATGTCCGCATCGTCCGCTTTCACAACATTTACGGTCCTTTAGGCACTTATGAGGGTGGAAAGGAGAAGGCACCCGCTGCCATTATGCGCAAGGTGGCTGAAGCGGAAGATGGGAGCGAAATTGAAGTCTGGGGCGATGGCAAGCAGACTCGCAGTTTCTGCTACATTGACGATTGTGTGGAAGGATTGGTGCGCGTCATGGATTCAGGCTACACCAAGCCGATCAACTTAGGGACGGAAGAGTTGGTGACGATTGACGAACTTGTGGACATTACATGCGAGGTGGCGGGCAAGCGGTTGCGCAAGCGCTACAACTTATCGGCACCGCAGGGGGTTCGGGGTCGCAACAGCGACAACAGCAAATTGCGAGAGATTTTGGGGTGGGAGCCTCAAATTTCCTTGCGGGAAGGCATAGAGCGGACATATCCTTGGATTTGGGCGCAATTGGCAAAACAGGGGAGAGCAAAGCCACCTATCCCTAAAGGTGCTGAAAAAGTTCCTTAATTGGGAGACCATAGGTTTCCAACCATTAAGGCATCAAACCTTCCTCTTACTAACCCGCCTCCCTGTCTTCTTCTCATACTGATGCACAAGTCACTTTGCAACATTAAACATCTGCCCGCGAACCCATTTTAACCCGTTAACCTCAATTGAACCCGCAACTGTCCCAACATCCTTAATTGAAACGCCCCTAACCAAACTCGTCGTTCTATCCCATACCTTCTCTTCTCCCACATTCGTAACATGTGTATGCCTTGGTCTCTAATGACTTTGTCACCCTCTGAAAGACAGTAAAGGGAAGCATTTGCCCCATCCATTAGCCAAATTTGAGGGGAAGCCCTTTGCTTTAATTTGTTGTTAAATTTCCCCAGTCTCTTTTTGGCGGGTGGGAAAGTTTTTGTTCATGGGTTTTCACCTTCATTTCGTTAGACTTTTTCACCCGCTGCCTTTGCTGCTATATAGGAAGTCCGTTCTTGACATCATTTAATCAAACGGTGGTTTGCGGAAGAGGAAGGCGAGCAAAGTTTGCCATTCGCTGTAGTCAGGGATGAGCAAATCTGCTCCCGCTTCGGTCAACCTTCTCCGCTTCCAATCGTTCCAGTTGCCGAGATTGAATTCGTCGGAGGCGACGCCAACGGCAATTCCGCCGACCTTTTTCGTCTCCTCAATTTCCACGAACCCGTCACCGAAGGCGACCAATTCTGGACCGCTGAGATTGTGCTCGGTGAGGATTCGGCGGATTAGGATGTCCTTGTCAAACTTTTCCCACTCGTCAATTGCACCGTAGATGCCGCCGTCAAAATACTTGGCTATGTCAAGGGCTTCAGCCTCGTCCAAAACATACTCGGTGTCGGTTCCACTGGCGAGATACATGACCACACCTTGCTCTTTCAGTGCTTCCAACAACTTCCTTGCGCCTGGCACAAGCATTCGGTCTTTTGGAATTCGCCCGCTTTTAACGCCCTCAACTCTGTCTCGGATGACTTTCCAAAGCCGCTCATGGTATTCGCGCTTGTATTCCAGCGGGTCTTTGGGAGTGCCACCTCGCTTTCTGATTTCCTCGCAAAGTCGGAGCATCTGGTAGATGGTTTGTTTGCCTGTCAGCCTGTCAACGAAGTCACGCACCAAAGCAGTCAGTTCCTCCTTCGTTTCGCCTGTGTTCAGTTCAAGCAAAATCTCAACCATCATCGGCACCATGACATCCTGCCAACCTGCACGGAGCAAAGATAGCGTTCCGTCAAAGTCAAACAAGGCGCATTTGATTTTGCCCCTTGGGATGTCGGGGTTAAGCACGATTATCCTCTGACTGTTGGGCAACAACTCTCCAGTTTTCAAATTCCTCGCCTCCTCACCACCATTGCCACCAAGTTCGTGTTGGCTTTGGCTGGGCTGGATGTTCGGCATGGTAAGGCAGCGGCACATACTGGACGGATGGACGGCGCTGAATAGGTTGTGGATGCAAACTCATCAATTCGTAAACTTCTTCAGGCATCTCGGTGCTGACAGGCAAACCCAAAGCCCTCGCTTCCTCAACGGTGATGGGATAATCGTGGGTCCAGCGTCCTTCTGTCAAGGCGATGGCAATGCTTTCTGCTTTCTCCATCGGCATGTTGTCCTTGAGAAGGTCAACGATGGTTCGGCGGACTTGGTTTATAGCCTTCTCGGCGATGTCAGCCATGATGAGGGTTTGGTCGTCAATGTGGTTGATGTCTTTTCGCTCAAGGAGTTTCAGCAACGATACTGCAGGGCAGTTGCCTATCTGCGGGTCAAGTGGACCGAGGACAGCGTTCTCGTCCATGACAATCTCGTCCGCTGCAAGGGCAATCATTGTCCCACCTGACATCGCATAGTGCGGGATGAAGACGGTGACTTTCGCTGGGTGCTTGTTGAGGGCACGGGCAATTTGCTCCGCTGCCAAAACAAGCCCTCCGGGTGTGTGGATGATGAAGTCAATGGGCATGTCAGGTGGCGTCATCCTAATGGCTCGCAAAACCTCTTCGGAGTCGTCAATGTTGATGAACCGCATGATTGGGAAGCCGAGGAAACTCATCGTCTCCTGACGGTGAATTAGTGCGATGACCCTTGACTTCCTCTTACGCTCCAGCCGCTGCATGACCCTGAGCCTCATTTCGGTGAGCATTTTCTGCTGAATCCAAGGTTGCATTGCTGAGATGATGAGCAGAAGCCAGAAAAGTTGGAAGAACCACTCCATCGCTTCTCACCTCACCAATGTCGGTAACTACGGACTCGGTATCTTTTTGGTCGGCGCTTTTCACGCATCATCGGCGTTAAGGCTACGCCCGCAACAAACCCACCTATGTGAGCCCACCAAGCAACGCCGCCCATGTGCGGAACTGCCAAAGAGAGCAAGCCTGACCAAAACTGGAAGAGAAACCAAAGCCCGATGAAAACCAACGCTGGCAGGACAACGATGTCAACGAAGAAGAAGACTGGCACTAAGGTCAAAACCCGAGCAGTTGGGAACATGACGAAGTAAGCGCCAACGACGCCAGAAATTGCACCGCTTGCACCAACGATGGGGATTGGCGAAAGGGGGTTGACAGCCACATGGGCGAAAGTTGCCGCCAAACCGCTGAGTAGGTAGAAAAGCAGAAACCGAAAGTGACCCATTGCGTCTTCAACATTGTCGCCGAAAAGGTAAAGAAACCACATGTTGCCGAAAAGGTGCATCCAACCGCCGTGAAGGAACATGGAGGCGAAGGGAGCAAACATGAGTTTCAAGAGCGGAACAGGTTCGCCGCGAGCGAAGGCGATGTATTCGGCGGGTATGACTGCCACCAACTCAAAAAATGCCCTCAGTTGCTCTTGACCCATCGTCACCTCAAACAGGAACACGACCACATTGGCAGCGATGAGGGCGTAGGTAACGAACGGGAACCGTTGTGATGGGATGTCGTCTTTCAGCGGTAGGATGGCATTTCCCTCCTTCCTTCAATCGCAACATCCTTCCCTAAAGCCGCATTTCGGGCAAAAGGACGAACCTCGCCACCAAATCATCGCTGACCCACATTGAGGGCAGAAGATTTTTTCGGGCTCTTGGTTTGGTTGCCGATTTTCAACCGTAACCTTAGGCACAACTTTTGCATTGTCTCTCTTCGCACCATCGTTTTGGCGCTGCAGAGAAATTTCGCTACCTCGCCGCAGCATCTTTAACACTCCTTCTGCTACTGCAACCTCATTTGTTCGCCCCAAAATTTTTATTCCGCTCATCCACTATGTCAAGCCAATGCTTATGGGCGGCTGTTCAACTGCCGTCAGGAAGCAAACCCCATCGCTACAGCAATCCCGTCCACTAACCGCTTCGCTATTCGCTCGTCAATTTGCCAACAAGTTGAAACGCCTGTAAGGAAAGGGTAAACTTTCAGCGGAAAAGTCTTGAACCCGCTGCAGTGTGCTTGTGCACGCCAACGAACGCTGCTGGAAAGGAGTGTCTGCTTGAGATGCAGTGGCGACAGTGGTTGATTGCAGTAATTACCTTTGTGATTGGATTTGGGTTGGGATGGACTGTTCGCAGCCAACTCGCTGCAAGGCGGAAAAGCGTTCCCGCAAAAGTTTTGGCTCAATTGAAAAGCGCTGATCCCGTTCAAAGGGTTGAAGCAGCATGGGCACTTGCTTCAAACCCAACACCAGAAGCGGCAAATGAACTTGCCAATTTGCTCCTTGACCGAGAAGACCATGTCAGGTTGGCTGCTGCAATCGCTTTGGCTCGGCTCGGTGAACCAGCGATTTTGCCCACGCTTAGGGTTGTGAGGAAGGCTGCTGAGGAAGCAGCCAAGAACCCGCAACAACCCTTCCACTTCTTGCCGGGACAATTTTTCAGGCAACCCAGAGAAGCAGCGGTTTTCATCTTGACCCACATCGCCCGATCAAGTGAAGGTGCAGAGAAAGTTGCTAAATTGCTGGAAAGTTATGACCCGTTAGAGGTCGGAACCGCTCAACAGGCATTGCAGCAGGTCGGCGCTCCGGCATTGAAAGCAATGTTGCCCTACCTTGAGCACGAACGGCGAGAAGTGAGATTTGCGGCGTTGAGCATTATCAGCGCTTGTGGCGAGCAAGCCATTGACATCTTGCGTAGGTTCATAGTTGAAAGCAAGGAAGAACCTAAAACTTCTCTTGACCAAGAGACGATGCAAATGGCGGTCTCTTCCCTCGGAAACACTCACAGCGATAAAGCCTTGCCTGTCCTCAAGGAAGCCCTAAAAAAGTCAATGCTGGAAGTATCCGCTTGGCAAGCCATCGGCAACTTGAGGACGGAAGGTGCGAAAAAGTTCCTGTTTGAGCAAGCACAAAGGTTTGTCAAGGAAGGCAAGAACCCGCCACCAGCAATGATTTCGGCAATTGGAGCAGCCCAATTGACTGAGGCAATTCCCTATCTCCGCCAGTGGCTTCACTCTTCCGACCCACGAGTTCAGGAGGCAGCGGCGCTCGCTTTGGGGATGCTTCGTGACAAAGATGCCGTGCCGTTGCTAATTCCATTGCTTGAGGTGAAAGATGTCGGTTTGGCGTCGGCTGTTGCCAACGCCTTGGGCATCTTGGCAGACCCGAAAACCCTTCCCGCGCTTTACAAGGCTCTGAAAAGGGTCAAAAACCCCGCTGATACGCAAGTTATCTTGAACGCACTGACGGCGATTCAAAGCATCAACGAACGCTCTTCCATCCCCATGCTTGAAGAGTTCCTTCGCCAACCGAACTTGCCCCAGATTGTCCGTGACCAAACGGAGCGGGTGATAGAATATTTGCGGCAATACGGTCGCCCATGAACTTGTGGGGTTAAGTTTGGGCGTTAACTTATCGGGGCAAAAAGCCAATGACTAAAGGTCAAAGGACAGGCACGAGTGAGGGGCAAACTTATGTGCCAGCGAGCCTTGACTGGAGCGGTTTTGACTGTCGCTTTTTTGTGGCTGAATTTGTTTGGGTGGGCACAAACGCTGCCAACCCAACGCCATACTTTCCTGCTCCTCGCATCGCCGCCCCAAATTCCCGCTGACGGCAAAAGCACCTGCGAGATCACTGTCCGCATTGATGACCCATCTGTTCCCGACGGCACTATCGTTCACTTCACCAGTTCCCTTGAAGGGACGATCATTGAGCCGCAGGCTGTTTTGAGAGGCGGGATTGCCCGCGTAAAGTTGAGAGCAGGAACTGTCCCCGGCGTCACCCTTGTCACTGCTTTTTTCGGCGCCTCCCGCCAAACCATTGAAGTCCAACTCCTCACTCCCGGCGTTGAAGCTAGCAGAGAGGGACAAGTCATCCATATTGAGGGTGACTATGTGGCTTATGCACCAGCGATGAACTTCATTGCAGGCAGCGGGAAAGTCAGGCTGATTTACAAAGGCTGGGAAATCCAAAGCGATGTCCGACTTGACTTTTGGCTTGATTCAAAAATCGTCGTCGCCGAAGGTCAACCCG
>Ga0105159_1000302_pt1 | contig 14138 bp, 18 predicted proteins | sample LHCtaG_2_FD_89590 | JGI IMG/M metagenome (GOLD analysis project Ga0105159, IMG submission 89590) | Hot spring microbial communities from Little Hot Creek, USA to study Microbial Dark Matter (Phase II) - LHC4sed_replicate | ecosystem: Environmental > Aquatic > Thermal springs > Hot (42-90C) >...
GTATCCATTAGAGTTTTACCAGAAAACTTTGGAGAGAGCGGAGGCGAAGCATGTAAGCCAACTAATAGACTTGATTGAATATCGCCTTGGAACAGAAGCGCAATTTGAGGGTTTTCGCTTTACAGTGCCTGTCTCCAACATTAACATGGGGAATGATGAAAGCACATACAAGCGTTTCAAAACTATGGTGGAGAAGCTTAATGGGCAATTGTCTCTTGCGGAGAAAATTGAGGCCGTAGATGCTAGAAAGGTCGCCCTAAAAGTCTTAATAAAACATTTTATCCGTGACATCGCCGGAAATCTCAGGGCATTTTCGATGCAAGGGTTCCGCTGCAAAGCTTGCAACAAGCGTTTTCGCCGCTTGCCACTGCGGGGCAAATGCCCAATGTGTGGTGGAGAACTAACCCTAACCGTCTATCGTGGCGGGATAGAAAAGTATCTTGAGGCTGCTGAGCACATAATTAAGAAGTATGATTTGCACCGCTACTATAGCCAAAGAATTATGCTTGTTAGGGAGGAGATCAACTCGCTCTTCGAAGGTAAGAAACCTAAACAAATTAGCCTAACGGACTTCGCTTAAAGTGAAACCTTTTCTACTCCTTTATTGCAAAGATGTTTTTGATGTGGTTATGCCCCGCGCAGAGTATCATCCCAATGCTTACCTAACAGACTTCAGGAACGTTAAGGTCGGCTTGAGGGCGAGAACACTGATACTAAATTTTCTGGAAAAGTCTTCTGCGGACGCAAAAACGGTTGCTAAAGAAACTGGCTTGCCCTATAATGTGGTCTTGCATCACCTGAAGCTTCTGGAAGCAAGGGGGATTGTGAAAAGGGGAAGCAAACGCCCATCGGTTTGGGTGTTAACTGGGCTTGGGCAAAAACGTTTGGGTTAACGCCTTAAAAGGTGCATTGGCACGGGGAGCGCCTACACCTTGGGCATTTCCCATCATACTTGCCGAGGGCAGCCCTTTCCAAGTTCACATTCATTATGTTGGCTAATGAAGCCAACCACGCGATGACGTCCGCAAACTCGTTTTCTAAGGCTTTCCTATCATCTGCTTTTAATGCTTCACCTAGCTCCGCCACTTCTTCCACAAGCCATTCAAAGGTCTTTTCCACGCCGCGCTGTGAATCTCTGTGAAAGTATAGGGTTCGCATCATCTCTTGAAACTCGTGTATATGCATCTCCTCACCAGCAAATTGTTTGTGTTGCTCTTAGTTTTTAAAGTTAAGTAAGGCTTTCTGTCCTTTCGCTGTTATGTGGATGATTTTTACGCCTTTCCTTTCTAGGTAGGCGGCTATAAACCTTCTATGGCAGTATTTTGGGTTTGGCTCCATGCACATTAAGCATGTCCTTTTTTGAGAGGCGATTTCGAGAAGTCTTTTTATGCCTTCTCTGAAAAGTTTGGTTCGCGTATGCCTCTGGTATCCGCCTTTCCGGTAGCCTCCAAGCTCTTTTCCAAGCCATACATATTCTATTCCGTTTTCTGGCAACCATTTTTCCATGTGTTCTTTCTTGAAGTGTTCAATTTTTGATGTTGGGAAATGGCGTATATCCGCCACCACTTGTATTTCATGCTCCTTTAGCAGTTCTAGGAATGTGCTTGTGGAGCGGTTGCTATGTCCAATAGTCCATATTGTTAGCTGTTTTTCCATCGATATGCCTATCGGATTTTTATGTATTGGTAGGCTTCCGTTGCGTTCTCGAAGCAGTAGTGCACTTTCTGGTAGTCTTTCCTGAACTCCGCCACGTCGGCCGCAACTTTTTCTGGCGGCTCCTTGTCTATTACTACACGTTTTATGAATTCGGCTATATCCGTCATTTCGGATTCTCGCATTCCAAGCCTCGTAACTTCTGAAACCCCCAGTCTTATGCCGCCTGGATGCTGGAAGTGGCGTCCCTCTTTAATGTCCCATGGCAGAAGGTTTCTGTTAATTATTATGTTCGCCTTTTCCAAAGTCTCTTCTATGGTGCCTCCATCACCATACTTTGTTATGTCAATTAGAATTACATGAGATTCCGTGAACCCTTTATGTTCGGCCAAAACATTGAAGCCTCTCTCATACAATGCTTGGGCTAAAGCCTTTGCGTTCCTAATAACTTGGCGTGCGTATTCCCTTCCAAACTCAAGCAGCTCAGCAGCCGCAATTGCCACACCAGCCACTGCGTGCAAGTGGTGGTTGCTCACCATCCCGGGGAAAGTGGCTCGTTTTATCTTTTCAGCGTATTTCTCCCAAGACAAGACTCCGCCATGCTGAGGTCCGAAAAACGTTTTGTGGGTGCTGAGGCTTACAACGTCTGCTCCTTCGCGAAGTGGATCCTGGAAGCATTTTCCAGCAATTAGTCCAGCAACGTGGGCGGCATCGTAGCCAACGGTTCCCCCCACATTATGTATTGTGTCTGCTAGCTCCTTTACTGGGTGAGGGAATGGGAAGACGCTGGCTCCAAACATTACGAGCTTGGGCGGCTTCCCCTCTGCTGCAAGCTTCTCTATCCGCTGTTTTGCCTTATCCACATCGATGTTTAACTCCTTATAGTCCAGGGGTAAGTATTCAACCACCAAGCCATGAACGGCCCCCGCTGTGCCTCCCAATTCTTTCTTGCCCATTGTTATGTGTCCGCCACATGGTATTGACAAAGCCATCATAATGTCGCCCGGTTCTGTGAAAGCCGTATAAACAACAAGATTTGCTACAACTCCGGAGATGGGTCGTACATCCACAAACTCCGCGTCAAAAAGCTTTTTCATGAGCTCAATGCATTTAAACTCGACCAAGTCTATGAAGCGACATCCGGCGTAAACCCTTTCTTCAGGCCAGCCTTCAGCGTATCTATTTCCAAAATCTGTTGTCAATGCTTCGCGCACTGCAGGGCTCGGTATGTTTTCGCTTGCTATCAGGGGTATACATTCCCGGAACCACGCATGGTGCTTCTGTAGAACATCTAATACATACTGGTATTCTTCCCGTGGAGTCGGCATTAACACGCACCTCGCTCCATTATCGCCCTTACCAAAATAAAACTGTTTTGAGCAGCAGCGCAAGGTTAATACTGGAGGAGCCCAAATCCTAAAATGCAAAAGTCAAACGGGGGATGACTGAACATTGAGTAAGAAGAAGAAAAGCGAATCAGCGCCAATGCCAGCTGCAAGCGCCGGATTGCTGAGGTTTTTTGAAGAGGAGACGGAAGGCGTTAAGGTAAGGCCAGAAATTCTGATAGCCGCAGCCATAGCCTTAATAGTGATATGCATCTTAGCGCGCTTGTTTTTCTAGACTTGGCGGCGAGAAGTCGAATGTAAAATCTCTATTCTCTGAACCGAATTTAGGTGAATGAATATTTCGCTGCGCTCCTCTCTACTTGCAACCTGCGGAATAGGCTGGGCAATTGTTGCGCGTAAAACTATGGCTTCAGCATTTGAAAGCCATATTCCGGCTGGTTCACGGGTTACTGCGGCTAAAACCCCTTCAAACCCATAGGAAGGGTCTAGAATAACGCGGACGCTTTTTCCAAGGTTTTTCTCAAGCATGTGGAATATTGTTGGGGGGAGAGTTTGCTCCGGCATAGCACCAGCAAAAGGTTATAAGTGGCACTTCAAGGATAAAACACTTGCCCTTCAAATAACGTTAAGTGCAACTATAAGGGTGCTTCTTATGGATTTTATGCAACACTTTAATATGACGTATGCGCTTTCAGAAACTCTTTGAGTGTGTGCGTGTGGCTAACACTGACTCCTTCGGTCAGTATTTGGATAAGGCGGTTAGGCATTATTCATCGCTTTTCATGCTTCCATCATACAAAAGGATAGTCCAAATTTTATTCGCAGTTTGTGTTACCAGCGGTTTACTATCAACTTTAATTTTCTCCTTCTCCCCTCCCGGATTAGCTTATGGATTAATTTTGAGTTTTGCTTTGATTTCCATAACTATGTGCATGAACTATTTCCTGGTACTTTTTGTGCTTAGGGGCGACCCAATTTATGACCTGAGAAGGACAGCTGCTCTCTCCTTATTTTGTTGGGTATTATGGCTTTTTTTCATTTTTATGGGCTACGTGGCGGCCTTTTTTACGGCGTTCCCTTTCTGGACGGTTAAGTTTTGCCTTTTAGGGTTTTCTGCTGTTTTAATACTCCGCCTGATCGTCCTATATTCGACTTCCTCTGTGAATTATCGGCGTTTTTTGTTAGCCTCTATTCTTCAGCCTTCTTTATGCCTTATTCCCTTTGTGTTTTTATGGTGGCCAAATAGCGTTGACGTTGCGAAAGTTTTAGCCTCTTCAGTTATTGCATTAGCCTTTGCTTTTGGCTCAAGCTTCTGTTTTATATTCCTTCTGAATTCTATTGGGAAACGTTCTATTGGCAAGCAGTCCATCCCCATTTTTAGGGCTTTTCTGCTGAATTGGGTTGCAGACTTAAACGCTCCCTTTGAGGCTTTCCTTGAAGAATTAAGCGAAGAGCATGATGTTGAAGTTTCGATATTAAAGTTTGAAGGCTTAAAATCAAAAGTGTTTATCGCCGTTCCATCGGTGCATCCTGGTCCGTTTAAGAATGTGGGAAGCAGTCTTTTACCGTCCATGCTTAAAACAGCCTTGGAGCAAAATTTTGGTGGTGTTGCATGTGTACCGCTGGGTTTACTTGGGCATGAACTCGATGTGGCTTCCCAAAGCCATGTTCAGAGAATAATTGCTGGCACCCTTGAATCAGCAGAATTTAAGGCGAAGGAGGATAAGGCAACTTCTTTCATTAAAGTTAGCAACGGCTTGGCTACCGTTTGTTGTCAAATTTTCGGAAAAACTGCGCTTATCACGTTATCTCTCGCTCCAAAAACTACAGAGGATATCCCAAGAGAGTTAGGCGACGTTATCCGTAGGGAGGCTGAGAAATTAGGTTTAGAGTCTTGTGTTGCCATCAACGCCCATAATAGCATAGACAGCGCTGTGGATGTGCGGACGGCATTAACCGCATTGGAAGACGTTGCAGTTGCGTGTCTAAAGAAAGCATCCTCTGCGCGTTTAGCCCCATTTGGGGTTGGCGCTGCTACTGTTAAGCCGAAAGAATTTAGCCTAAGAGATGGTATGGGGCCGGGCGGCATAACGGTTGTGGCTGTTGAGGTTGGTTCTCAGAAATCAGTCTACGTCGTTATTGACGGGAACAACATGGTTTTGGGCTTAAGGGAAAAAATTTTGGAAGCGCTTAAGCCGCTCGGTTTTATTGATGGCGAAGTTTTCACGACCGACACACACGCCGTTAACGCAGTGACGTTTAGCGAACGCGGATATCACCCTGTTGGCGAAGTTATCGACCACGAGAAACTGGTGGGCTGCATAGTTGAAGTTGCAAAGAACGCGTTAGCCAGCATGGAACCAGCCATGTTTGGGTACAGAAGCGCGGTAATGCGGAACGTGAAGGTTATTGGGCGGAAACCGTTGGAGAAGTTGTGCACACTCACTGAGGAGGTTATTCAAACAGCAAAGAGGGTAGTTTTTCCCTTATTTGGCACGACGTTTCTCGTTTTAACGTTGATTTTGCTTTATGTTTAGCTAAACACTAATAAGGGGAGATACCTCACCTTCCAATTCCCGAGAAGGGTTGAAGAGGTGCTTAAGGAAATTAGGATACATGGGAGAGGTGGACAAGGCGCTGTAACCGCTGCGCAACTGTTAGCCCATGCGGCACACATTGAGGGTAAACACGTTCAAGCATTTCCATATTTTGGGGCTGAACGCAGAGGCGCCCCAGTTAAAGCCTTCGCCCGGATAAGCGACGCTCCAATTCTCCTTCATAGCCAAGTTTACGCTCCAGATTACGTGGTGGTATTAGACCCCCAACTCTACAAGATGATAGATATTACGGAAGGTCTCAAAAAGGATGGCATAATAGTTATGAATACGACTAAAAAGCCAGAAGAGTTGGGGTTTAAGGGCTGGCGCATTGCCACTGTTGATGCAACGGGCATTGCACTTGAGCTAAATCTTCGTGTTGCTGGCTTGCCAGTTGTGAACGCTTCAATTCTTGGGGCTTTTGCGGGGGCAACAGGCGAGGTTCGTTTGGAAAGCGTTTTAAAAGCCATTAGGGAGAACTGGCGGGGGAGTGCTGGAGAAAAGAATGCTCGTGCGGCTGAGCTTGCTTACGAGCGACTAGTTAGAGGATGGTGAGAAGTTGGTTGTTCCTAAATCGCGGAGAGATATGCCTCTCACTCCCATATCATATCCAACCCTTGGAAGCGTGGGGAAAACCGGGTCTTGGAGAACCTTTCGGCCCGTAATAGACTATTCAAAATGCACGAAATGCACTCTCTGCTGGGTTTACTGCCCAGACGCAGCCATAACAAGACGCGAGGATGATTTTCCAGAAATTGACTATGACTATTGCAAGGGATGCGGTATATGCGCAAACGAGTGTCCAGTTAAGGCGATAACTATGCAAAGGGAGGAAGAATAATGGCACAAATCATAATTGACACAGCAAACCACATTGCTGGCTACGCCGCCAAAGCCGCCAGGGTCAAGGTGGTTGCCGCATACCCCATAACCCCGCAAACAACTATTGTGGAGAAAATCGCCGAGTTTGTGGAAAGTGGAGAAATGGACGCCGAATATATTCGTGTGGAGTCTGAACATAGCGCTATGGCCGCCTGCATAGGTGCTGCGGCAGCTGGTGTCAGAACTTTTACCGCAACTTCAGCTCATGGTTTGGCTCTGATGCACGAGGCTTTACACTGGGCTTCTGGCGCACGCTTACCCATCGTCATGGCTGTTGTTAACCGTGCGATGGGAGCGCCCTGGAGCATTTGGCCTGATCTCAGCGATTCACTTTCGCAGAGGGACACTGGGTGGATTCAGTTTTACTGCGCCGACAACCAAGAGGTTTTCGACACGATTATACAAGCCTACAGATTATGCGAAGATGAGCGGGTCTTTCTGCCAGCCATGGTCTGCCTAGAAGGATTCATCCTATCCCACACTTACATGCCGGTGAAAATTCACGACCAAGAGGAGATCGACGCTTTTCTGCCTCCGTACAAGTCTGGGTGGATTTTAGATGTGAACAATCCGTTTTCCCACGCGAATCTCGTCTCTCCGGAATGGTACATGGAGTTCCGCTATATGATACAAGAGGCTATGGAAAACGCCAAGCGGTTGATGCCTGAAATCGACAAGGAGTATGGTCGACGCTTCGGCTTCCAATATGGCGGACTCATCGACAAATACAGATGTGAAGATGCAGATTTGATCATTTGCACAATGGGGACTATGGGATGTGAAGCCAAAGTTGCTGTTGACAACCTTAGGAGAGAAGGCTTAAAGGTTGGCGCTGCGAGGATAAGGGTTTACCGTCCTTTTCCAGTTGAAGAAGTTAGAAAGCTTGCTTTAAATGCAAGAATAATCGCCACAATAGACCGTCACACATCCTTCGGAATGGAAGGTTTTCTCGCATCAGAAATTAAGGCTTCGCTTTATCACATGGAAGACAGGCCTTTGCTTGCTGGTTTAGGCGGGCGAGACGTGACATTCAAAACCATCGAGGAGATTGCCAAAAAATCGCTGAAATGGATGAAGATGGGGAGAGTTGAAAAAGAAACAGTGTGGGTTGATTTGAGGGAGTGAAAATTATAGTTACAATCAAAGAGTTCCCTAAAGAAGAGTATCTGCTTAAGGGGCATGCGACTTGTGCTGGATGCGGTCCATCAATAGCTCTCCGACTCCTATTCAAAGCCCTTGGAAACAAGGTTATACTGGTTGTGCCCGCATGCTGTACCACAGTTATTCAAGGACCATATCCCTACACCTCCTTTGCCGTTCCCCTTCAGAACATGCTTTTTGAGGCAACTGGTGCGACATGCTCAGGCATAGTGGCAGCCCTAAAAGTCCGAGGTTTAGAGGACATAACAGTTGTGGGATGGGCTGGCGATGGAGGAACGGTGGACATAGGCATACAAGCCTTATCTGGTGCTGCAGAACGGGAAACCAACTTCATCTACGTATGCTATGATAATGAGGCTTATGGCAACACTGGGCTTCAGCGCAGTGGCGCCACGCCTTACGGTGCTTGGACAACCACAACACCCACGGGCAAGAAGGAGCGGAAGAAAAACATGCCCCTGATAATGGCGGCACACAAGATACCATATGTTGCAACCGCTTGCCCCTCCTATCCAGTGGACTTTGTTAACAAGTTGAGGAAAGCCAAGGAGATTAGGGGAACTAAGTACATTCATGTTTTGGCTCCGTGCCCAACTGGTTGGCGCTACGATACCAGCAAAACTGTGGAGATTGGGCGGTTGGCTGTTCAAACCGGCATGTGGGCTCTTTACGAAATTGAGTATGGAAAGTTTAGGCTTAACCCCCCAAGCGACCGCCTAATTGACAAGTCGAAACGCAAACCCGTTAAAGAGTACCTAGCTATGCAGGAAAGGTTCCGCCACCTAACAGATGCTGACATTGAAAAGATTCAGCGATGGGTTGACGAAGACTGGGAATACTATCAAAAATTAGCCTCAAACGAGTGTGTCTGATTCAGCCTCACACGGAAAAATATAAGAACTTCAACATAATAATGATACCATTAAACAATTGCCATCATAGAGTTTAGATGCCAGAAGGAGGTTGAATATGTCAGAGGAAAAGCCTAAGAAGGCTGCAAAAGAGGAAAAAGCCGCCAAACCAGCACAAGCAAACGAGAATACAGTGCTAATCGGCAAGAAACCAGTAATGAACTATGTGGTCGCCTGCCTAACCTTCTTCAATTCCGGCGCCCAGAAAATTGTTGTGAAAGCTAGGGGGCGGGCGATCAGCAGAGCAGTCGACACCGTTGAGCTGTTAAGAAGAGCCTTCATGAAAGACCTACAGCTTAAGGATATCAAAATAGGCACAGAGGAAGTTGTCCGCGGCGAGGGACAGAAAACTAACGTTTCAACTATCGAAATAACTGTTGCAAAGCCATAAAACACTTATAATACCATCCCGCACCGAAATCGCAAAAGCCAAAACCGCTATTTCACACTATAGATATTTTTGGCAAATTTACAGATAGCTATATATAATTTGATTTGGCTAAATGGTTAATCTCTCCGGTGAGGCATATGATTGATTACCCAAAAATTGTTGTAACTCCTCCAGGACCTAAAGCGAGAGAACTTGTGAAAAAGGATGAGCGGTTCATTTCGCCCTCCTATGTGCGTTTCTATCCCCTCGTTGTAGAGTCTGGCAAGGGTTGCATAGTCCGGGACGTCGATGGAAACGAATACATAGACTTCAACTCTGGGCTGGCATGCTTAAACGTTGGGCATAACCATCCAAAAGTAATCGACGCTATCAAAAAACAGTGCGACCGCTTCCTCCACTACTCAAACACAGACTTCTACTATAACGAAGTTATCATGCTTGCCGAGAAACTTGTAGAAATCACGCCTGGAAACTTTGAGAAGAAGGTTTACTTTGGCAACAGTGGAACAGAAGCTGTTGAAGCAGCTATTAAGCTGGCTAGATGGCACACGCGGAAACAGCTTTTCATAGGCTTTATTAACGCCTTTCATGGGAGAACAATAGGCTCTTTATCTTTTACAGCAAGTAAACCAACGCAGAGGCGTTACTTCTTCCCCTTAATGCCGGGCGTAAACCATGTTCCATACCCATACTGCTACCGTTGTCCATTTAAACAGATATACCCCGACTGTCACTACTGGTGTGTAGACTTCATAGACGAGTTTGTCCTGCAAAAATATGCGCCACCAGAAGATGTCGCCGCAATTGTTTTTGAGCCAATTCAAGGTGAAGGCGGATATGTTGTTCCACCACCAGAATACTTCCAACGCTTAAAGAAGTTTGCCGACAAGTATGGCATTCTGCTGATAGATGATGAGGTTCAGTCTGGAATTGGGAGAACTGGAAAATGGTTCGCCATCGAACACTGGAATGTAGAGCCGGACATAATTTGCAGTGCCAAGGCTTTGGCTTCTGGACTACCGCTTGGCGCAACTATTGCGAAGGCGAAAGTAATGGACTGGGTTGGCGGTTCCCATGCGAGCACTTTCGGCGGAAACCCACTTTCATGCGCCGCGGCAATAGCCGTTATAGACGCCATTAAAGAGGAGCGACTTTTGGAGAACGCCACAAAACAGGGAGCCTATATCATGAAAAGGTTTGAGGAGTTGAAGGAGAAAAGCGAAATAGTTGGAGATGTTAGAGGTAAAGGCTTAATGATTGGCGTTGAATTCGTGGAGGACAAAGACAGCAAGAAACCCGCACCACAAAAGGCGAATGAAATCATGATTCGTTCATGGAAACGCGGGGTAGCCGTCATCACATGCGGAATCTCAACCTTGAGAATTGTGCCACCCCTCAACATCACAAGGGAACTTGTCGACGCGGGAATGGAAATAGTCGAAGACGTTGTAAAGGAAGTTGAGAAGGAGAAATAGAGGCTAAAAACGATCCATGGAAATTCGAAAACTAACAATAGACCATTATGAAGAACTTGTTAACCTTTGGCGCAGGGCAGGGTTACCTTTCAAACCAAAGGGCAGAGACAGCAAAGAAGAAATAACTAAGCAAATGGGTGCCAATCCAGAATTCTTCCTAGGAGCCTTCGAAAACGAGAGGCTTGTCGGCGCTGTTATTGTCAGCTCTGATGGGCGGAAGGGTTGGATAAATCGGCTAGCTGTTGACCCAGACTTTAGGCGGCGCGGTATTGCAAGTGCTTTAGTTGCTGAGGCTGAAAAGGTGCTCAAAAATCATGGGATCAGAATTTTCTGCGCGTTAATTGAGGATGGAAATGAGGCTTCTAGAAGGCTTTTCAAGAAGTGTGGATATGTGGAGCATCGCGACATAATCTACTTTAGTAAACGCGAATCCGACGACATCTAGAAATTAGATGGCTTTGCTATAACCTCCCTTATTTTTAGTTCGAAGAATCTTGCGCTGTTAGCCGGCTTTATGCGGAGTGCAGTGTCAGCTCCTCTGCCAGTTCCAGCTATGGCTATGACGTCTCTGTCTACCGGGATTAATCCGGCGTCAGCAGCCATTAGAACTATTTCCACACATACTTTTGTTCCTTCACCCATAAGTCTAAGGACATTCGCGATAAGTTCAAGGGGTTGGAGGGTTCCAAAATCCTTACGTATAGCCCGCTCAACACTGCTGAGGGCATGTGTCCCCGTGAAAATTTTGCCCCCGTTATTTAGGATTTCCTTTTTAAACTCTTCTTTTAGCTCGGTTTCTCCAGGCTTTTGGAAGCCAACGTGATGGGTTACAACGACAACGTTACAGCCCTTAAAGATTTTTGCGGCTTTAGCTCCTGTTTCACCTGTTGTTGATGCAACAACTATATCCTCTATGTCCTCCTTCTCCGCGTATTCTTTGGCAATTTTCAGCAGCGTGTTCGTGTTCTCCTTTCCAGCATTTATAAAGTATACAACTTTTCTTTCAAGAAAGCTCATTTCACCTTCCCAGACCAGTTCTATTCTTCTGTAGGGTTTTTCCCACTGGTTTCCTTTTAAGCTCTGTGCCGCAGACTTGGCATCTTTTTGACTTGTAGTCTGCTGGGTATTTTCTGCGGCATGCTGGGCAGTACCTAACCCACCTCAGCACTGAGCGTATACCAAAAGTTGCAAGGGGTGCAAACTCGATGCCCAAATGCCGAGCCACATTCTGTATCGAATAATCATCTGTCGCCACCAGCGGCATGCAGCCTTGCATTTTCAACTGTAATGCTAATGCCAAAACTTGTATGTCAGTTTCGGAAAGCCAGAAAGCATCTCCGATCGCTGTTGCTGACGTTTTAACCTCGTCAATAAAGACTTTTGCAGGCGTCTGAATTTTTAGGCGTCCACTTTCAATGGCTGTTCTGAATCTTATGCGGGCCATGGCGCTTCCGGCAACTTCCTCTTTAACCATTGGAACCGTGTACTGTTCCTCGCTTATTGAGAACGGGTCAAAGCCAGCTACAAAAGCTGAGGTGTCTAAAACAACAACCTTTTTGCCTACCGCTGTCGTTAGACTTTTCCTCCAAATCCCCGAAAGATAAGCCTGCTTCTCAAACGGTTATAAAAGTTCTCCCTAAACCTAATGAAGGTTGTCTCATTTTTTGAACGCGTAACCATAATGCGCAGATTTTTAGACTCTAAAACATGCCTATATGCTCCGTCAACAACAACCATTATCCGTTTCGGCCTTAACACAGTTACGGTGATTTTTGAATCGCTTGGAAAGACTATTGAGCGTAAAACACTTAGGGAGCATATAGGCGTCAGAACAAAAGCGTCAACGTGGGGGTCTAATACTGGTCCTCCGGCTGAAAGCGAATAGCCCGTTGACCCTGTTTGGGTGGCCACCATTAAACCGTCCGCTTGGCAGTCTAAAACGTGCTCACCGTTTTTTGAAACTCTGGCGTATAGTAGTTTTACTGGCTCGTCTACGGCTATGAGAACTTCGTTTAATGCGTCTGGAATTTTGGAGTTGTCCGCCGTTATGGCGAGTTTTGCGCATTTCTCTGTCATGTAGTCGCCTTTAAGGCATTTTTCGACGGCGGTGTAAGCCTCTTTTGGTGTGACTTCTGTTAGGAAGCCTCGAACACCCATGTTTATTGCTAGGATTGGAGGTTCAGGCTTTGGTATTGCGACACATGTTCTTAAAATTGTTCCGTCTCCGCCAATCGTTATCATTAGGTCTGTCCTCATTTCTTTCAGTGGGCGAAAATTTCCTTTAATCCTTACTTTCCCCTTAAGCGTTTCTTCAATGTAGACTTCTAAACCCCTTTTTTCTATGTATGCTGCTAGGTCTTCTGCGAGTTTTATGGCTTTTCGCTTGTCGTAGCGGGCTACTATGCCAACACTTTTGAACATTTTTCTCCCTTCGACAGCGAAATCTTTAAACTCAACTTATATATGGGTGTTGTTTAAAATTGCTGTGGTGGAAAGTTTAAGCTGGTGATGATGTGAGTAAGCCTGTTGATGTTGGAAGCCTCCGGGAAGGTGGCTACCTCATAGTTGATGGTGAGCCATGCCGGATAGTTGAAATAACAAAGTCTAAGCCGGGAAAGCATGGCTCAGCAAAGGCGCGAATAGTTGCCATAGGCATATTTGACGGCGTTAAGAGAAGCATTGTTAAACCAGTGGATGCAACAGCCGAGGTGCCCATAATTGAAAAGAGGAGCGGACAGATTTTCGCCGTCACACCCCCAAGCGTCCAGATTATGGATTTGGAAACATACGAATACTTGGATGCGCCGTATCCGGAAGAGGAGGAGCTTAAGGCTAAGCTGGCTCCCGGCGTTGAAATAGAGTATTGGAAGATCCTTGGCAGAGTTAAAATTGTAAGAACAAAATAGCCTTTTTATGCCGTCAGAAGTCTGTTATCGCCACCATTCCCAATCGAGCCTTTTGAAGCCTATGTATAGGATTAGGAGGATTACACCCCAGCTTAGGGCTATTGCCGCCGCCTCCAGGATTACGTTTCCGCCTAAGTGAGTGTAGCTTGCCCAAGCGCTCAACCCACATAAGCCCACGAGAATTAGGACGAACATAGCGAACTGTATTGCCCTTTCAGCGGTCAAGAGGGTTCACCGGTCTAGCCTAGGGTTTTAGATGCTTTTTGTTTTAAGGTTTTTCATTAAGCTTATTTGGCTGTTTTGCTTCTACTTCTTTGAAGCCGATGATGCGAGAAGAGCCGTCTGAATTGTGACGACGTCTGAGGAGAGCTGAGGCTTCATTCTATTGGAATTTCGTACTCATGTTTTCTTGGCAGTCGGATTTCCAGTATGCCCCTTTTGAAGCGGATTTCCATGCGATCCATGTATACTGGCACTGGAATCCGCGTCTGGCAGTGGAATCTTTGGAACTCGCCCCTATGATGGGTTATGCCGAAATCGTCAAAGCTTATTTTGCGCCTCATTTTCGCCGAAATTTCAATAGTGTCCTTGCTTATGGGTTTAACCTCTATGGTGTTTTGCTCGGCATAGGGCAAGTCCACGGTCACTATGACTTCGTCAGCGGTTACCATTATGTCTCGTAGGGGTTCCATTGTGCATGTTCTGCAGTTCCAGCTTGGTCTCTCCATTATGGTTTCTCGGACCCTTTCAGCCCAAGCCTCAAGGCTTTCAAAATACTCGTCTATTATGTCAAAGATTGAGCGTCTTCTTCGGCTA
>Ga0105159_1000304_pt1 | contig 14131 bp, 14 predicted proteins | sample LHCtaG_2_FD_89590 | JGI IMG/M metagenome (GOLD analysis project Ga0105159, IMG submission 89590) | Hot spring microbial communities from Little Hot Creek, USA to study Microbial Dark Matter (Phase II) - LHC4sed_replicate | ecosystem: Environmental > Aquatic > Thermal springs > Hot (42-90C) >...
AGCGAGGATATCCCTTAGAGAACTGTTTAAAAGTCGGATTTTCATGGCTTACTCTTTGTCCTACATTCACTCAGCGATAACCATACCCGTTACATTCTATGTTCTAACAACTTATGCGCTGGACCCGGTGCAATCTGCTCTTTCGGTGGCCATAATAAATTCGTCGGCGCGTTTTGCCATGTTCCTCTTATTGTATGCTATGGTTCGGAAAATGGTTAGGATAGCAGCTCCATGGATGAATGTTGCAAAATATGTCTTTGCTTCGGCTATTATGGGTTGCGTTCTTTATGCACTACGCGAGATGATGCATCCGAGTAGAGTGTACCAAATTCTTGGATTGACAGCGTTTGGTGGAGCATTCTATCTTATGCTTCTTATGATAATAGACAAAGATACGAGAACGCTAGCTAAACTGGCTTGGCAAGAAATAATGCATAGGTGGGTCTAAGCGTCGTTGTTCCATAGTTCGATGAAAAGAGTTTTTAGGGCTTTTATGAAAGCATCATAGTTTGTCCAGAGGGCTGCCGTTTTCTTTTTGCCGTTTTCTTTTCTTAGTAGTAGGAGTAGGTTTTCGTTGTCTGCCAGTATGAAGGTTGGCATTTCTTCGGAGTTTAACCGTGAATACTTCGTCTTTTTGAGCTTGGTTTTTTCAATGAAGAAGCATGTTTTGGGTGAGTAGTTTGTTAGAAGCTGGACGTTTACGCCCTTTTTTGAGGCTTTTTCCAGTCTGTCTAAGAATCCTGAGTGGTAAAAGTTTGCAATGTCGTTTTCTGAAGTGAATACTAGTATTTCTTTTTCAGCTTTGCCGAGTATTTCGTCAGCCTTTAAGCTTATCTGCTCCTCTCCCTCTAGTATCTGGAAAACTTCCTTCCTCTCCAGCTCAACTTCTGGTTTTGGGAGTGAAAGCCAAATGTTGATTAGGCTTTGTCTTTTCTTTTCCAGAAGGTTTAGTTTCATTCTCTTTGTTTCAATAAGTATGTCTAAAGCTTTCTCGAATGGAGTTGCAATGAACTTTAGGGGTTTTTCAAAGACGGATGATATGAGCCCCCTCTTTTCCAAGTCCCGCAGAATCCTGTAGGTTTCTGTTCTATGGAGGGAGAGAGCCTCAGAAATTTCGCTTGCCTTATGCTCTCCAGTTCTGGCTAGGTAAACGTAAACTTTCACCTCGTTCTTTGATAATCCAAGCCCGCGAAGTGCTCTCTCGATTATTTCCATGGATTTGGCTGGACCTTTGTCTGCCTTTACGAAACGCCAAAGCCCGCTGTTTTCGTCGTAAAGTTTCACTATGCTCTCGGGTTTTTCAACGGATAATTCCATTTAAACCCCTTATGCAGCCTACTCCTGTTCCAATTCGGAGACAGAAATTGATTCGGTAAGTGCCATATTTTATACTTCTGAATTTCAAATATGAATTAGAAATACATTTGCGGCTTTGCCCAAAACTTATAGCCAACAAAACAGAAAACATGAATGAGTTTGGTGTCGAGGAGAAGGGGGCATAAATGCAAAAGAAGTTGGGCTTATCTCTAAGTTTAAAACGTTTTATTTTTCCCAAAAACAATCACTGGCTCAGGAGAATTCTGCTGGTTTTCGCCTTCATTTTCTTTGACTACTTTTCAACGATGGTATTTTGTCGTGTCCCCTCGGAAGAAGCTAATGTTTACGCTAGGCTTTTTATGGAAAGCTTCGGCGTACAAGCTGGTTTAACCATATTTGTTTTAGTTGCTAACCTACCAGTTTATGTGACATTAACTTTGGACTCTCACCTTGTTAGATTTCCGCCAAAAATGGCTGTTGTTGCCGAGGTTTTTACAGATTTTGTTTTCGCGTGGTTCATTGCCGGCCTACATTTCAGCGGAGGAACAAGCTGGTTCTGGCAAGCGTCCAGTTCTATTAGGCAAGTTTTAGGCGCTGTTTTATATCTTGTCGGCGCTTTTGTTTTTATAAAGCCTTACAAGCCATGCCATAGTGAAAATGGGCTTAGTGCGTAACAAAGTGCCACATACTAACTCTATTATCTTATTCAAACACCTTTTTAGTTAACCACGTTACCGGCTACGTTGGTGATTTAGATGGAAAAGAAAGATGGAGACATGAGTGAAAATGCAAATCCTTCCGAAAAGGCTGTGGAAACTCCTCAGGAAGAAGTTGCTGCAGATGAGGCTTACTTTTTCCATCCCTTACAGTTTTCCGAGGATGAAGAAGTTTTAGACGTTGAGGAGATTGAAAAGCACAAGGCGGAGTTCGAACAGAAGCTTCAGGAGCTTTTAAGAAGCATAAGCGAGGAAACCCTTCAACTAAGCGAGTTTTTAATGGAAGAAGACAAGCTGATAAAAGAACTTTGCACGTCTTTCAAGCAGGTTTTGAAAAAGCTTAAAGTTTCATTCTATATTCCTCCACGGGAGATCCCGATAAAGGCTAAGGTGAAAAAGGTTATTTTAAACGAGGAATGCCACCTTATCCTTGTTTACGAAAAAGGCGAGGTGCACTCCGCTTTTTTGGCAGAATACCCCCCGGAAATTGTTATGGCAACTTTGCTGGTCACTATGCCTGAGCTGGCTAAAGCCATAATGCTGTATAGAAAGAGAATTAGTACGCGAGTCAATTTCTTCGGAAGGATAAAAAAGGAACTGAAAAACGTTGTAAAGGCCATAGTTAGAAGCGAAGAAACCGTGGAAACCGAAAAGGAATCCATGGATGCTGTTAAAAGCGCATTAAATAACGAAAGCCGAGAAAGCTAAAAAGCATGGGGTGAAAAATTGACCGACCCCGCTACAGAAATTAGAACTTTTTATTCAATTAAAGAGATTCGGGAGATGGTTGAAGCGGAAATAAGCCAGCATAAAACATTGTTGGAGGATTACAGTCAATGGTTAGGAACACTTTTGAGAAATCCGGAATCCTCCAAGAACCCGGAGTGGGCTAAGAGAGTTTCAGAGTTACAGAAGGTTTTAAAGTCTGGTGGTAGAAAGGGCGGGAAAAAGGAGGAAAAGCCTGGTTCTTCCACAGAATGGGTTGAGTTCAAGGATTTGATGATTTGCGCCGACGAGTTTGGAGAAGTGGAAATAATTTTTGAGGCGGTTGAAGAGCTGAAAAACAAGGTTGACAAGCTTGAAAGGGCTAAAAACTCCTTAACTGAGCTGGAACGTTACGGGTTTGGCAAAAACGTTGTATACGTAACATATATCCATGAAGGTGTCCCGGAGAAAATAGCGGTTAAGCCCAAGAAAGAGCTAGTGGGTGAAGAAAAGTTCAAGTTTATAGCGGATTTCTCCGTGATAAAACAAATGTAAACTTTATTTGCGAACCGATGGCTGTTTCAGCTTGCGCTAAATTCTATGAAGGCTTTTGTAAACTTCTTGATTAGGTCATAGGGGTCTTCTACCACGCAGCTTGTTCGAATATAGCGTTTAACTGCACTGCTGTTCACGCCTATACCTATTATGCCTACGCCCATCCGCTCAACCTTCTTTATGTTTTCCCTAAGCTTTTCCTCTGCATCTTCATATCCCGCTGGGAAAAAGTCTGAAACAACAACAAGCACTTTAGCCTCCTCCAGCTTGCCCTTTAAGGCTTGGGCTGCAAGCAGTATGGCGTCAGGCAAATATGTGAATCCTCCGTGGGTTAATCCTCCTATTCGGGCTCTTACCCGCGCATCGTATTTTTCTGTGAAGTCTTTTATTATGTAGAATTTGTTGTTGAAGGCGTACATTCCCCAAGAGTTCTGGTTGAGAATTAGCAGTTTGGCAACTTCTGCCAAGCATAGGGCTATGCCTCGAACTTCTCCCTTAAACATGTTTAGACTTTGGCTAGCGTCGATAAGTATAGACCACGTGTCTTCTCTTGTCTGCAGTTCTTCGCGGACGAATATGTCTGTTCGTTGGCTTTTGCTTGCAATGACTTGTATTGCCTCCTGTAAGTCGACGAACCCACTTTCCTGTTTAAAGTCTTCGCCACTAATGTTTTTCAGAAGCCTAAGCTGATGTAATATTCGCCTTATAGGGCTGCCTAAAACCTCTCTTCGCCTTTGAAATTCAGCGTAATCCTCCATGGGGAATGTGAAATCTTCAAACTGGGTGTTTTTACCGTTTTCTATATACTCCTTTAAAATTTTTAGCTGGGTTTTTTCACGTTCCAGCCAGCCCGTTAAAGCTCTGTGGGCGTCGTTGCCTCCCAAAGTTTGCAGTGCAGCATTTAATTTTTGTTCGTTGGCAAATTCCGGTCTAACGGTTTTTAAAGTTTCAGTTAAAAGGGCTTGAATTTCCCCTTCTTCTGGTGTTCGCTGATTATAGAACATGTCGTTTGTTCCATGGCTCTCCGTGTAAAGCAGTGATGGCACTTCAAAGGTTTGACCATAAATCGATAGGGCGTCATATATTTTGGTGGCGTAATCAATCTTCTCATCTGCTGTGGGTTTTTCTCCGATTTTCTGCAACATCGACGTTATAGCTTCAACGTCTATTCGCAAGTCGTTTTTGACTTCGCCTTTAACCTTCCCAAGGTTATAACTAAGAAGCGTTGATGCCATAATTCTTGAAACATCGTTTGAAAGTTCTTCAGCATTTCTCATTCTGAGATATGAAATAACGTTTGCGTAAACTGTTTCAGGAATCATCCACTCGTAAAAATTTTTTAGGTTTTTGTTTATTATGGCATCCTCTACCAAGCTAATAACAAACGTGGCTAGGTTAAGCTGTTTACCCCTAGCCCATTTTGAATAAACAGAAAAGTCCGACAAGAGGGTGTGGAGGCTTAAATGGTAAACTGAAGCCTTAAACAAATACCATATAATCTTCTTGTGGGTTGGGTTTTGAAGGTTGAACTTTAAACCCTGAAAAGCAACATGGGTGTTGTCCAGCCTTTTCGGCTTAATTAAGTGTAGAACATAGCCCTTTTCATCTTTGCCCAGATAGGGATACCTTAAGTCGTCGTGAAGGATTATTTTAATTTCACTGTAAGGCTTGTTTGTAACTTGAAGGGTTGTTGACCAGGCAAAATCAAAAAAGTTCAATTTTCTAACCCGATTCAAGGGCTTATGAGGAGCTGAACATGGACTCAACTATGCGTTTTACCGTAGCCTGAATTTCCACATCATCGCTTGTGGTTCCAACAATTGTTTCAACCGCTGCCTCTAAGGGTGAACAACCGTCAGCTATTAATGTTGCCCAGTTTATCAGGTCGCCTGGTGAAGGCCCGTAAGGTAAATCACCGTTCTTATACTGCCTTCGTAGTTCTGCGCCAACACGGACTATTTTCTCTGCTGTTTTCATGTCTATGCCGCTTCTTTTTGCAATTAGTTCCACTTCTTCCTGGGCGATTTTGTCTCCCACACTGAGGTAGTCAAAGTTTATCCAAACAGACATGCGCCTTCTTAACGCTGCGTTTAGGGGTTTTGTTCCAACGAATTCCGCTGAGAAGGGGTTCATTGAAATTATCAAGTAGCCGTATGGGTGCCTATGCACTATCTCGTTGTCTTTTTCCGTTAAGACTATGTGGCCTCTCGTGTCCAGAACTGGGTTAAGCCTTGAGGCTATGTCCTGTTTCATCATGTTTGCCTCGTCTAAGTAGAGGATGCCGCCGTTCCTGCACCACATCACTATCTGTCCATCAATCCAGTTTTCCTTTCCAAGGCCTATGTATCTTCCGAACAAGTCGTAGGATGAGGTTTGCAAGCCGCAGTTTATCTCCCATATGGGCAGTCCGCAAAGCTCCGCAATCAGGTAAACTATGTGGGTTTTTCCTGTTCCGCTGGGACCTATTAAGGCGCACTGTTTAAAGTAGTAAAGCGCCCGAACTATTCTTTCCACATAGTTAAAGCCTCTGTCCACATATTCTGGAGTGTTTTTTGGAATGAGGGAACGCACAGACTCCGGGAAGACATATCCAGGGTGGAGGTCGTATTTTTCTATGCGGTACTTTTTTCTCAGCTCATTGTTTGTGTTAATGTCCGTTGCAGCTGTTTTCGTTATTGAAACAGATATCTTTGTGTCTTTTATCTCTGTTTTTGTTTGTTCTTGGGTGGTGTATGTGGCGTTGGCGTGTCTTCTTCCGCCTTGGTGTCCGAAGCTGACGGTGACTACTGGCTTTTCTTCTAGCTTCTGTCTGTTTTGCGTCAATGGCGTTCCCTCCTTTTTCATTAGTTTTATTGTTTGCATATGATTTAAATATTACTTCTTGCGATTCAATACGTTTAATTAGCCCCACAACTACAGCAAAAGCTCAGCTAAAATTTGTTGAGCTTGTGTTTTGTTTTGGGCTTTTTTGATTATGGCTTTTCCTGTGTTGTAAAGGCGTATGGCGGAGTTTTTGTAGGTTAGGTCGAAGATTATTCCGGCGACTGTTCGTTCTACTTTTGCTTTTTTGAGGATTTTGCCTATTGCCTCGTCCTTTTTCTCATATTTGAAGTGGACTATTATGTCTTCTTCTTCGCCGCATGCTTCTTCTATTCTTGCTATGTATTCTTCTAGGCTTGGGCTAGCGTTCATAGGGATTGTTCAATCTCCTTTAGGACTTCGATGAAATGGTCTACTTCTTCACGGGTGTTGTATATGTAGAAGCTTGCTCTGGCTGAGGATTGGATTTTGAGTTTTTGATGGAGGGGTTGAGCACAATGGAAGCCGCTTCGAATCATTATGCCATAACTGTCCAGCAGCAAGGCCACGTCGTGGGAGTCGAAACCTTCAACGTTGAAGGGTATGATTCCGCATTTTATGGATGAATCTTGTGGTCCGTAAACCTTAACTTTGGAGCATTCTTTTAAGCGTTTCATGGCGTATTCGGTTAGGTTGCATTCGTGGGCTTTCACGTTTTCCATTCCCAACTCCTTTAAGTATTTTGCTGCAGCCATTAGGCCAACTCCTCCGCAAATGTCTGGGGTCCCCGCCTCAAATTTCCATGGCAAGTCGTTCCATGAGATTGTGCATCTGCGTGTTTTCGAGTTGAAGGAAACTTCCCTAATCATTTCGCCGCCTCCGTGGAAGGGTTCCAACTGTTCGAGGATTTCCCTTTTCCCGTATAGGACGCCTATTCCGGTGGGGCCAAGCATTTTATGCCCAGAAAAGGCCAGAAAATCGCAGTCTAAGTCTTTAACGTTTACTGGCATATGAGGGACTGATTGGGCTCCGTCAACCAGCAGTAGGGCTCCGTTTTCATGGGCGAGTTTTGCAATGGCTTTCACATCGTTTATTACGCCTGTAACGTTTGAGACGTGGGTTATGCAGACAAGTTTCACCTTTGGCGTCAGCATTTCCTTTAAGGATTCTTGGTTTAGTGTTCCGTCTTCGTTGACTTCCGCGTATTTAACTTTGAAGCCTTTTATTTTTGAGAGGATTTCCCATGGGACGATGTTGCTGTGATGTTCCATAAGCGTTAAAAGGACTTCATCTTCCTGTTTGAGGTTGCGAAGCCCCCATGAGTAGGCGACGAAGTTTATGGCTTCCGTTGTGCCCCTTACAAATACTATTTCTTCCATGCTGCGGGCGCCTATGAATTTGGCGATTTCCTCGTGGGCTTCCTCGTAAAGCTCTGTAGCCTCCAGCGAAAGGGTGTGCACTGCTCTGTGGACGTTGGCGTTATGCTTCTCGTAGAATTCCCTCATTGCTTCGATTACTTGTCTTGGTTTTTGGGATGTCGCTGCGTTGTCGAAGTAGATGAGCGGATGGTTGTTTATTTTGCGCTTTAGTATTGGGAAGTCTTCCCTAACCTTGTAGGGGTCAAACATTTTTGGCGCCTTCTTCTGCCATTTTCATTTTCTTAGCAAGGATTTTTGCCAGCTCCTCCTCTTCAAGTGCTTGTTTCTCTTCGAAGGTTAGTTCTACTGGTAGCCATTCGGGGGTTTGCTGTTTATTTTTGTAGTAGGCGCGGATAGCTCTTCTTAAGGCGCCTACGGCTAGGATGCCGCAGTGGAACTTGACGGCTGGGAGGCCGCCAACCTCTTCGGCTACGCTTTTCCACGTGATTTTCCATGCCTCTTCGAGTTTCATTCCCTTGACCTTTTCTGTTACTATGCTTGATGTGGCGATGTTGGCGGCGCATCCATAGCTTTCGAAGGTTGCCTTCTCTATTACGTCTTGGTCGTTGATTTTCAAGTAGAAGGTTATCATGTCGCCGCATTGGGGGTTTCCAGCTACGGCTGACACTGTGGCGTCTTCCATTTTTCCAAGGTTTTTGGGGTTTCTGAAAAGCTCAAGGATTTTTTGGCTGTAGGGTAATGGCACCCGCGACATATTATTCCACCACCGTTGAGCCAGTTATGCCCCTTAGCCTCTCAACAGCTTTGGGCAGAACCTCCAGCACATAGTCTATGTCCTCTTCCTTGTGGATGCGTGTAACCTTCATAAGGATGCTGCCGTGGGCTTCTTCAAACCTTCTGCCTATGGCTGTTAAAACGTGGCTTGGCTGTAAAAGACGCCTTGTGCACGCGCTTCCGCTGGAAACATACACGCCGTTTAGGCTTAGTTCGATGGTTAGGGCTTCGCCTTCGCAGCGGAGAAAGCTTATGTTAACGTTGTCCGGAGCCCTTTTCTCGCCTTTAGGTCCATTTAGCCGCACGTCTGGTATTCTATCCATTATGCCTTCAATGAGTCTGTCGCGGAGTCTCCGCATATGGTTCACGTTTTCCTCAAAGCTTTGGAAAGCAAGTTCAGAAGCCTTAGCAAAGCCAACTATTAATGGTGTGTTTTCAACTCCAGGCCAAAGCTTCTGGGTGCCTATTTGGCCTTCCAATATTCTTTCAATGTTTACGCCTTCCCTAGCGTATAGCACGCCCACTCCCCTTGGGCCTAGAATTTTGTAGCTGCTTATTGTTGCCATGTCCACGCCTGTTTCTTGCACCTTGAATGGAATTTTTCCATAAGCGTCTGAAGCATCCGTGTGAACTAACGCGTTTGGGTTTTTGTCTTTGATTATTTCCGCTATCTCTTTTATGGGCTGTATTGTTCCTATCTCGTGGTTTACCGCCGAAAAGCTTGCAAGGATGGTTTCGCGGTCAACAGCCTCCTTCAACCTTTCAAGGTTTACGAAGCCTTCATTGTCAACGGGCACTTTCACCACCGAAAAGCCGTATTTGGTCAGCATTTCCGCTACATGCATAACGCTTAAGGGTTCAATCTCGGAAATCACAATCTTCTTGCCTTTACCCCGCTGTTGGAGGGTAGCTCCCAACAATGCAAGGTTGTTGGCTTCAGTCTCACCGGGAGTGAAATTGACCTCCTCCAAATTTTTGCAGCCTAGAAAACCAGCTAATTTTTTGGCGGACTCCATTATGGCTTCGAAGGCTTCCCATCCTGGTTTATGTGTAAGTGTGGGATTACCGTAAGCGCGTTGGTTGAAGTATGGGAGCATTGCCTCCAAAACATCGGCTGGCACGAAGCTTGAGTTTTCAATGTCTAGGTAAACTTCATGCTTTAATCCTTCATGAGCCTTTAACAGTTCGCGGACGTTTTCCACCATAACCTTTCAAGTCCTTTTAGAGGCTTATCCTACTCCACTATAGGTTTGAGCTTATAGAAAAAGCTATTTGACACTGTTAAATGCCCAACGTCATATTTGCCGCTGGTTCCAAACAACAAATACACTACCCCTCTATACTTTTTTGCTGTTGAAAAGCCAATAGTGAATCCTCCCCTCTATAGATTTTCCCCACACTGAAGCAACATCAAATTTACAAACACGAAAACACCTAAATTGGATACCCCCTCCCTCTAGAAAAAGACAGAATCGTGTTAGAGCGCAAATTTTTAAATTCGTTTATATTAAGTGTTTATTAATGTTATCAGTTTTCATTTGCTATGGGGGAGTTCGAGGTAATTTTGTTGAAATGCATGTTAATTGGATGAAGGAAGTTGGTGCCTCTGTTGTTGAACAAAATAATTTAATTGCTGAATCACATCGTATACCTTTGTTTTGGTCAAACAAATATGTTGAATTTAACGATTTCATAATTGTTCGCAAATCATTTGGCAGATGGATCGCCAAACCTCGTTTCTCTGAAAGACTATCCGTCCAAATGTTTGAAAGCTCGAAAAGACAAGATCAGATGGAGATTAAAGCGCAAATAGTATTTCATCTTGATATACGAAACCCCCAACAAATTCTAATTTAAAACCACAACAAAGAGAGTGATACCATGAACTTTTTGCTTGGTCAACCAAACTTTTTAAAGGATGGAATGCTTTATTAGGCTGGTTTTCAATTATGAATTGAACTTTGCTGCTTGTTGAGCGAGCGGTGGGCGACTGCTTTCTTGCTTGTTGGCGAGTTCAACATTGAAACTCTATGCGCCATAAAATGTAAATGGAGGTGAAAAAGGATGAAGTATATAGGGTTTTGGAAGGTTGTTTCAGGAGACGTTATGGACGTTATTAACAAGTTCAATCAAATGACAACTGAAAGGGAAAAGGGAAATGAAAGGTTTGCCAAACTGATTTTTGGGCCCTTCCAGTTTTCCGGCGAGGCTAAGGGCTTCACAATGTTTGAGACAGACGACCCGCAAACTCTTACAAACATCGCAAACTTTTACATGCCTGAAATCAAGTGGAAGTTCTTCTCCATAAACGACCCTACCAAAGCAACGGAATTCTACGCCGCGTTGAGGAAGTAGTTTAAAGGCTAGATGTGTGTGGTGTGTTTTCCTTCTTTTGTTTCAATAACCGTTTTAAATCGGCATTGCCCTTTTAGTCTGCAGTAAAGTGTAGCTGGAAAAGGCGTATTCGAGTGAAGGTTGCAGACCTGCCTGTTCCCGAGCAAGTTAAAGAGATTCTAATTAAAGGCGGGATTGTAGAGCTTTACCCGCCCCAAGAAGAGGCCATTAGGGCTGGGGCTTTGGATGGGCGGAATCTTGTTTTGGCTAGTCCAACGGCTTCTGGCAAGACTTTGATTGCGGAGCTTTGCGCCTTGATGCATATTCTTGAAAGGGACGGCAAGGTTCTTTATCTGACGCCTTTAAGGGCTTTAGCCAGCGAAAAATACGAGGAGTTTAGGAAGTATTCAGCCATAACCAAGCCCGATGGAAAGCGGATAAGCGTTGGCATATCCACCGGCGACTATGATAGTTCTGACCCTTGGCTGGAACGCTACGACATTATTGTGGCCACTAATGAGAAGGTGGACTCGCTTCTGAGGCATAAAGCCAAATGGCTTGACGAAATCAGCCTTGTAGTGGCTGACGAGGTGCACTTGCTAAACGATGCTGAACGCGGCCCAACTTTGGAAGTGGTTTTGGCGAGGCTTATGCAGACAAGCCCAGACATCCAAATTTTGGCTTTAAGCGCCACAATAAACAATGTGGAGGAAATCGCCAGCTGGCTTAAAGCTGGATACGTAAACACCGAGTGGCGTCCCATAATCCTAAAAGAGGGGGTGCTCCTTCACAACGAAATCCAATTCAAAGACGGTGACGCGAGGAAAATAGAGAGGGAAATCAAAAACCCAGCCATAAACTTGGCCCTGCACACGGTTAAAACGGGTGGGCAAGCCCTAATCTTCGCGGCGACGAGGAAAAGCGCCGTGGCCTTGGCGAAGAAAACAGCCCCAAAAATCAGCGAAGTCCTATCCAAACCAGTTAAGCGAGCGCTGGAAAGGGAGGCTGAAAAAATTTTAGGCGCAGGCGAAAAAACAAGGATAAGTGAACTTTTAGCCGAACTGGTCAAGTGCGGTGTTGCCTTTCACCACGCTGGCTTGGGAGGAGGCCACCGAAAAATCATTGAGGACGCCTTTCGCGAAGGCAAAATCAAAATTTTAACAGCCACTCCAACGCTGGCCTTCGGCGTTAATCTGCCCGCCAGAACTGTAATCATATATGATTATAGGCGGTATGAGCCGGGGTATGGCTATTACCCCATAAGCGTCTTGGAATATAAGCAGATGTGTGGAAGGGCTGGAAGGCCAAAATACGACAAGATAGGTGAAGCCGTTATATTGGCGAGGACAGCCGACGAAGCCGACTATCTAATGGAAAGCTATGTTTTAGCCAAGCCGGAACGCATATGGTCAAGGCTGGCTGTGGAACGTATTCTGCGCTCCCATGTTTTGGCCACTGTTGCAGCTGACTACGCCCACACAGAAGCCGGAATATACGAATTTTTCGGCAAAACCTTCTACGCCTACCAATATGATATAACAGCCATTAAAGGCGTGATTGCCAAAATCCTCAAGTTCCTCTATGACGAGGAAATGATTGATGTTAGCGGCGCCAACATTTACGCCACAAGGTTTGGCAAACGCGTCAGCGAACTCTACATAGACCCCGTTTCCGCCGTGATAATCCGCGACGCTTTAAGGCAAAAGCCACCAGTGCTAACCGACTTCAGCCTGCTTCACATGGTTTGCCACACGCCTGACATGAGGCCCATGCTTAGACCCTACACCAGCGAGCTGGACAAGGTGGCCGTCTACATGGAAGAGCACAAAGAAGAGTTCATGGTGCCAATCCCCAACGAGTGGGAAGACCGCCTAGGCTATGAAGAGTTTCTAGGCGAAGTGAAAACAGCCATGGTTTTAAATAGCTGGATTGAAGAGGCCAGCGAAGACGAGATAATAGAGAAACACCGTGTCCAGCCAGGCGACCTTTACAGAACCATTGAAAACGCCAAATGGCTTTTGTATGCCACCCACGAGTTGGCAGTGCTTTTCGGCAACAAAGAAGTCCAACCCATAACACTTGAGCTGATGGAGAGGGTGGAAAAAGGCGTGAAAAAGGAGCTGCTCCCCATAGTAAGGCTTGAAGGCGTGGGCAGAGTGCGCGGCCGCATACTATACAACGCTGGATACAAAACAATAGAGGACATAAAACACGCCCAAATAGAAGATTTGATGAAGCTGCCTGCCATAGGGCCAAAACTGGCAAAGAAAATCAAGGAACAAGTAGGCGGCTTCATAAAAAAGGAAACATGGGAGAAACTCGAAGAGAAAGAAGAATGGAAACAAAAAGCCCTAACAGAATATTAACAGAATACGCTTAAGCCATGTTCCTTTAGACATTATTAACAGAAAGTATGAAAATTTCTAATTTTTCTTGCCTTGAACATAAACGTATGGCATCTTCCTTTCTTCGCAAATAGAAAGTTTTGTTTTCGTTGTGAATTTGTAAGTTTAACAAGTTTATGAACTATAAAAGAAAAGTTTATAGTTTTTACAATCACCACTAAATCTGATGATGAATTTGGCTAAAGAAGAAGTTTTGGATTCGAATCTTAAACCATCTGATGTCTTTAAAAAATTACTTGATGGTATGGAAAAAATCTCGAAGACGGATGGATTTAGCTTTGTTGAGACATATTTCGAAGATGCATATGTCAAGATTCAAGTTGAACCTAAAGATCATGGCAGCGAACTAAAAATTTCGTGTGATTTTAAACGGTATTGGATAACTTTAACGGTAATAATGCTTTTGTTAATACCCCTCTTCTTAATGATTGATTGGATTATGTTTAAAGAGTTCACTTTGGGTTCCATTACGATACCCCTTATCTTTTTGGTTGGATGGCATATGATGAAAAGTTACGACGAGAAAAAGAAGAAAGAGAAAATAATAAAAAAAGTGATGAAGATAATTCAGCGATAGCATGAAATAATTACCAATAAACTTAAATTAATTGGAGTTTGTGTCTCCTAAAAGATGTGGCGCCTATTTGTAAGTTTCAGTCTGTCAGTTTTCTGTTTTTGCGCTCTTGCCTTGTCTTTTCTACCATAAGCTCAACTTGCTTCAAGGCTGTCCCAAGATAGTTCCTCGGATTTAACGCCTCATCTATTTCCTTTTCGCTTAATTTTTGACGCACAATCTTGTCTTCCAACAAGACTTTTTTAAAGGGAACTTTTTCCATTTCACTCTTTATGGTTAGTTTCCGCAAAAGCTCGTGGGCTTCTTGGCGGCTTACACCCTTCTTTGTTAGGGCTATCATTACGGCTTCGGACATGGCACGCCCCTGTGTCAGTTCGATGTTTTGGCGCATGCGCTCCTCGTTCACGTATAGGTTTGCCACAACATTCGTCATTAGAAACAGCATGTAATCCACTAGTATGCAGGCTTCGGGAATGATGAAGCGTTCGGCGGAAGACTGGGTTAAGTCGCGTTCATGCCAAGTTACAACGTTCTCCAAGGCTGGGGTTACAAGGCTTCGAACCATGCGGGCTA
>Ga0105159_1000305_pt1 | contig 14083 bp, 16 predicted proteins | sample LHCtaG_2_FD_89590 | JGI IMG/M metagenome (GOLD analysis project Ga0105159, IMG submission 89590) | Hot spring microbial communities from Little Hot Creek, USA to study Microbial Dark Matter (Phase II) - LHC4sed_replicate | ecosystem: Environmental > Aquatic > Thermal springs > Hot (42-90C) >...
AAAAGAACAATTGAAGTCCTTCAAGCAATAGCTCTCCCAATGCCTAAGGGCTTAGGGGAAGTTAGCCAGAGACAAGCTTCCTACTCATAGGAATCCAGCATTCTCCAAATGACTTGCTCGATGGAGAAGCTCCTTGAGCTAATTTTCAACAAAATTAGTAATGAAAGGGGTTAGTAGTGGTTTATCCACTACTTGCTGGTGCCTCCCAATGGGAGGAGTGCTGGTTTGCATTCATTCAACATGAATGCAGATTGGTTCCAGAAAGAGAGGCTAACTATGGTAGGAAGTTATTTCTGGCAATATTTAAAGAAAAACTAATTAATTTAATAATATCCTTTTTTTATTTAGAAAAGTGGCTTAATATGTCTCAAGAAATAAAACCATTAAAAAAAGGTAAAAAGATAATTGAGCCTTTAGAATCAATTATAGAAACAGAAAAACAAGCAATAAGAATTATAGAAGATGCAAAAGCTAAAGCTAAAAAAATTATAGAAGATGCAAAAATAAAAGCTCAAAATGAATATAATATAGCATTTCAAGAAACTATTTTTAAAATTAATGAAGAAGCTTCATTAATAATAGAGGAAGAAAAAAGAAAAGCTGATTTTGAAGCTAAAAAAATAATTAAAGATACAGAAGATAAAATAAAAGATTTAAGAGAAAAAGCTAGTAAAAAAATTGATGAAGCTATAAAGAAAATGTTAAGTATAATTTTAATGGAGGAATAAAAAATGACTTTAGAAAATTTAATGAATATAATAATTGAAGATGCTAAAAAGGAAGCTGAGAATATTATTAAAGAAGCTAATAAAAATGCTGAGCAAATAATAGAAGATAGTAAAAAGAATGCTATATCAAAAGCATTAGAAGAAGAGAAAAATTTAATAAGAAAAGCTAAGGAAGAAGCTGAAAATATTAGAAATACAATTTTATCTGAAGCAAGAATAAAATCTAGTTGGATGATTATTAATGAAAAAACAAAAATAATTGATGAAGCTATTGAAAAAACAAAAGAAAAATTAAAAGAATTTACAAAATCAAAAGAAAAATATACGGAAATATTGTCGAAGTTAATAATTAATGCTGGTATCACATTGGGTGGTGGAGAATTAGAAATATTATTAAATAAACAAGATATAAAATTACCATTGGATATTAAAAATTTAGAAAAAATAATCGAAGAAAAAACTGGTAAAAAAACTACTTTAAAAATAATTGATGAAGATTTACAAACAATTGGAGGAGTAATTTTAAGAACTAAGGATCAAAAAATAATTATAAATTATACTTTCGAAGGACTTATCGAATCTCATAAAAGGTATTTACAGAAAGAAGCTTCAAAAATTTTGTTTAGTGAGTGAATCACATTGGGAAAAATAGCTGCTATTGCAGATGAAGATACAGCATTAATTTTTAAATGGATAGGAATTAGAAATAGTTTTATTGCAAAAGATATAGATGAAGCTAAAAATATTTTAATGGATTTATCTAATAAAAAAGAATATACATTAATTTTAATTACCGCAAAGATCGCTGAAAAGATAGAATCTATAATTAATAATATTATTGCTGAAAAGGAATATCCATTAATAGCTATTATTCCAGAAATTGGCTATCCTGTTTATAAAAAAATAGATCCACTTAGAGAATTATTAAAAAGAACAATTGGAGTAGAAATTAAAACATCAAAATAGAAGGAAAATAGAAATGTCCAGAGAAGCTGTTAGAGTAACTCGAATGGAACTTCTTAAGCTTAAGAAAAGTTTAGAAGTTGCGATTAGAGCAAGGAATTTACTAGAAGAAAAAAGGAATGTTCTTGCAATGGAGTTACTTAATTATATTAAAAAAATGGGCTTAGCACAAGAAAAAATTGATGAAAGAATGAAGAAAGCTCATGATGCATTTATAGAAGCTCAAATGGTTTTAGGTAAAATGGGTATTAGAAGTGCTATTGTTTCAATTTCTCCAGATCGTTTCTCAATTGAAGAAAAATATAGAAGCATTATGGGAATAAGAATACCATTATTAAATTTAATTGAAAATAAAATGCAAATTCCTTGTAATTTTTTATCGACTTCATCAAAATTGGATGAAGTAGCTTTTCATATGAATGAAGTAATAAAAGCAACAATAGAAGTAGCTGAAGCACAAGCTACAATTAAAAAACTTGCAGAAGAATTAAAGAAAATAAAAAGAAGGGTTAATGCTTTAGATCGTATAATAATACCTAGAATAAGAAATAGAATTAAATATATAGAAGAAAGACTTAGCGAAATGGAACGTGAAACAATTTTCAGAATAAAAAGAATAAAATATCTTTTAGAAAAAAGAAAAATTGTAGAAATGGTTTAAATTTTAAAGAACATTTTTTTAATAAAATAGAATAAAAACTAAAAAGTCTTTATAAAGTAATTAAATGAGTTTTCAAATTAAAACATGGGAAATCTATATTAAGCAATATTTTATGCATTGAATGAAATAAGATCATTATTAGCTAAATCTTTTAAGATTTTAGCAACAATTTTTTCTATATATTTATTACTTAATTTTAAACCAAGTTTTTCATTAATTTCTAAACTTAATTTTTCAGCAATTTGATTAATATTTTTCTTACCATCGCATTCTTCCCATATTAGATAATAAAGAGAAGGTACTATGTATGCTTTATCTTCATTAGAAATAAGAATACCTTTTCCATTATTTTCTATAAGCTTTTTATTAATATATTTATTAATATTTGCCATAATAATCTCGTTAATTATTATATTAAAAGTTATATAAATACTTTTATTAAGAAAAATCTTAATATTAATGTTTTGATTTTTATTTATAAATTTATAATAAAATACTTAAAAAATAAAAATTTATAAATAATTTGAGAATATTTATTAGAAGAATATGAAGAATAAAGGTTATTGATACTAATAATATTTTAGAATATATTAAAGAAAATGAACCTGTTTGCGTAAGTGGTATTTCTGAAAAATTCAATGTTAGTTGGGCTACTGCAAAAACATTACTTCTTGAACTTGTTTTACATGGAAAAATAAATATGAAAAAATGCGGTAAAACATGGATTGTATGGTTAAAAAATTCTAAGGAAAAATGAAAAATATTTTACTTAATTAAGCTTTAAAATGTTTTTCATCTTTTAAATATTAAGTTTTCTTTTATTTTTATATTAAAGAAAAATACAATTTTAATTAAAAAAAGGTGGATAAATTGTTAGTAAAAGAAGTAATGAAGAAAAATGTAGTTACAATAGATGCTGAAAAAACTATTGAAGAAGCTTGTAAAATTATGGGTGAAAAACACATAGGAAGTTTAATAGTCACTATAGATAATAAACCTTGTGGAATATTTACAGAAAGAGATCTTATATCAAAAGTTATTTCTAAAAATATTGATATAAAAAAAGCTAAAGTTAAAGATTTTATGTCATCTCCATTAATTTTCGTAAAATCTGATTTTCATATTAGAGAAGCTGCTAAAATAATGGTTGAAATGCATATACGTAGACTTCCTGTTATTGAAAATAATAATTTGATTGGAATTTTTACTTCTTCAGATTTTGTTGAAGCAATTTGTAAATATCATTTTGAATAAAGTGGTTAATAAAATGTGCGCAGAAAAAACAAATGAAGAGAGTAAAGAATTAGTATGTACAGATTGTGGGAAAAAACTTGACCCTAATGATTATCTTAAAAAATGGGCTTATTGCAGATATTGTAATCAACCAGTATGCTTTGATTGTGCACGTTATGTAGGAGTACGTGTAAGAGGCCTTTATCATGATTATATTGAAGTTGTTAGAGTATGTAGAAAATGTTATCCAAAAAGACCCAGATGAAGTTTAACTTCTCTTTTAAAAAACTTTTTATTTATATAAAACTTAATAAATTAGAAAAAAATAGAATTTTTAAAATATAGAATAATTTAGGTTATAGGAATGTTGGCTAAAGGTATTATATCAAGAGTTTCTGGTCCTGTAGTAATTGCAAAAAATATGTCTAAGGCTCAAATGTATGAGCTTGTAAAAGTTGGTGAACTTGAACTTATAGGGGAAATTATTAGGCTTGAAGGAGATAAAGCTACTATACAAGTATATGAAGAAACAAGCGGAATAAAACCTGGAGAAAAAGTAGAAGGAACAGGCAAACCGTTATCTGTTGAATTAGGTCCTGGATTGATAGGCCAAATATATGATGGTGTACAAAGACCATTACCAAGCGTAGCTTCATTGGTTGGGCCTTTCATAAAAAGAGGAGTATATACTCCAGCTTTAGATAGAAATAAAAGATGGCATTTTAAACCTATTGTAAAAAAAGGAGATAAAATTGTTGGAGGAGATATTTTAGGAATAACTCAGGAAACTCCTTTAGTAACGCATAAAGTTTTGCTTCATCCAGAAAAACATGGTAGAATAATTGAAGTTGTACCAGAAGGAGATTATACAATATTAGATACTATAGTAACACTTGAAACGTCTTTTGGAAAGGAAGAAATTAAAATGTTTCATACATGGCCTGTTAGAAAACCTAGACCATTTAAAGAAAGAATGCCAAGCGATGTTCCTCTCATTACTGGACAAAGAATAATAGATACATTTTTCCCTATATGTAAAGGAGGGACTGCAGCTATACCAGGAGGCTTTGGAACAGGAAAAACAGTAATGCAGCACCAACTAGCTCAATGGGCAGATGCAGATATAGTATTATTCATTGGATGTGGAGAAAGAGGGAATGAAATGGCTGAAGTACTTGAAAGGTTTCCAAGTTTAAAAGATCCTAGAAGTGGACAACCATTAATGAATAGAACAATACTTGTTGCGAATGTTTCAAATATGCCAATTGCTGCTAGAGAAGCATCTGTATATACTGGAATAACAATGGCTGAATATTATAGAGATATGGGTTATGATATAGCTATGCAAGCAGATTCAACAAGTAGATGGGCTGAAGCACTTAGAGAAGTATCTGGAAGATTAGAAGAAATGCCTGGAGAAGAAGGTTATCCAGCTTATTTAGCATCTAGGATAGCTGAATTTTATGAAAGAGCTGGAAGAGTGATTTGTTTAGGAAGCGATTATAGAGTAGGATCTATTAGTATAGTTGGAGCAGTTTCTCCTCCTGGAGGAGATTTTTCAGAACCTGTTACACAATGTACATTAAGAATGGTTAAAGTATTTTGGGCTTTAGATACTGAATTAGCATATAGGAGGCATTTCCCAGCAATACATTGGTTAACGAGTTATTCATTATATACTACTTCACTTCAAAAATGGTTTGAAGAAAAAATATCAAAAGAATGGAATGAATTAAGAGAGAAAGCAATGTATATATTGCAACAAGATGCTGAACTTGAAGAAATAGTTAGATTAGTTGGACCGGATGCTTTATCAGATCCTCAAAGAGCAATATTAGAAGCAGCTAAAATGATTAAAGAAGATTATTTAATGCAACATGCATACCATCCAATAGATACTTATTGTCCATTAAATAAAAGTTATCAAATGTTAAAAACAATAATATACTTTTACGAAAAAGTTTCAAGCGCTGTAGAGAAAGGTGTCCCACTTCAAAAAATTTTAGGATTGCCTATTAGAGAAGAAATTGCTAGAATGAAAATACAAACATACGATAAAATAGAAGAAATTGCAAAAAATATTAGACAAAAAATTGATGAAGAAATAAATAATTTACTAAAAATAAGCATAGAAGCTGAAGCTAAGTAATCTGTATTTTTTATAAATAAGAAAGTATTATATGGATCCGCATAAATCGTTGTAATTTTATTCCAATTCGCTATGTTTATTAAATAATCAATATTTTTGTAAAGCCACAATTCTTATTTTATAATTGAAAACTCTGCTTTTATTTTAAAAATTCAATATATAAATTTATATAATGATTCATTTAAGATAAATGGGAATTTAGAGACGTCTTCTATGATAAAACAATTTATGAAAAATAAAATCATAAAAGTAAGGGATACTATAAATAAGGATACTTTAAAAGAAGTAAAATATATATTAGAAAATGATGGTCTTATAGTTTATCCAACAGATACTTTATATGCTCTAGGTGCAAATGCTTTAAGTAAAGAAGCCATAAATAAAGTTTTTAAAGCTAAAGGTAGAAATTTTAATAAGCCTATATCAATAGCTTTAAAAAATTTGGAAGAAGCAAAAAAATATTTTATATTTAATGAAATTGCTGAAAAAATTGCGAAGAAATTTTTACCAGGGCCTTTAACAATAATTTTACCATCTTATGTTTTACCTAAAGAACTTTCACCTACTCACAAATTTAGCTTTAGAATACCTGAAAATGACATTGCTTTAAAAATTTTAGAAAATATAGATTTTCCACTTACAGCAACCTCAGCTAATATTTCAGGAGGTGAAAATCCTATTAATGCCAAAATTGCAAAAAAACAGATTGGAAAATATGTAGACTTAATTTTAGATTGCGGAAAATGTAAGTATGGAAAACCCTCAACAGTTGTAGATTTAAGTAATGGTAAAATAGTTCTTGTAAGAGAAGGTGTTATTTCTTTAGAATGCCTATATTCAGCTTTAAGCTTAGTTTAATAAAATTTATAATATATTTTAGGTCTTACATAATTTTTAAAATATTCACTAAGTTTTTGTATTATTTTTTAATATTTAGGAAGAATAGTAATATTTAATTAAAGAGAGTTTTTCATAAATTTATATATAGTTTTTTTTAATGAAAGATATTTATAAAACAAAAACAAAAGCAAAAATAGAAAAAGAGTGAATCAAAATGGTATTAAAACCAGAAAGAAAATATCAAACAATAACAACAATTTCAGGTCCATTATTGTTCATAGAAGCAACAAAAGACGTAGCTTATGGTGAACTTGTAGAAATAGAATTACCAAATGGAGAAATAAGAAGAGGGCAAGTATTAGAAGTAAGTGAAAATAGAGCAATAATACAAGTATTTGAAGGAACCAGTGGCCTTGATATAGATAAAACATTAGTAAAATTTACAGGAGAAACTATAAAAATACCAGTAGCACAAGAAATGATAGGAAGAATATTTGATGGTTCTGCAAGACCAATAGACGGTGGGCCGCCAATAATACCAGAAGATGAAATAGATATTCATGGGTCTCCATTAAATCCATATACAAGGGAATATCCAAGAGAACCAATACAAACAGGAATATCAGCAATAGATGGAATGAATACTCTTGTAAGAGGACAAAAATTACCAATATTTACTGGAACAGGATTGCCACATAATCAATTAGTAGCACAAATAATAAGACAAGCAAAGGTTCCTGGTAAGGAAGAAGAATTTTTAGTAATATTTGCAGCATTAGGAATAACAGCGGATGAAGCAAGATTCTTTAAAGAAGAAACTGAAAAAAGAGGAGCATTGGCAAAAACGATAATGATTTTAAATTTAGCAGATGATCCTGCTATTGAAAGGATAATAACACCAAGAATAGCATTAACAATAGCAGAATATTTAGCATATACTTATGATATGCACATACTAGTAATATTAAGCGATATGACAAACTATTGCGAAGCATTAAGAGAAATATCAGCAGCAAGAGAAGAAGTACCTGGAAGAAGAGGATATCCAGGATACATGTATACAGATTTAGCAACAATATATGAAAGGGCAGGAAGAATACATGGAAGAAAAGGAACAATTACCCAAATGCCAGTTGTAACTATGCCTCATGATGATATTACTCATCCTATCCCTGATCTTACTGGTTATATAACAGAGGGACAAATATTCTTAGATCGAGGTTTGCATCGTAAGGGGGTATATCCACCTATAGATGTTTTTCCTTCTTTAAGCCGTTTAATGAAAGAAGGTATAGGTAAAGGTTTAACTCGTGAAGATCATCGTGAAGTTAGTGATTGTTTATATTATGCTTATGCTGAAGGAAGGCGTGTTCGAGAATTAATAGCCGTTATAGGAGAAGAAGCTTTAAGTGAAATGGATCGTTTGTACTTACGCTTTGCTGATGAATTTGAACGTCGTTTTATAAATCAAGGTTATTATGAAGATCGTGATTTTGAAAAAACTTTAGATTTAGGTTGGGAATTACTTAGTATGCTTCCTGAAAGCGAATTGAAACGTGCTGATCCAGCTACTATTCGTAAATACTTGCCTAAATATCGTAAAAAGGAAGTTGTTACTGAACCTAGTTTAAGTGCTTAATTTTTTATACTTAGGGAATATTACTTTAGAAAATTTTTTTAAGATATTTATGGCTTTATCTGGAGGAACATTTGTTTGTGAAAAATCGATTAAGATAGTATCAGCGTTTAGTTTAATATAAGATTCTATTTTAGATATCCATTCTGATGTTTTTTCACCTAATCCATCTGGATAAGAAAGCGATGGAACTAAAGAAATATTTCTTTTTCTTCCATAACATTTCATTTTTTCAAAGATCTCTTTAGTAATTTCTTTAAATTTTTCTAATGGAGTATCTGTTAAAAAGAGAAAACCATCTCCATATTTTACAGTAGCTTCAAGTATAGCTTTTGAAGCTCCACCAAACCAAATTGGTGGGTGAGGTTTTTGTATAGGTTTCGGCCAAAAAGGTGCATTATAAATTTTATAATACTTTCCATTATAGGTAACTCTATCTTCTTTCCAAAGTTTTAAGATTATTTCTAATCCTTCTAACATTTTTGTAATTCTTTCTTTATGATTTTCCCAATCAAAACCATAAGAAATGGCTTCATTTTTAAACCACCCTGCTCCTACACCAAAATTAATACGACCATTAGAAATTATATCTGCTGTTGTTACAATCTTAGCAAGCTTAGCCGGCATATAAAATGGTATTGGAGAAACACGTGTCCCTAATCTAATCCTCTTTGTTTTTACCGCTATGGCAGCCAATACAGTCCAAGCATCAAGTTTATTTGGTTTTTTAGGATTCCCTTCTGTTTTTATATAAATTTCTTCTGGAAGAAAAAAATGATCACCGACCCATAATGAATTATAGCCTAACTTATCAGCGATTATAGAAATTTTTACAATATCAGAGTAATCATATTTACTATGAGTTGGTAAATGAATACCAAAATTCAGAAACATAAAAATATCAATCCTCTACTCTTTTTTATCCATTTAATGTTTAATAGTTAAAATTAATTTTTATTGCTTTCTCCTAGTTTTAAAGATTTTGAAGATTTAATATTTTAGACGGTTATTATCTATTATACTTAATTTTAAATTGTGTTTATTTTTTTAATTTAGATCCTTCCTTCATCCATACAATCCATGTTTTACCGCATTTTTTCATATTTATTTTTCCATGTAAAACAAGTTCAAGAAGTAATGTTTTTGCAGTAGCCCAACTAACATTAAATTTTTCAGAAATACCACTTACGCAAACAGGTTCATTTTCCTCAATAAATTTAAGAATTTCATCAATATTAATAGATTTATTACCACTCTTCATATTATTCTTATAATAATTATTATCAATTTTACTTATAAATTTTTCTTAAATCTTTATTGTATTCATTAATATTCACAGATTTAGAAATATTCTTATAAAGTTTAATGTTTAAAAAGATATTTACATATTATTTAAATAAAAATATTTAAATAAGTATTTATTAATATATTAACAGAAATATTATGTCAAGTGTTTATAAAAAGCTCATAGAAGGATTAGCAGAATCTGAAAATAACAAGGAAAAATACTATTATTATCTTAAAAGAATTGTTGAAGAGAACGCTAAATTTTTAGGGGATAAAATTGTTGCAGATATCTATTTTAGAGAATTAGCTACTAAATATCCTCACGATGCTAATGCTATTCTTTTAAAAGAAAAACTTAGAACTTTAAGAAATGAATATGAACGCTTAAAAAAGATTAATGGAGGAGTAAATTTTAGAAAAGCTTTTTTAGTTAAACGAGAAATAGATAAATTAAAAATATCATTAAAAAAAGAAGAAACTCAAAGTTTTATAAAATCTTCTAATGTATTAGAAAATATTTCCTCTTTAGGAACAAAAAGTTTTAATGAGATTAAAGATAGTGTAAATTCTTTTAAAGATAAATTTTCAAATATTTTAAATAAATTTAATAAAAATTTACCACCAACTATCAGCGAGAGAGGGCAATTAATAGATTCATTTAATATTCAAAGATGGAGTAATGAAAATATTTCACGTTATTTAATAAAAGGCCTTAAGAATGCTTCTATTCATCATAAAAGCTATAAGAAAGTTGTGGAAAGGTTAGAGAAAGCTAGAAAAGAACCTATATGGTGGTAAAAAATAAAATAGCAAATTATTTTTTTATAATTTTACTTTATTTTTTAAACAAATCTTGAAAAACAAGTATTCGAACATTCATAGGTTTTTTTGTTATTTCTCCAATTCTACTTCCTATTAAATATACCTCTTCATTTATATTTGAAGCTAAATCTACAAGTCTCTGTGTAATAACTCCATCAAAAACAATATATTTAATATTTTTATAATCCTCAATTTTTTTAGCTAATTCGCTTACAGGAACTTTCTCGATTATATTTGCTTCATTATCCATTAAGTATGCCATTAAACTTCCCTCAATTTCTTTAGTAATCTCTAATACATTGTTTGGCAAATCGAATTGCTTTTTTTCAAGAATTAAACTTTTATATTTTTCTTCTTTTATCATTTTTGCTTCTTCAAATGCATCTGCTATTTCTTTTCCAGTAAGTTCTTCTACTTCCTTTCCATAAGGAGCTCTTACAACAAAATCTATTTTCACTCCCTCGCTTAATAATTGTTTTAATATTAAATCTCCCCCTCTATCTCCATCAAGAAAAGCTATAACTTTCTTTTTTGATTTAGCAATTTCTTTAACAGTTTCAGGTATTTTCACTCCTTCAACTGCTATAACGTTTTTATAACCATGTCTTAAAAGATTTATAACATCTGCTCTACCTTCTACAATTATTAATTCTTCACTTTCTTCAACTTCTGGGCCTGCAGGAAGTTTTTCCGGTCCATATTCAACAATCTTGGCTTTTATAAGTGCCTCTTCAATTTCTCTTAAAACTTCATCTTCAATAGGTATTTTTTTCATTTCCCAATCATATAGAATTGCTTTAGCTCTTTCAACAATTTTTCTCCTTTTTTCAGCTCTTACATCATTTATTTTATCTATTTTAACTTTCGCTGAATATGGTCCAACCCTATCAACAATTTCAAGCATAGCTGCTATTAATGCAGTTGCACTTCTTTCAAGACTAACTGGTACGTATATTTTTCCATGAGTTTTACTTCCTACTTTTTCTACTTCAACTTCTATTCTTCCTATCCTTCCTGTTCTTTGTAATTCTCTTAAATCAAATTCTGAACTAAATATGCCCTCTGTTTTCGGCGCATTACTTATAGTAATGCTTGACCGAAGAGAGCTCCTACAATATCTGGTTTATCAACATTACCCTCTACTTCTATACTTGCTTCTATAATATACTTAACTGTTGAAGTTTGACTCATTTAACCACCCCCATTCATTTTTTAAATACGTATAAATATCTTCTATCTCATTAATACCAAATTTCTTAAATTCACTTATTTTTCTCCAATAATATAAATCAACTTTATATCCTTTTATTGAAAGTAAGTTATAAAGTTTTTTACATATTTTTTTCCCTTCTTTATCAAAATCTACTAATAAAATGAATTTCTTAATAGTTCCTTCTTTATGTAAAAATTCTAATAATTGTCTATATTCTAAGATTTTTCCTTTAAAACCAAAACTTCTTAATGCTTTTATATCCCTTTTTCCTTCTACTATTAAAATTGTTCCCTCTTCTTTATTTAAATCATCGATTATTTTTATTAAAGAATCCATTATAAAATTATTCTTCTTAACTTCATTTTTAAACTTCATTTTTTATAACATCGAATTCTTTAAGTCTATTTTTCTTAAATATGTATAAATTAAAGTCTCTTAAATGTTTTCATCTTTCTTTTCTTTAATAATATTTAATATTTCAGGTTTATTATCAAAATATTTCCTTACAGGTTCTAGAATTTTTATTAAATTTTCTGAAACAGCTTTCTTAAGATCTAAAGGATGTAATTTTCCTTTTTCAAATTCTTCTTTTAATTCTTTAAATGAATAAAATGTTATTTTTCCACCATATTTGCTAGGTCTTTCAACTTCTAGTTTTTGATAATAAGGAAAAATTATATAATTACAAATTTCTATTATTGGATTATTATTTATTTCCTTTGCTGGACAATAAGCTTTCATAATTTTTTCTTCAATTATTTTTGGAGAATCATGAATAGCTATAAATGTTTCAGGTTTACTCGAAGACATTTTTTCTCCAGGCCCTGTTAAGGAAGTTAGTATGGCTGTATGAAGACATACTGGTTTTTTATAACCTATTTCTGGTAAAAATTCTCTAGCAAGCATATGTATTTTCCTTTGATCCATTCCTCCATGAGCAATATCTACATTTAAATAAGCAATGTCAAGACATTGAAAAACTGGATAAACTATTTGTGAAACACGAGCATCTTCCATTTTTCTACCTACAATTGTCATACTTCTTTTTGCTCTTGCAATAGTTATGCGTAAACTAAGTTTCATGAAATCTTCAATATATTTTTTATCTAATTCGAAATCTGATCCTTGTATAAATATTGTTTTTTGAGGATCTAATCCGCACGCAATAAAGCAATGTTGTGAATATTCTTGCATTTTATGAATCCATTCTAAAGATCCTTTTCTATTCATAAAAGTATGTAAATCAGGCCATAAAACTTTTACAATCAAACCAATTTTTTGTAAATCTATTTGTTTTTTAATAGCTATTAAATGTCCTAAATGAATTGGTCCGCTTGTTTCGTATCCACAATAAGTTATTGGATACTCTTTTTCTTCTAAAACTTTTCTCAATTCTTCTTCGTTTATAATTTCTACTGTAGGTGGGCTTTTTATAATCTTTATTTTTTCCTCTATGTCCATACCTTATTCTATGGAATAAAATGGTAATTTAAAAACTTTGGGGTACTTTTGTTGCTCGCCACGAACATTGTTTATCATTGGAAGAGCTTAAACTCTTTCTCAAAACAACTCTTGGATGGCGAGCAATTGTACCCCATTTTTTATTAAAAAATTTTTAAAATAAAAACTTTTATTACTATCTTTCGATTAAAAATGTATTTTAAATAGTATTTAAAGAGTAAGTAGATTGGAAAATGAGTTATATAGATGATTTTCTTGAAGCTGGAAAAATAGCTAAAAAGATAAGAGAAGAAATTAAAAAAGTAGTTAAAGAAGGGGAAAAATTGCTTGAAATTGCTGAGTATCTTGAAAATAGAATAAGGGATGAAGGAGGAAATCCAGCTTTTCCATGTAATATAGGTATAAATGAAGTAGCAGCTCATTATTCTCCTATTCCAGATGACTCTTCAATTATACCACCAAATTCGATTATAAAAATAGATATTGGTGTGCATATAAATGGATGTATTGCCGATACCGCTTTAACAATTAGTTTAAATCCAGAATATGATCCTTTAGTTTCAATTGTTAATATCGCTTTAGATGAAGTATTAAAAATTATTAAAGCAGGTATTTCAACATCATTTATAGGCGAAGTTATTAGCTCAACTATCAAAAAATATGGTTTTAAGCCTATCTCAAATTTGACAGGTCATGAAATAAGTAGATATAAACTACACGCAGGGACTTCGATTCCTAATATACCCACAAGAGAAAAAACTACTCTCAAAGAAAATCATATATATGCTATAGAACCATTTGCAACTTTTTCTAAAGCCGTAGGTGAAGTACTCTCTGGTAAAGAAATAACAATATTTAAACTTAAAGAAGATTTTGTTATTAAAGAAGAAAATTTTATTAAAAAAATTAAAGATAAAGTAGGCTTTTTACCTTATTCTCTTAGATGGTTTAGATTATCAGAAATTGAAGAAAAGGAGCATCAAAAACTTTTAAAAAAAGGTATAATAGTTGGCTATCCTGTTCTAATAGAAAAATCCGGTTACCCTGTAGCGCAAGCTGAACATACAGTTTTAGTTCTAAAAGATGGTTG
>Ga0105159_1000309_pt1 | contig 13890 bp, 10 predicted proteins | sample LHCtaG_2_FD_89590 | JGI IMG/M metagenome (GOLD analysis project Ga0105159, IMG submission 89590) | Hot spring microbial communities from Little Hot Creek, USA to study Microbial Dark Matter (Phase II) - LHC4sed_replicate | ecosystem: Environmental > Aquatic > Thermal springs > Hot (42-90C) >...
CTCATAGGGGAGGAGAATAAGGGATTCTACTACATCATGGAGCACTTCAACCCAGGAAGGGTTCTATGGACTCTTGTAGCTCTTGGAGCTGCTGAGAAAGCTCTTGAGCTTACAGTAGAGTATGCTAAGCAGAGAAAAGTATTTGGGCAGCCGTTAGCGAAATTTGAGGAGATACAGTTTAAAATTGCGAGAAACACTATGAATATTGAGGCTGCAAAGCTTCTATGCTATAAGGCTCTATGGCTTGCAGACCAGGGAAGAACTGGGGAGCTTATAAAGCTTCACGCAATGGCTAAATGGTTCGGTGTTGAAGCTGCTATAAAGGCAATAGATGACTCGATGCAGATACATGGAGCAGTAGGATATACTACAGAGTACCCTATTGAGAGGATGTATAGGGATGTAAGAGGGTTTGGATGGGCTGATGGAAGCATAGAGATAATGAAGATAATAACTGCAAGAGAAATACTTGGAAAAGAATACCTACCATACAAGTAGTAACATCGTAGATTTACAAAAGTCGACAGAAAGCCTATGGGTTTAACCGTGGGATGTCGATAAGCGCAGCGGCAGGTTATCTGAGCTTGTGAATACCTATTAATGTTTGAGGAACAAGCTGAACTAGGAGTATAGGTTTAGCTTGGTTTAGGATTGATGGATTACTTGTCTTCTTTAACTAATAGTTTCGGCTTAGAAGCTTCATTCCTGATTTGCTCCAGTATGAGTTCCTCAAATGAGTGGATTTTTACAGGTACTGCAAACTTGATTCCTGATGGTGGTGATACAAGTATAGCCTCCCCCTCATCGAGGGTTTTAATTTCTGAGGATGCCCCGTCAAGATATGGGCTGTACTGAATGACTTTACTGTAGTCTGGCTTTGTTGGTAGGGGGAGAATTATTTTTGTAAGCTGCTGTCTTATAATTGGCTCATCAAGCTCACCGGGCATCTGCGTAATACAGCATAGCCCAATCCTATATTTCCTACCTCTTTTACTAATTGTTGAAAATATGTTTTCACCACTATCTTTTAAAACTGTTTTTGAAAGGTATCTATGCGCCTCCTCTACAACTATTAGTATTGTGGGGAGCTTTAACCATTCATCAGGCATTACCTTCTTCAATCCTTCATAGGCTGAGAAAACCCTTCTAGCAATAGTTACTGTTAGGAGCTTTTCCTGCAGCTCTGATGCTGATGGTAGATCGATAAGTATAACGTATCCCTCCTTAACAGCACCCATAAAATGCTTTAACATATCGAACTTCTCATCTGGAATAAATATCTGCTCATCCCCTATCATCCCCCTAATCTTCCTCTTCGTAGTGTTTATTGTAACTTTTTGAACCTGCTTATTAAGCTCTTCATATATTGTGTTCGAGTCTGCACGTATAAGTGTGTAGAGCCAGTCCTCATGTCTTCTACGCCATAAAAGCCATAGTAAAGCCTCCTGTGGAGGTGTTAGGGAGCCTGTTTGGATAAAGTCTTCAGGATGAAGTTGACTCCATGAAATTCTTAATGGACATGTAAGAATATCTCTCTCAAAAACTTCACCGTTAACTGTAAGGAAGTATTTCCTCCTACATAGCTGATCAATACTGCTTGTAATGTAGAGTAGTCTATTTTCAGAGTATGGTGAGTGGGCAAGCCCTAGATGGATGTTATCACCTCCATCAAAGTATTCCCCCTCAGTATCGATAATTATTAGGGAGTATTTCCCTTGGCTTTGGCTTAAAATATTTAATGCTAAAACCTTGCTGAAGTTTGTTTTCCCCCCTCCAGTTCTTGAGCATATAAGCATATGGTGTGGAAACGTTTTTAACCCGTTAATCCTTACGCGTTGACCTGTAACTCTATGTCCCTGCCTAACGTATCCAAGCTCAACATCTCCACTATCTAGATCCAGCATTTTTAAATCATCATCCCCAATAGTGTATACGTTTGAGAATAGTGGGGGAACTGATGTTGGGCCATGGGCTTTAAATCCATCCTCAACTTGGGCAACTGTAACTGCTATAGCTGTATCGTAGAATCTTAGGGGTTTATCATATATGTTAATCTCCTCCCCATTCTCCCCTCTTAAAGATAATCTAGCAACCTCAGCCTGTGTTAGAAGGCTTTCAGGCCTAAAGTCAACAACTCTTAAAATAAATCTGCATCCTCCATGCTGAACCTTCGCTAACTGTCCTCTATCTATCTTTACCCCATCCTTAATTCTAAACTTAACCCTTACCCCCTCAACCCATATTACAGTGCCTATCTTCACCGATTCCCCCATAAAACATCCTCCCTAAACTCTCCAGCTCTTACACTTCCCAGGAATCTTTTAAGAAGCATCTTCCCATCAAGAAGCTCAATAATTCTCTCTCTTAAAGCCTCAACCTCGCTATTAGCTATTTTAGCCTCATTATGGACATGTAGTAGTGGATATGGATATCCTGGATATGCTGGATCCTGTAGGTATGCTATGTAGCTAAGTATTTTCTCAATATCTTGAATAGATGAAATATTAGGTGAGATATCAACTCTGAAGGCGTAATCAACATTGTCAAAGCATGCAATAACTATTCTGCCTAGAATCCATGGATACGTATCCTCGAAGAGGGGATAGTAAAACCACGGCTTCCCCCTCCTTCTAAACATTAGGTAGCCGATAACGCTTTCCCCATTTTCAAGCTTAAGCTGTGTAGACTTGCATAATCCAATAAGAACAATTCCCTTACTTGAAAGCTTATTTTCAAGACTTGCTAAAACATCAAGCGAGCTCTTCTTAAATGTAGGTATAGCCATTAATGGCCTATCTAGAATACAGATATCCCCATCCTCAAGTAGGGGGGAGTTTAGGAGGATTGTTTCAGCTTCAACACTTCTTAGGAGGGATAATGCTTCAACCTTACCGCTAACAATGCTGAAAACTCTTTTTGATGATAGCTTAACTCTACTTCTCCCACGCCATAATCCCCACGCAATCTTAATACATATTATTTGGAGAGAGCTAAGATCAAAAATCTTTTTAACAGAGGCGTCAACACATAGGATTCCCCTATCATGGGGGGCTGGAGCTAAATCATGGAAGTAGCCGTCATGGACTTCAAAGCCGTAAATTGTTTTCCCCTTAATCTTCAGTATGGGACGTAGACCTCCATGCCTACCCTCAACATTAAAAACATCTATCAATTCATCTACAACCTCATCTATATTTTCAGTTAACCCCCTCATTTAGACACGAATATAGATGTTTAAACATCAATATTAATACTACTATAGTATGTTTAACTCATGAAAATTATGGGGGATACGTGACGGTAATGCTTCAGATTGAACAGTTACTCTCGTAGTGGACGGTAACAGCTTAATAAGTGACTAGCTAAATAAGTATTTAACTGTAACATTTAACACATGAATAGTAGCAAAAGTTTATTACTAAGCTTACCCATTCTATACTGTAACGCTTCAACGCTACGGTGATTTAATGGTTGTATTAATCTGCATGGTTGGACATGACTATCAGAGAATACTTGATGGTGTTAACTATTGGAGGAGGAAATACCCTATTGAAGCCATACATATCCTATATGATAGGAAGAAGGATAAGTATGGGTATGCTTCAAGGAGGAATGCTAAAGATCTTGAGGAAGCCTTAAGCTTCGCAGGCTCAAAACCTATCCTCATAGGCTACAATCCCCAAAGCTACTCAGATGTTTTCTCAACACTCTACTCAATTATAAGGTTTGAGGTAATGGATATGGAGAGAAGGGTTTTAATCGATACAACATCAACAACAAAAGAAGCATATGGTGCTGCTGTTACATGTGCATTAATGTTTTCAGATGTTACACTATATGTTGTTCCACCTGCTGAGAGGGGATGGTACATTCCTGAGCCAGGCATGCCTGAGTATGAGGAATGGTTTAGTAAAGTTAGAAATGTTAATGGGCTAGATCCCCAGGAAATATTCCTCCCCGGATATAGGCTTGAAAACCCTAAGGAGGATGAGGAGAGAATAGTTTCAATCCTCCTAGCTCATGGAGGAGTTTCAGACTCTATTCGAAGCATTATTGAATGGTGTGGTGAAAACCCTGAAAACGCAGCTATAAAGAACAAGTATAGTAGGCTTATTGACAGCTTAGTTAGGAAAGGGCTTGTTAGGGAAATTCCGCAAGCTAAAGTGAAGAGGGTTGAGCTAACACCATTCGGTAAGATACTGGCATTAGGATTAAAATACTATAAAGCAAGAAAGGAAATACATACACCTAAACCTATCCCAACATATAGCGTCTCCATAGATGAAGATAGAAGCACTCAATTAAATGAAGATCTAGTATTTAAGTCGGAAATAGATAATATAAGATTTAGATTTGAACGTAAAGCAGCTAACAAACAGTAAGGCAGATAGCGATTTAAGATGCTTCAAGTACGTTACTGATTCATCCGTAAGGATGAGTATCTAAACTTCGATTTAGAATTTATTCAAACTTCGAAATCAACTCCCCAGTTTTAACCGGCTTCAACTATTGCTTGTTTTAATAGCTAAGACATATAGATGCAGTAATAAATCCATAAAGCAAGGGGATTAAACCATAAGTTTACAGCTTCTAAACACGTATTAGCTAAGATTTAGGCTTCCAAGAAATATGTTAACCGGTATTTTAAGCTTATTCTCATTAAATTCGTTCTTAGTAAGTGTTATTATATTCCTGATTTTTCCAACTCCAATCTTTTCTGCTGGAGCTTTCTCCCTATATTTTACTTCGAAACCAACCATCCCCCTCCCGAAAACAACAATATCTATTTCTCTTCTATTCCTCCAATAGCCGATATTGAATTTCCTTGCTAGATGGGATGTAACAATACTTTCAACTATTATTGATTTCTCCGGGATTTTTGTTAGACACCATGAGGAAAAGATCCTGTAGAGAAAGGGATCTGTTAAATATGCTTTCCTCTCCTTATAGAATACTTCAACACCCTTATTTGGCTCTATGAAGTATAGAATCTTCAGTAAGAAAAGTTTTTCAAGTATATCCATATACTGGAAGACGGTTTTATGGGATTTTATCTCAAACTCTTTTGCAATGCTGAGATAGCTTATTGTGGAGGAGGATTTCTCTATTAGGGCTTTTATAACCCTCTTCGCAATACTTTCGTTTCTCTTTAATTTTGCAATATCACCCCTAATCCATGAAAGATATGTATCCCCTACTTCACCCCCTATTCTCCCCTTTTCAAGAAAGGACTTTACAGCAAGAGGGAAGCCACCGCATTCTATGTATTTTTCGAAGTATTCGTTTAATTCATCGATGAGTGGTAGAGCCTTCCCACATTCCTTCAGAATTTCATTTATTTCTAAATTTTCAATTTTTCCAATTTTTCCAATTAAATCTTTCCTTACTATATCTAGAAATTCCCGAAATGATAGGGGGAGCATTACAAAATCCTTACCGTAACCCCTTCTTCCAGGGAATGTTTCTACTTCACCTTTAACAAACATGCTTAGAGAGCCTGTTAAAACTAAAACATCATTTTTGAAGTTTCCCATATCCACATGCCATTTTACAGCTCTATACCAATCCTTAGGAAACGTTACTTCATCTAGAAGCAGGTATGATGTTTTTATGTTCTCAGCCTTTCTTATTTGAATATAGCTTCTTATAACCTCATCCATCTCCTTAAAGTCAGCAAGTTTATCACATTTAAAATAGAAAATTGCCTTAGGGTTTTCTACCTTTTCAAGCAGGTTTTTAATTAAAAGCTTCAGCAAAGTTGTTTTCCCTACTTGTCTTGGACCGGAGATTATGTGAAGAGCAAAAGGCTTTAATTCAATTCTCTCCAGCAGTGACGGTAGCCACTTTACTTTACTTTCTCTCCAAATCCTATAATCCTCATCCTCATCAAAGTGCTCCCTCCCCATCCACCATGGGTTTTGATCCTCCATATTCTGGTATTTAGAATCCCAACTACTTAAATATTTACTGATTCTTTACGGTTATTTTAAATTATTATGAATTAGAATGTTAAAGTTTCCCAGCTTTACTGTATGATGAATTTACGAATTTAAGCCTTAAAGCTTATACTGATACTAACACAATAGTTGCAGCTACGGTACTGTTAAGCCTCAGGCTTAAACATATTAAACAACTTTAAGCTTTAAGACTATTTCAGAATTAACTGTCAAGTATTCAAAATAGCTAAATGAGGAAATACTTAACCAGTTAAAACCAGAAGTTTAACGTTTCATACTTAAGTAGTAAACCCTATTAAATCTCCATAATATTTAAGAGTTACTAATCACACTTAAGGTATGAGTGTTAAAACTCATATATATGCATCTCCATCCCTCATAGGTAAACCCCTATCCATATTTTCCGGTAGCTATGCTGAGGCGGAGCTTAAAGCTGATTGGAGGATGGCTGTTGATGAGAAGGGATTAATACATGGAGGATTTACATTTGGGCTTGCAGACTATGCTGCTATGATTGCAGTTAATGAGCCTAACGTAGTTCTGGCTAAGGCTGAAGTTAAGTTTACAGCCCCTGTAAAGGTTGGTGACTTAATGAATGCTAGGGCTGAAGTAATCGATAAAAAAGATGGGAAATACATTGTAAACGTTATTGTTAAAGTTAAAAACATAAATGTTCTAGAAGGAGTTTTTACATGTATTGTTACTGAGAAACATGTTTTAAACACTAAATAATCCAGTTGAAATTTAACAAAGTAAAGCTGGAGCTTAATACAATCCTCATAAGTAGCTTCTAAATTGTCAGCCATGCCAGTACTATATGAGCAACATCTAACATTTATTAGTATGTACTGAAAATATATTTGGTGATTTATTGAATAGTTTACCTAGTGAGAAACTAGCTGAGTTTATTGGTGAACATACATATGGGTTATGGAGACCGCAGAAAACTTGGAAGAAGCCTGTTTACATTGTTGATGCTGAGGGAGTATACTTGTATGATAGTACAGGTAAGAAATATCTTGACTTTTCATCACAGCTTATGTGTTCAAATCTAGGACATAAAAACAAGCTATTAATAAACGCTATTATAGAGCAAGCTCAAAAGCTCCAATATATTAGCCCAATGTTTGCCTGCGAGATACGTGCTAAAGCAACCGAGTCCCTTCTTAAAGTTTTACCGGAAAACCTTAAGAAAATATTTTACTCCACATCAGGCTCGGAAGCTAATGAAACTGCTTTAAGAATTGTAAGGCTTTACAATTCTTCTAGTGGGAAGTATAAAGTTATATCTAGATACTCGTCATACCATGGCGCTACAGCAGCCGCTAATACTTTAACAGGAGATTGGAGGAGATGGTTTGCGGAGCATGTAAACACAGTTCCAGGAGTAGTATATGCGCCTGATGCTTACTGCTACAGATGCCCATTCAATCTTAAATATCCTGAATGCGGGGTACAATGTGTTGAATATATTGATTACATAGCGAAAAACGAGGGGAATGTAGCGGCTGTAATTGTTGAGCCTGTAGTTGGAACTAACGGTGTTCTCATCCCCCCTAAGGAGTATCTTCCAAGGCTGAGGGAGATAGCTGATGAAAACAGTATCTTCCTAATAGTTGATGAAGTTATGTCTGGATGGGGTAGAACAGGTAAAATGTTTGCTGTAGAGCATTGGAATGTTAAGCCCGATATTTTAACTACAGCTAAGGGATGTACTGGTGCATACATGCCCCTAGGAATTACAGCAACAAACAGCAGAATTATGGAGTACTTTGAGGAAAACATGTTTGTACATGGACATACATATACAGCTCATCCAATTACATTAGCGCCTCTACCAGTAGCTATTGAAGAATATAAGAGGCTAATCAATAGCGGACATATTCAGAAGGTTAGCAGCCATCTTGCTAATAGGCTTAACGAACTATGGAACAATCATAAATGCATAGGCGATATTAGAGGCTTAGGATTATTCTGGGCTGTTGAAATTGTGAAGAATAGAAGAACTAAGAAGCCGTTTAATACAAGAATGGATAAAGCATCCATGAAGCCCCTTATGGTTGATAAAATAAGTAATGAATTAATGGTGAAGGGGGTTTACCTCTACGGTGTAGTAAGCCACTTCATAGTTGCACCACCACTAATAATAACTGAAAAGCAAATAGATGAAGGTATAGATGCATTAGATGAAGCATTAAAGATTGCAGATAAAGAAGTTGAAGAATAAACTAACATCAACCCACTTATTTATAAATACTTAAACTATTTAAATTCTTTATAGAATTGTTGATGAAAACTCGGAAGTTCTAGGATAAATAGGTAAGGTTTAAATAAGGATTTGCTAATCTGAGATAAATTCATGAATCGTCGGAATAATCTCTTTCCCATTTCTTGCTATAACTTCAAACATTATTAGAGGCTTATTAAGCTCCCCCCTAGTGTTAGGAAGATTTTTATATCTCAATATATAGGTAGAAGGGGTTACCTTGAGATTTCCTGAGTTCTGCCTTGAAAGATGGCAGAGTCTACGTGAATATCGTGTTAAAATAAATCTAGCTGAAAGTGGGGTTCACCCATTAACGCTAGGGGAGTTAGGTATAGAGATTCCTAGCGATTTATCTTTAGGATATGCTATGACCAAAGGCTTAATACAGCTTAGGGATGCTATTACTAACATGTATAGTGGGGTAGAGCTTACTCGTGAAAACGTTCTAGTTACTAATGGTACTTCTGAAGCTAATCTATTAGCTGTTCTATCATTAATTGGTAGGGGTGATGAAGTTATTGTTCAAATGCCTAATTACATGCAGATTTACGGATTACTAAAGGCTATTAACGCTAAGGTTAGGGAGTGGTGGCTTAAACCTAGTGAAGAGTTTAAGCCATCAATAGATGATTTAAATAAGCTTATAGGTAAAAATACTAAAGCAATATTTATCTCAAACCCAAATAATCCAACTGGGAAATTCCTAAATAGTGGAGACCTAGAGAAGATAGCTGAGGTAGCTGGGGAAAATAATGTATTCCTCGTATTTGATGAGGTGTATCGAGGCCTAGAGCTTGTAGATAGCTATACTCCAAGCATACTTGAACACTATGATTTAGATAAAACTATTGTAACTAGTGGTTTAAGTAAGGTATATGGCTTACCAGGTATTAGAGTGGGATGGATAATATCTTCAAGAAAAATAGTTAATAAAGCCTGGAGTATTAAAGACTATACGACAATATCTACCTCTACATTAAGCAGCTACATAGCATTAAAAATTTTACAGCCTAGTATAAGAGGTAAACTTATTGAGAGAGCGAGAAGAATTGTACGTGAAAACCTACAAGTTTTTAAATCATCAATTTCAAAATCAAAAAATCTATTAAGCTACATTGAGCCTAATGCTGGAGCCTACATCCTAGCAAAAATACATCTTTCCACTAATACACTAAAATTAGCGAAGAAAATCTATAGGGAGAAAAGTGTTTTAGTAAATCCAGGAGAATGCTTCAATATACCTGGATACTTTAGAATAGGATTAGGAGGGCTGCCGGAGGAGCTATCTTTAGGAGTAAATATAGTTATTGAGACGCTGCAGAACTACGCTAAAGAATCTTCAATTAAATTTACTTATTTTTAGTTACTATTAGTATTGAGGATAGATCAAGTAGTAGATGTGGAGGGTTAATTTTTGAAGTTATCAAATATAAAGCTTCACCTATTAAGGATGGTTTTAAATTGTAAATCTGCTATTGAAGGATTAACGTATCTGTTTATCTCTTAGAAACTTTCTATATTCATAGTAGCCCTTGAAGAACTCGAAGATAATAGATCTTAATCCATGCTCATAAATGGTTTTAACTCCATCCTCAATATCTTTAAGTATTAGCTCTACAAATCCTGGCTTACTATCTATCCATTTAAGTAGATTAAAGGATTCCCACTTCTGTGTAACCCAGCTTCCCCCCGATGAAGTGTTTACTACATTAAGGAAGTCGGATTCAGATATCCCCATCTTCTTAGCTATCTCGATTGCTTCAGCAGCTATAACGTTATTACAGTACAGCATAAGGTTGTTTAATAGCTTAACCTTTAATCCGGAGCCTAAAGCCCCTAAGTAAAATATATTCTTCCCCATTAGTTCAAGTATAGGTTTAAGCTTTTCAAAAGCCTCCTTATCCCCACCAACCATGAATGTTAAGCTTCCCTCCTCAGCACCTATCGGCCCACCACTTATCGGTGCATCTATTACCTTAACTCCAAACTGTGAAGCCTTACCTGCAACCTCTACACATGTTGAGGGTAGAATAGTACTATGAATCGCTACATATAAAGGTTTAACCGCATTTTTTACTACACCATCCTCTCCAAGCATAACATCCTTAACCTGCTTATCATCTAAAACAACTATATGAATACAATCACATTTCCTCACCAACTCCCCTATTGAATTACATATAGCCCCTCCAAACTTTCTAAACTCCTCCATTCTTAAGGGGTTTATATCATATCCATAAACCCTATATCCTCCCTTTAACACATTCCTCGACATCGGTAACCCCATAGTTCCTAAACCTATAAAACCAACATTAACCCCCATTTACATACACCTAGCAGCCTTCAACTAATTTGTTAACATGATATATTATAATTGTAGAAACCATATATAAACTTACATAGAATACAGTATTCTGAAGCTGTTTAGAAATTAATATTGATTTTTAAACAAGAAATCTGAAGTAGAATTGTTCCTTCTTAACATTCTAAAATACTAATAGGAATTTAGTAGATGTTATTAAGCAGCATTGTATTCCACACCGCTAGATGCCTGATAGCTTATGGAAGTATGATCTACCGCTACTAATTCACTACAGCTCTAATAAATATATGCTATTAAGTGGTATGTACAAGCCATAACTGGTTTATGCTACAGCAGTATTGTTAGCTAAATGTTAACTTATATCTTACTTTTTTCCGCGGCCATCCTTTACTATTAATCCCTTACTTTGAAGTTTTTCAAGTATTTTTCTTACTGTGCTCTCTCTTAGGTTCAGTATTTTCTCCAGATCTTTCCTTGTAGCTTTACCTTTCTCCCTTATGTAGTTTATTACTTTATCCTCGTTTTCATCTATGTTCTCCCTATATTTACTTTTAATTTCAGCCCTAAATACGTTGTTTGATGTGAAGATGGGTCCACCATTACCGTTAAGTATACATTTCTCCAGTACTTGTAGTGTTCCTATCCCCCACTTCTCTATGTATCCCATGATGTATAGTATATTAGCTATTTTAGGGTTTCTCAATATTGATCTATGTGGCTTTTTAAGGTCTTCAACAGTTATTCCTGAAGGTAGCCCTCCAGGATTTTCAATTACTATTTTATCCTCCATTATCTTCACGTATATTGGTCCCTTTATAGAATAGTCTCTGTAAGTAACTGCATTAACTATAAGCTCCCTAATAGCTTCTAGAGGATATTCATATAGGTCTCTTCTTAAAACTCCATTAATTTTAACTTCTCTCCTTATTAATGATAGGACCTCCACGTAGCTTCTCTCTATCTGCTCTACTAGATCTCCATAAATTTCTCTCTCTATTATTGGTCTATCCTTTTCACTTATGAATTTACCTATTTTTACGTTAGCCCATGGAATATTTGACTGCGGATTTTTTCCAAAAAGCAGTAAAGCCGCAATTTTCACTCCATTATTTATTAATTCTAGGCTTTTTAGAGTAGTATATTCATTGCTAGGTGGTGTAGATAATCTTGCATTTTTAGCTTTAGCCATGAAGGCTTTAACCTTATCTAGATCTATATCCTCAATACTGGCTAACTCTATATCCTCATAGGATACTTCATATGTTCTCCTTAATAGATTTACAATTTCACCCCTATCCATCTTAACATTGCTTCTACCTACACGTCTATAAGCAACTCCACATGCAAAAACAGGTTTATCAGTACGCTCTGAAACTCTAATTTCCACTATATGCTTATACTTCAGGATATATTTTAGGATTAGTGTTTTGAGCTATCTTATTAACTATATCTTCCAGTGTTCTTTTACCAATTTTAACACCGATAACTTCCCCATCATCATCAACACCTATAAGTAATACTCCACCTTTAGTATTTAAGAATGCAGAAACTGTAGCTAGAATCCCATTGAAATCTGATATTGACTTTTTAAACTCTACGGTTTCAGATTCTCCGCTTTTTAGGTTTTCCATAAATACTGTAAGCAGTAAACAATACAAATATTACCGTTACCTACCGGTAAGTAACGGTAAGTATTTTTGATCTAAACCAGATACTTAAGAAACATAAAACCGGATTTAGAGGATAAGTAGTTAGGCTTCCTACTTCGCAGCTTAATTCTTCAATAATCATACTTTCATCATAGTCAATATGAAAGGAATGGTATTGGGCATGAGTGGATTTAAAGCTTTGAAATAAGCCGTAAGCTTCTTCCTTAAAACATTCATTCATGAATTTTATATTGTAATCTTTAATTGTTTATTCTAATTTATATAACCATTTAATATATATCTATCTGCATCCATTAACGGGCACGTACAGTATTCCATTTTTAGCCCTAGGAGAGCGTGTCCAATAACTCATAAACCTTTCTTAGATTACTCTTAAGTATAGTTTTGAAGCTGATAAATAGCTAAATAATAGTTGGACACGCCCGCCCTAGGATAAAGCCTAAAAGCTCCTACTCATCATCAGAAACCTCTTAAACTTCATAAACAGAAGTGAAGGCTCTGTAAACTTAAGCATGTTTCATCACCTCTATTATTTGTATTGTTTTACTTATGAATTCTTCTGCTTAACTCTACTATTTATCCATGTTTCATTAGCATTATCATTATTGATTTTAGAATTTGCATGTTCTTCACTGTATTCATCCTTAATAATGGTAGTAGTTATCGAATAGCCTATCTATCCTTAACTGTATTATTCTCTCCATCAGGTTCTTAACTTCAAGACTGTATAATTCATGCCTTAAGTTAAGAATTCTGCATGAAGCTTTATAGTATGGGGTACCATCACTCAATCCCTCTTAACAAGGCGGTTAGACTAAAGAATAAAGTTTATAAATACAGTTTTCTTAAAGTTTAGGTGTTAATATTTGGGTTTTATTGAGGATAGGTTGGCTGAGTTTGTTGTTGATACTAAGTTTTCAGATATTCCAAGTGGAGTTGTTGAGTTTACGAAGCAGTTAATGATGAAAACTATTGCTGGAATGGTTAGTGGATCCGCTATGCCTACAGGGAGGAAAGCTATAGTGTTTGTGAAGAGCTTAAAGCAGCCTCCTGAAGTTGGTGTTATAGCTTCAGGGTTTAAAACTGGGCTTTATTGGGGTGTTTTTGCTAATGCTGTTCTTGCTCATGCCTGCGAGTTGGAGGATGATAGAATTGAGCCTCGTATGGGTGTAGCCTGGGATATAACAGCTATTCCAGCTGCATTACCTCTAGCTGAATACTTAAAGCTATCTGGAAGGGAGTTAATAGAGGCTACAGCTATAGGTTTAGAGGTACATTCCAGATTAACTTTATTCCCAACTGAGCATTTAGGCACTGTAGTATGGCCTGGAGCCTACGCATCAGCTGTGGTAGCAGCTAAGGCTCTTGAGCTTGGTTACGATGAAGTGAAGTCTCTGCTAGGATTTGCATGGGGTGGGGTAGGAATTGATCCCCCGCTTTTCGGGACGGATGCTCACTTCTTCCAGTCAGCATTTCAATGCCTACATGGATTGCTGGCAGCTGACCTCGTTAAGAGGGGTTGGAGAACAACTCCAAATCTAGAGGTAATGGTTAAGAAGGCAATCCCGCCAATTCCGGGAGTGGAGGTAGATCCTGGAAGAATTGTGGAGGATTTAGGTAGGAGGTGGCGTTTAACAGAGATAGGGATTAAGAAGTATCCCTGCTGTTTCTGGA
>Ga0105159_1000311_pt1 | contig 13780 bp, 13 predicted proteins | sample LHCtaG_2_FD_89590 | JGI IMG/M metagenome (GOLD analysis project Ga0105159, IMG submission 89590) | Hot spring microbial communities from Little Hot Creek, USA to study Microbial Dark Matter (Phase II) - LHC4sed_replicate | ecosystem: Environmental > Aquatic > Thermal springs > Hot (42-90C) >...
AATAGTTAATTTGAAGTATGTTATAGTTATTTCTAATGAATTTTTCTATCTCCTCTCTTCTAGGTATGTTTTGGGCACCGCTAAGTCTTACTTTAAGTGCTGATGCTACTGATGCATATTTAGCTGATTGAATTGGGTTCTTGCCTTTAAGAGTTTGAACTATAAAGGCTGCAGCATAGGTATCACCTGCACCTGTTGTATCAATAACTGGTTTAACCTTTACAGCTGGTATGTAATGTATGTTGTTGTTAAACGCTATGTATGATCCCTTTACTCCAGCTTTTACAGCTACAATCTTAACCCCTACATCCAGGATTTTCAATATTGCTTCATTAATACTACTAGTTCTAGTTAGTATCTTGGACTCTGCTTCACTTATAAATAGTATTGATGTTTTACTTAGGGTTTCAGCTAGATTGTTTAACTCCTCCATTACAGCTATTAGTCCTGGATCCCAGCAGAAAGTAAGCTTATATCTATCACATAGATTAGCTATGCTGTAGGCGATGTTTGCTTTTACTCCTGAAGCATGTATTGCCTTAGCTTTCCTAATGTATTCCTCATCTATATCTAGAGGTGATAGGTTAAGATTAACACCTGGCCATCTAATTATCCTCCTTACACCACTTCTATCCACAAGCACTATTACAAATCCTGTATTACCAGTATTATCTACTACTATATGTGAGGTATCTACCCCCTCATCTATTAGGGATTTAATTAGGAGTTGACTATATGGGTCAGCTCCAACCCTCCCAATAAATCCTGATTTTAAACCTAATCTAGATATACCTACTGCTGTATTTGCAGCCGATCCTCCAGGAGATATTGTTAAGTTTGAAGCATATATGGATTCATCTAAATCCGGTATGTGGTCAATATATGCTGTAACATCAATGTTTAAATTACCGATACATATAACATCTAAGCTCATAGCTTAATACATTAGCCTAGGTTAAATTTCTTTATTTAGGTTATTAGTACTATATACTCCATGGTAAAGCCAGCTTTCCGATCTATATTTGTCTACTAATCTACTAGCTAGCTTTAGCTCGAAGTCCGTAAGACTTGACTCTATAAACTCTGTTTTAAATGCTTTTTTAAATCCCTCAATTAGAGTTTCAGCAACATCATTAATGTTAGGCTTCGTGTTTAATACTTGTTTTATACATGTAAGCTTTTTACTTGCAATTTCAACAATATCATCTATTCTATTAGACCATGGAGCTTTAAGATATGTAAACATTTTTCTTAAATCTAGATCGTAAAGTATTGTGCCGTGTTGTAGTATGTATGGTCCTCTTATGAGTTGAGCATTACCTGATATTTTTAAGCCGTTAATTGTTATGTTTGGACATTCACGTATGTTTCCAAGATTAAAATCTGCTTTAACTCCAAGAATTTCCAGAGCATAAACTATTCCACTACATATTTTTTGATATGTTGAAATTACATTATCTGCTCTTATTGACTGCTTATCAGTAACAACTGAGTATGTTAGCTCCCCTATTGAGTCATGGTATACAGCTCCACCACCACTACTTCTCCTCACAATATCGACACCACATGTATGGCAAGCATCTACGTTAACCTCCAAGTTTATGTTCTGGAAGTAGCCAATAGATACTGCTGAGGGGTTCCACATATAGAGTCTAAGAGTATTTGGCGCTTTACCCTTCATTCTAGCTATAAGAATAGCTTCATCAATAGCCATATTTATATAAGCATTATTAATACTTACTGGAATTAAACGCCACACAGTAGATAGTGAGTAATCTAGGATTTAAGCTTTAAGAGTGCTAAACTTAGACTTAAATCCGATAGTTCAAGAATACCCTTACTAAGTCATGGATGAGACTTTAAATTATTTTTAGGAGACTAATATTCATTATTGATAATGCTCCTAGACAGACTTTTAAGAGTTAGTCTACAATATTAACTCCTTTCAGTAGTAGAACCAGTATATTCATATTTAAGTAGAGAACAAGCATTCTTTAATAACATCAAACCCAATAAGCAGGTTTGAAAGATTTAGAAAATCAACATGCTGAGAAATATTCATAAAATATTATACTATAACCACCTAGGGAGGGAGCTTAAAGTCGCCAGCCTTCTCTAGATGGAAACATTTATATATTGCTGTGTATTCTAGGTAACTGATGGTAAACATTAAGTTACCTGGTGTTTCCCTTGAGGTTTCTAGGTATTGATCCTGGTACAAGAAGCTTCGATTTATGCTGCTTTGAGGATGATGTTGATAATGTTGTCTTAGATGTTAGTATTCCAAGTGAAGATGTTGCTAAAGATCCTTATGGGATTTTTGAAGTTATAAAGCTGGCTAATGCTGATTTTATTGTTGGTCCTTCAGGTTATGGCTTAGAGTTTAAACATATTTCCAAGTTTGCAGATAGAGATGTTGCTTTAACAACTCTTGATAAAATTGATGATGTTGATATTCCAGTATTAAAGGGTTTACGTAGGCTTCTATGGCTTATGAAGGAAGCTAATTTAAATGCTTACTCAATTCCAGGAGTTATTCAGCTTCCTACAATTCCTCTTCATCGTAAGCTTAACAAGATTGATATGGGAACTGCTGATAAAACCTGTGTTGCTGCTTTAGCTATTTGGGATCAGGCTAGAGAGTATGGTATTAGCTATTCAGATGTGGATCTTATCTGTGTTGAGGTCGGTTTCGGATATAATGCTGCTATAGCTGTTGAAAACGGGAAGGTTATTGATGGAATTGGAGGTACAATATTTCCAGGTCCAGGATACTTAACCCTCAGCCTTATGGATGGAGAACTTGCATACCTGCTAGGTAGCTTTTCAAAGCTTAAACTATTTCAGGGCGGTGCTGTATGGATTGCGTCTGGAAACATTATTGATCCTATAGATTTCTCTATGAAGATAGATTTAGATGAAAGGTTTAGGCTTGCATGGAATGCTATGCTTGAAGGTATTTTAAAAGCCGTATCTATGGAGCTTACAGTATTAAGTAGGAAGCCTAGAGAAATCATTGTTACTGGCCGTCTTTCAAGAGTTAATAGGCTTTTCGAAGATATTAGAATCGCTATATCCAGAAAGTTTAATTTAAATACTCGTAGACCAAAAGTGTTTGCTAAGGTAGCGAAGGATGTAGCTCAGGGAGCTGCTCTAATAGCTAACGGTATTGGAAATGGTAAATATAAAGATTTAACAGACTGCCTAGATATTAAGAACGCTAAGGGAACAGTTCTAGACTATATCAGTCTCCCCGACTTCAACATCAACTACATAGTTAAAAACTTAAGAAGTAGCTAAGTGATTTAATGAGTTTATATTTTCTTGAGGAAAACATTATTTATGAGGGAATTCTCCTAACAAGAGGTCTAGATGGAATCATTAATGCTGCAGCTATGGGCTACATGAAAATTGATAATGATCATGTAATGGTTAAACCATATATTAACACAAGAACCTATAGAAACCTTACTGAAACTAGAGAAGGAATTTTATGTATTGTTGATGATGTTAAGCTTATCACAGATATAGTATTGAGAAAATTGAATATTAATAGTATTATTGAAATTGTTTCAGGTTTCCCTATTATTTCAGGATCAAACGCTGCCTTAATGCTAAGTGTTGAAAGTGAAAAGAAGCTTGGAGAACTGGCTGAAATTAAGTGTATAGTAAATAACGTAATTATACGTGGAAACCCCAATCCATACTCTAGAGTTAAGCCAGCTATTATTGAGATGCTTATATACTATACAAAGATTAAATCATACATAGAATCCAACATGCTTCATGAAGCTTTAAAACTTATTAATATTGTTGAACATAACTTTAATATAGTTAAGAAAACATCTTCCGGAACTATTTATGAAGATATTGCTGAAAGCATTCTAGATGAGGTTTTAAAGGTGATTAAGTGAAGGTAATAGTGAAAACTCCTTCAAGACTACATCTAGGAATAATTGATCCAACAGGTCTGCATGGTAGGAGATATGGAAGTATAGGGTTAACCATTAATGAACCCGGCTTTGAAATTGAGGCTGAACCATCAGATAATCTTAAAATATCATGTAGTAAACAATACTACAATAATGTTTTAGAAGCCTTAAACACAGTTTCTAATAGGTACGGTGTTGATAGAGGAGTTTATATTAAGATTCTTAAAGATATTCCGGTACATGTTGGTCTTGGATCTACAACCCAGCTAAAGCTCGGTGTTGCTACTGCATACCTAGTATCTAAAGGGTTAAGCGTTAGTGTTGAGAAGCTGGCTGAAACTCTTGGTAGAGGAAAGTTTTCAGGTATAGGTACATATGCTTTTGCTCGTGGAGGATTTATTGTTGATGGAGGTGTAAAAATAGGTAAACCACCTAAACCAACAGTATCCCTTAGCTTCCCTGAGGACTGGAAAATTATTGTAGTAATTCCTAATGTTGAGAGAGGATATGATGAAGAGGCTGAGAAGCCTATAATGATGGAGGTTAAGGGGGATTCAAGCATAATAATGGAGGTAGCATATTTAACACTTATGAAGTTAATACCTGGTATAGTTGATAGAGATATTGTGGAGTTTGGAGAAGCATTATCAAGCATTCAAGTTCTTGTCGGTAGGGCTTTTTCAAAATATCAGGGAGGAGTATTTCGTAGCGGGGTTGTAGATGGTCTTGTTAGGAAGCTTAAAGAAGCTGGAGGATTTGGTGTTGGCCAAAGCTCATGGGGTCCTACAGTATATGCATTTACAGATGGTGACATAGATTATTTACATAAAGCTGCGCTTAAATGTTTAAGCGATTACGGTGTTGAAGGAAATATTATAGTAACAAATGCTAGGAATAGAGGAGCAGAAATTAGGGTGATTAAGTGATTCCAGATATACAGAATGAAAAGCCTAAATATGGATTTAGCCTTATAAGTGTTGGGCTAGGAGGATTAAGGATTCCTAGAAGTATACTGGAAAATAGTAGCAATACTGAGTTTTCAAATATTAAGGTATCAATATATATATCACTTCCCCACAATCAACGAGGTATTCATGTATCTAGAAGCTATGAAGCTATTGAAAACATATTGAAGGATACTCCATTAAACATTTGGGATTTATCAAGAAGAATTGCCGAGTCTACCCTAAGACTTAATAACTACTCTAACAGGGTTATCGTGAAGCTTTCAGGAAAGGTTATTGAATTTAGCGATGTGCTCAACCCTATTGAGAGTGAAGATTTCATATTAACGTATACTTTAAAAAGAAATAGTGAAGATATTTATACCCTCTCAGTCCGTGCCTACGGCATGACTGCATGTCCATGCGCATATGAGGTTTCAAAAAAGTTAACAAACAATAACTCCATAGTAACACATACACAGAGAGCTATCGGTATTGTAAAGCTGAAAACTAGAAATATAATACCTAACGGTATTCATGAAGTTGCTGAGCTTATCAGGTCATCAATGAGTATGCGTCTACATGTAAAGCTTAAACGAAACGAGGAGGCTAAGGAGCTTATTAAAGTAAGTAGGAATCTAAAGTTTACTGAAGATGTTGTTAGGGAGATTCTACATAAGCTTACCTTAATGAAGAGTTTAAGCGATGACGTAAAGGTTATGGTTAAAGTAGTAAGTTTTGAAAGTATACATCCATACAATGTAGAGGCTAAACATACAGCTACTCTAGGTAGGCTTAGAAAACTCTCCAACAGCTGTGATATGGTATGAATATAGCATGGGGAATAACGGGATCCGGATGTATGCTTGAGGAAAGCATAACGACTATCGGTAAGCTTGTTAGTCTTGGAGTAAATGTAACATGCTTTATCTCTAAGGCTGGATTTGAGGTTTTAAGAATGTACGGCTTACTTAGTATAATTAGAAAGTATTGTCCAGGAGGGTATTTACACGAGATATTTACAGATTATGATGAGGGCGCTTCAAGCCCACATGCAGCTAGACTTGCTTTAAAAGTCTACAGATTACTTGTAATATCTCCTGCATCTTCAAACACTATTGCCAAAATAGTTAACGGCATCTCCGATACACTAGTTACAAATGCTTTTATGAATGCATGTAAAGCCAGCGTTAAAATTCTAATTGTACCATCTGAGTTTTCACGTAAACCCGTAAAGTCTAAAACACCTATATCGGTTAATAGAGCCTTATGTATGTCATGTAGTGTTAAATGTCCCCCATCAGCTAAATGCCCTACAGGAGCTTTTACTCTAGGTAGTATAGATAATCTACCTAGCTTAAAGCTTACACTATGTGATGGATGTAAGATATGTATTGAAACATGTCCCTATGGCGCAGTATCTTTCGGATTAACCGTGAAGACTAGAGCAAGAGAAATCGATATTGAAAATATTAGAAAATTAAAGTCTATAAGAAATGTTAAAGTACTTAACACACCTCTTAAAGTTTTAGATTTTATTAAGCATTATAGGTAAATCCATGAGGATACTTCTCGTTACAGGTAGGTTTGCACAGAGAGATGCTGAGAAGATTGCGGTAGAGGCTAGAAGATATGGGTTAAAATGTGATGTACTTACTCTACCTGTTTCTGTTGCAGCCTTTATAACACCTAAAATCCTATACAGCAGCCTTAAGGATAAACGTTTAGATTACGATGTAATCATAATTTCAGGAATGGCTAGAGGGAATTATGAGGAATTGGGAAATCTACTTAAGCTAAGAATTGTTAAGGGTACAAGATATATTGGAGATATGGCCCTATTACTACCGATTCTTAGTAAAGTTGCTGATAAGCTTTCACCAGTAAATCCAGCAGATGAGTTTATTAAGTATCAACCAGTACAGCCAGTAATGGAGGAACAGCCTAAGGAATGTATTGTAATAAATAGTTTATCTATTTATAGGGGATGTAAACCTAGAATTGTTGCTGAAGTCGTTGATGCCCCTTCACTCAGTTTTGATGAAGTTATTAGTAAAGCTTCTAAATTTGCCTCTATGGGGGCTGATATAATCGATATAGGAATGATTGCTGGTGAAAGTAATCCAGATCTAGCCTTTAAGCTTGTGTATGAGGTAGGTAGGAAGGTGTTAAAGCCTATAAGTATTGACAGTATGAATCCTGAAGAGATAGAAATGGGTGTTAAGGCAGGCGCTAAGCTGGTTTTAAGTATTGATATGGGGAATATGTCTAAACTACCAGAATACATTAAAAACACACCAGTTGTAGTTACCCCTACAAATATGGAGGAAGGAGTATATCCTAAAACATTTAAAGATTCTTTAGAAATGCTAGAAATAAATGTTAAGAAAGCAGAAGAGCTTGGATATAAAAAACTAATTATTGACCCTATGCTCCATCCACCAATCATCGGGCTATCAGATTCTATAGTTGCATATAGATCTGCCTTAGAAAAGTTTAGTAATCCAGTTTTTATGGGTGTTGGTAACGTAACGGAGATGATTGATGCTGATAGCTTAGGTGTAAACGCATTAATGGCCTGTTTAGCTGTAGAGCTTAATGCAAGCTTAATACTTACTGTTGAATCAAGTGTAAAAACAAGATACTCAGTTAGAGAGCTTGCTAAGGCTATAGATCTTGCATGGATAGCTAAACTTAGAAATCAACCACCAAAAGACTTAGGAATATCATTACTGAAGCTGAAAAGTAAATGGGTAAGAGATGTAAAAACATATAGAGGTTTTGAAGGGAAAATACCTATACTTAATGAGTTGGGAAAGGTAGAGTTTAAGCTTGACCCTAAAGGATGTTTTAGAATTGAAGTTGACCATGATGCTGGAGAAATAGTGGTTATACATTACCCGCTTAAGTCTAAAAATCCTGATTGGATGGTGAAAGGCAAATCCTACTATGAAGTGAGAAGTAAGCTACTAGCATTAAACGCTATCTCAAGAATCGATCATGCGTTCTATCTTGGATATGAGCTTGCAAAAGCTGAAAATGCATTAGAAAATGGAGGTGAATACACTCAAGCTTAGAAATAGGATTCAAAACTACATTAACACACAGGAAGTAAGTTAGAAGCTTACATGAGATTCACCTTGTAAACTTAAGCATGTTAATCATCTTATTATTGGTTTTTGAACTAAGCGTGGAACTGACAGATTCCACACTTAGTTCTTGAGCTTTACCACCATCATTTCTCCGGGTTCATTGGAGCTTTTCATTAGGCTTAGCTCCTTTCGGGGCAAACCTTGCCCCACATCTCAAGACTCTATTCCTATGTTTCTCAATACATTCCTCTAACTATTCATTACAATTAGAACATTTAAATATGCTGTTTCTTCAGGTCTTTACTCACATATCCACATCTAGAACAGGTTTTTGATGCTAATTTGGCTTTAACATATACCGTTAGAAACCATTACATGCAGATTTATATTCAACATATTTCTCCTAATAAACCTAATAGCTTTAGACATATTCACCATAGATAAGGAGAGAAGCTAGGTAAAGCCTAAGTTTACAAGGCGTTATGAGGCTAAGTTTTATTTATAGCTTAATTAATAGTTTTATGGTGTTAGTTTGAAGTTTAGAGTTACTGATAAAGCATTGATGGTTGAGCTGTCACCCGTTGAGGAAGTTTCAAGGATTGCTAGACAGACTAGGGTAATTAATTTCGCTAGTGGAAATCCTGACCTCAAATTAATACCTATTCATGATGTAGTAGGTCTTATAGAAAGTGCTATGGCTAAGTGGGGTGTTAAGCTTCTCACATATCCCGGTATGGGCGGTATTGAGGATTTAAAAGCTGAGATTAAGAGATTTGCTAAGGGAATTGGTGTTGATGTTGATGGTGACGATGTTGTTGTGACTTGTGGTGCTCAACATGCATTTAGAATTCTTTCAGATGTTCTTATAGATCATGATGTAACAGTATTCTGTGAGAATCCTACATTTTACGAGATTCTTACACCGTTAAGAATTAATGCTAAACATGTAGTTGGTGTTCCAATAGATTCTAACGGTATTGTAACTTACGAGTTGGAGAAGCTTTTAAAGAGTTTTAAATCTAAATACAATATACTATATCTAGTTCCTACATGCCATAATCCTACCGGTGTAACAATGAGTATTGAGAGGCGGAAGCATGTTCTTGAGCTTGCCTCAACCTATGACTTAATTATACTGGAGGATGACCCATATAGGCCGATAGCTAGCAATACTCCTCCACCACTTAAAAGCCTAGATAGTGAGGGTAGAGTTATCTATGTTGGAAGTCTTAGTAAGGTATTTGCTCCAGGATTAAGAATTGGATGGATCGCTGCATCTAGTGAGTTAGCATATAGAATATCATTGTTTGAACAGCTGGATTTTGCAACATCTACATTTACTCAATACATTGCTTTAGAAGCTTTTAAATCAGGATTTATATACAGCCACATGTTGAAGTTAGCAGACCATTACAGAAGGAAGATGAATACTATGCTTAAGGCATTAAGTGACTTTATGCCATGTAATGTGGAGTGGACAAAGCCTTACGGTGGCTTCTTCCTTATGCTGGCAGCTCAAGGGTTTGATGCTGAACTTAGCTTAACTGAAGCTATTAGGAGTGGGATAATATATGTTCCAACAAGGAAGTTTTATGTCAGTAATGAGCAGAGAAATACATTAAGACTTAGTATAACTCAGCCAACATTTGAAGAAATAATTAAAGGTGTAGAGATACTTTCACAGATTATAAGGAGGTAATAGTTTAGTGTTTATTAGGGATATGGTCCGGTTTAGGGAGGGGGATTTTGTTGAATCTGTTGAGGGATTAATTTTTGATGTTAAGGGCTTAATCCATCCTAAAGATAGAGTTATAGCCTATGTACGTTATGTTCCAGATCCTCTAGGTGATAGGGTTAGGGAAAATTTAAGATATAGAAAGATATATGAGCTTAGTGAAAGATTTCGATTTCTAAGTGAGAACTATCCTCAATATCTACTTCACGATCCCTTCATAGGAGAGGTTGTTGAGGCTGTACCTAGATGGATGATTAAGTCATTCTATAAGCCTGAATTTAAGCTAGCAGAAATGGTTAAAAAATGTAGAGAGCTTAACAGTATTGAGGATCTAGCTCTAAAATTAGCCCTTACATTAAGAGATGAAGCAAACATATCTCTTGATAAAGTCGGCATTTCAGGATCTATACTTATAGGATTACATAATCAGTCCTCAGACCTTGATATAATAGTTTACGGCTATAGAAACTGTTTAAAAGTTTATGAAGCACTAAAAACTCTACGTCAACTAAACGTGCTAGAAAGCTGTGCTAAAATAATTGATAAGCTATATAGATTTAGATCTAGAGAAACACCAATACCATTCAATGTTTTTAGAAATATAGAGGGGGCTAAATTACTTCAAGGATTATTTCATGGTAGAGAATACTTTATAAGACTTGTTAGAGACTACAATGAAGTGGATGAAAAATATGGAGATAGAAAATATAGAAATCTAGGAAGAATAATTTTAAAAGCGACAGTTATTAATGATTCAGAATCAGTGTTCACACCATGTAGATATCTTATAGATGATGTAGAGATTGTTGAGGGAGCTCACTATCCTGTCAAAGAAGTAGCCTCTTTTAGAGGAAGATTCTGTGAGCAAGCTAGAATAGGAGATAGAATTATAGTAGAAGGAAAGTTGGAGGAGATTAAATTTAAAGGAGAAAAATATTATAGAGTTATTTTAGGTGGGGAAGGAGACTATATAATACCCATAAAATAATGATCTATCCAGCAATTCATAAACCTGTCTTGGCTTAGTATTTAAGTATAACTTGGAATTGATAGAGAGCTAAATGATAGTTGCCCCAAACATGGCTAACCATCAGCGTTGAGACATGGCCTGAACACTGCAGTTAAAGCTGAGAAAGCACATAACCTCCCCAGCTAAACTTCCCTCAAACAGACCATAAAAAGAACATGTAGACAAAACCAGCCAGGGCCGGGATGAAAATAGCTTATTTACAGCTATCTGTAGATAATTCTTTAGAGGAGGATTAATTTGAGAAATAACAATTACGCAAAAGACATTAGAGAACTCCAACTTGCAAAGGCAGATGTACACAAGATGTTCAATTCTTATGAAAAAGAAAAACTCAAAGAAAAAGAGGTTGATACCTTATTTATAGCAGGCACCTTCGGAAACTACATGAACTCGGAAAATGCAAAGTGATTGGACTAATACCGGATGTGCCGCTGAAAAGATAAAGTTTGCAGGTAACACAGTGGTTACAGGTGCAAAATGGCCTTAATATCGAAGGAAATTAGACAAGCCACGGAATCGACAATAAAAGCCACTCGTTACCATGAGCTTGCAGCTGATCCAGACTTTAACATAGAGTTTATAAATGCAATCCCAATACCGAACCGTGTCATAGCAAATTCCCTCAGTAAAGAAATATATTTAAGATCTTGCATGATGCCTCCATATATTTGATGGAAATTGTCATTTTCCAAAGAGGTTAAACACTTTTTCATTTCCAGAACTGATTAAACATTTATTTTTCAAAATGTATTTTGGCATCCTTCGGTAAGGTCATACCCAATTCAGCCCATAGGGCTTTAATTATTGCGCACGGCACAAGACATAAGATGCACCCAGCCATTCTCTCAGCAGCTTTTGAGTAAATTATGTTCTGGTTGAACGGTTTAACTACCTCATTTTTACTCACCTTCAAGCCAACAGCTTCAACCAACTTTTTTATATTCTGACAATCGGTTTGGATGTCGAGAGATAATAGGTCGTTTGAAATTCTTGAAACAGTTATCAGGGTTTTCATGCCGCAACCTTCATCAACAACCTCAACTTTTGTTGTTGCCACAAATACTCGCCTTTTACTGGTTTATTTATTAGAAAGGAATTATTTAAACCTGGTTCTTTACTGGTTGTAATGCTTGAGCCCTACACCTAAGTCTGCTAGTTCCTTCTTAACCTTGTTGTATACTTCCCAGCATTTTTTGGAGGTTTCTATGGAAACCCTGGAAACTATGGCCATAATTACTAGTAAATTAGTGCGGGGGGTGGGATTTGAACCCACGAAGACCTACGTCAACGGGTCCTGAACCCGTCGCCTTTAGTCATTATTGACCAGGCTTGGCGACCCCCGCATATATTCCATTTTTCTTACGGATATTTAAGCTTAAAGATTTATTAGGTGTTTATAATGTATATTTATGGGTATTATTGCTCTTTTAACAGATTTTGGCATTGATGATCCTTATGTTGGTGTTATGAAGGGAGTTATATTATCGATTAATCCTAATGCTGTAATTGTTGATATTACACATAGTGTAGATAAGTATCAAGTTCTTCAAGGCGCATTAATATTGAGAAGCTGTTACAAGTATTTTCCTAGGGAGACAATATTTACCGTTGTTATTGATCCCGGTGTAGGATCGATGAGGAGGGCTATAGCTATTAGAACTAGTAACTATGTTTTTATCGGTCCTGATAATGGCGTTCTTACTCCTGCAGCATTTGATGATGGTATTATTGACGTTTATGAAATTAGGAAATACACATTACCAGCAGTTTCAAAAACTTTTCATGGTAGAGATGTTTTCGCACCTGTTGCTGCATACATATCTAAGGGGGGGCTGATAGAAGATATTGGAGGGAGAGTTAGTGTTGACAGTATTACTACTATTGAAGTTAGTGGTGCAGAAGTCCATAATGGAGAGGTTATTGGAAAAGTGATTTATATTGATAGCTTCGGTAATGCCGTAACCAACATTCATCCTAATAACCTTAAATCATTAGGTATTGATGAGGGGGGACTAGTTAATGTTGAAGTTAATAGAGTACAGTACAGGATTCCATGGGTTAAGGCATATAGTGATGTTAAACAGGGTGAGCTACTTATAATTACTAATAGCTTTAACTACATTGAGTTATCAGTTAATCAAGGAAATGCTTCAAAAACCCTAAAATTAGAAATTGGATCAGAAATTGTAGTAAAACCATGTAGGCAACAAAGTTTATGAAGATAATTTAAATACTTTTCTACATGCCTCAAGGCTCTGTAAACTTAAGCATGTTTCATCACCTCTATTATGGGTATTGTTTTTTCTATGAATTCTTCTGCTTAGCTTTTTCATTTATCCATGTTTCATTAGCATTATCATTATTGATTTTAGAAAGTTTCTTCACCCTCCTCATCACATCCATCCTTAATATGGTATGTAGTTATCGAATAGCTTATCTATCCTTAACATACTGTATTACTCTCTCCATCAGGCTCCTAATCTCTAAACTATATAATCCATGCTTAGATTAGAATTCTGCATGAAGCTTATAGTATGGGGCGCCATCACTCAATATAGTTATTTTGAGCCTTAAATAGCTTTAATCCTCTTAATGAATTATTGATGTTAATATGTTGCAGCATCGGAAACCATCATGTACACGATTCTCCTAAATAGGGTTCGAAGGCAACATATAATACCCTCCCACTAGAACCTATCCAAAGTATCATCAACTAGCAGGACCTAACATCTCTATTAGCAAATAGAAGCTTAAAGACCATGATAGGATAGATGTATGACTCCTACATAATATAAGCTTAGAATATCTGAAGCCATTCTTGAAGAACGAAATATATGAGCACCATAACAACTAGAATATGCGGGGTTCTCTCCCTAACAAACCTAATAATCCTAGACATATTCACTATAGGTAAAGGGGAGAACCCCCAAATAAGGCTTAAGTTTACAGAGCCTTGAAATTTATAGTAAAGTTTAATAGTCTCCGCCTCCCCTCTAGTAAAGGGTTTGCTATGGCCGGCATTAAAACCATCGGCATTATAGTAGTGG
>Ga0105159_1000320_pt1 | contig 13481 bp, 24 predicted proteins | sample LHCtaG_2_FD_89590 | JGI IMG/M metagenome (GOLD analysis project Ga0105159, IMG submission 89590) | Hot spring microbial communities from Little Hot Creek, USA to study Microbial Dark Matter (Phase II) - LHC4sed_replicate | ecosystem: Environmental > Aquatic > Thermal springs > Hot (42-90C) >...
AGCGTGCCGGTTGCCGCATGCGCGTTAACTATTTCTAGTTTTTCGTATCTCGTGTATAGCCCTGCTACGCCGCCCATCCAGTACGCTATCGCAACCGTGGAGACAACGGTTGCGGCAACCATGAGTATTGTTGCGACGATTGGGCTTATGCCTTTTTTATCGGCATATATGCTCATATTTATTCCCGGCGTCAACATTGAATATGTAATCACAAATATAAATATCTAATTACATTAAAATATATATTTATGATATTTAATTATAATACTTAGCAAAAGATTAGAATAGAAAAATGACGCGCTTCCCCCGGGGAACCTATCACTTCAGCGTTACTTCTTTCGGCGGGGGTTCCTGCCCGCTGGCTGAGCGCAGCTGAACCTTAAGGATCACGCCATAAGTGAAGGGTTCAACATCCCTAGTGGTTATGACCAGGTTTTTCTCCTCGCCAGCCTTCAAAACTATGTTGATTTTTCTCAGATCCGCCACTGGGGCGCCGTTGGACTCTAGGGATAGCCGCCATGGTTCTCCGGCGTAATCAGCGCACGACTTCTGGTTTAGCAGGATATCGCTTATCGCTGCCTCAGCTGAGCCCGTGTTCTTCACCTGTATTATTATTCTCCATCCGTCATCAGCGCTCTCCGCGTAAACGCTAACAATTTTTAATTCTTCTTTTGCGTATGATCCCGCAGCGCCGCTCAGCCAGTACGCAATCGCTATCCCAATGAGGATCAGTATGGCTACTATGATTACTGAAGCGATAAATGGGCTTATGCCGCCCTTATCGGCGCATAGACGCTTAGGCACGCCTTTTTCTCCCAAAAATAATATATGCAATCACTTTTATATATACTTAACTATAATAGAAATAAGAAACAGATTTACCGAAAATACTTCCCGAATTCTGAGCATACGCAGCCTTATTTCATCAGCCTGAAGCGCGTTGTGCATGCTTATGGAGCATTTATTGAGGCAATTTTACAGTAAAATTTAAATATTTGATTGAATATTTTACTTCATAAATATAGTAAAATGTGGAAGAAATACCTTAAAAAGCGAGGGCTAATCCAGGCTGGGAGGATGATGAACCGAATGAGACGTAGGGATAGGATGATAGGCTTAAGGGATGTTGAGGGCTACTCCCTTTTCTATAGATCCCTAAGGTGGCGGAGGATAGTCTGCCCGAAATGCGGGAACGAAAGGTTTGAGAACTTCAGATTTAAGTTTGAAGCCTACAGGGAGCGCATGCGCATATACTGCCGAAAATGCCATTCCACAACAACAATAAACCTTAAACATTCAGACTATACATCGCCCCTATCGCACTTCAAATCCTAAGCCTATAATAAGCCGTAATTTTTTAACGGGCTCTGGAAAAACCAATTTTTCAGCCTTCATCCATCAATCGGGGATGGAATTAATCTTCTTTCCGGAGGCGTTTTGTCATAGATATTGTGGGGATAAGCTTGTCCGGAGGAGGTCGGATTAAACTCCTCGATTTTGAGAGGAGGATCAGCAGATTGGAGGCTGAGGTTGCCAGATATGCTAGGCGCGCAATATTCGATAGAGAAGCCGGTGAGGTTGTCGCTGTCAGACCGATCCCGCCGCATAGGAGAACATTTTATTATGCGCCCGCCCTTGTTAGTGCGGGGAGCAGCCCAATAGACCTTAAAATCTTCAGGGCGTACACAATAATCTATCCATCAGCAGCAGCGGGCACGGTTCTATTCAACATTCATGGAACGGGCTACTACGACATGAATTACAGGATCATCTTTCACAGTTTCTTCCTCGGTGCGCTTCAAGCCGGGGTGAAGCATTCGGAATGAAGAGCATAGCGAAAAAGATCCTTACAAGAACGATCAATGTTCACGATGAGGTAGTCGAGGTTCCGCCCAGCCTGAGGGCGCAGCTGCTCTTCTACTTCAGCACGGCATGCATAGTCTGCCTAAGCATTCTGGAAGCCATCCACATGATTACGCTTGGATCATGGAGCAGCGAGATCTTCGCTGTGATAAGCGGGCTGATAGGGAACATAGTGGGCATCATTGTGGGCAAATGAGCGAAGCGGGGGACAGCGGAGAAACATGGGGAAAATCCGCCTGAAAAACCTAGGTGGAAAAGACTACATCTTCATAAATGCAACTGTCGCTAACCCAATAAACACAAGCCTTAAGGGGAAAATCGAGTTCCTAGTCGACACAGGGGCTGAGGGCTGCGCTATCCCCGAGGAAATAATGAAGAAGCTAAAGCTCGAAGACAAGGGTTCTGTTGAGGCCGTTCTAGCGGATGGAAGCGTAAGGCAGGCTGGAGCAACATACATCCTGCTGGAAATAGCCGGGAAGAAACTTTACACATGGGCGATTTACGGAAGGGGATTTGAGCCTCTGCTAAGCATAGACGTCATGAAGGTGCTGGGCATACATATCGATGTTCCGGATAAAAACACGCTTATACCGATCAGAGCATTAAAAGTCAAGCGTCTGCGCTTAAAAAATACCTATAGGGGGGTATCAATTTTAGGATGAAAAATCAATCTAAAATTGTGGTTTTGAACCGCATAGCGAGAATTCGTAGAATCGTCCAGTCTGACACGCAGAAGATTAGGATGAAGCTTCTTAAAAACCTCGAGGAAATCTTCAATCTCGCATCAGGCATAGCTAGGGGTGAAATAAAATATCAGACGGTTGATGGGCAGCCTGTGAAGATTACTTTGAAGCAGAGGGAGAAATGGGCTAGGGTGGCTGCTTATGTTGCCCAAATAATCAACAGTCTTGCGAAAGGCTTCGATGAAAGGGAAATTGACATCATGTTAGAGGAGGCGGAGAGGCTTATCCGTGAAGCGGGATCTCTGGCGGAGGAGGAAGATAAAGGAAATACAGGAGCTGCTGAAGCAGCGCGGACAAGAACATGAGCTTCCAAAAGACCCTGTTGTATTCGCAAATCAGATTCTGAAATTTAAACCTTTGCCATACCAGGAGGCTCTGCTGAGGGATAACAGCAAACGGATTGTTGTCCGCATGTGCAGACAAGCTGGGAAAACAACAACCATAGCTGTGAGGGCAATATGGTATGCAGCAACCCATCCGCGCACCCTAACGCTTATCGTTTCGCCAAGCCTGCGCCAAAGCATGATAATGATGGACCGCATCCAAGGCTTCATAATGGCTGCTCCAGAGGAAATGCGCAGACGGCTCATAATGAAGATGCAGCGCACAGTCATATGGTTTAGAAACGGAAGCCAAATCGTCGCCTTGCCTAACAGCCCAAACCTGCTGAGAGGTTACGCTGTAAACCAGTGCATAGCGGATGAAGCGGCATTCTTCCGAAATGATGAACTCGTGTTTTATAATGTTCTTTATCCCATGCTGGCGACAACAGACGGCACATTAATAGTTTCAAGCACACCCTGGGGTAGAGACTCAGTCTTTTACCGCATGAATAATGATCCGGAATTCTCAAAGCATATCGTAACATGGAGGGAAGCCGTTGAGGCGGGGCTTATAAAGCAGGAGTTCATTGATGAGATGCGCCGTTTCCTACCCGCTGAACGCTTCCAACGTGAGTTTGAGGCTCAATTCGTTGAGGATGCTGACTCATGCTTTCCGCAGGACTTGATTACAAGATGCATCGACGCCGAGCTCGAATACTTCGGCTTCGAGGATCAGCCTTCAGGAGAGTTCCATGTGGGCTGCGACCTAGGCAGAAAGGTTGACCACAGTGTTGTCGCAGTCATCGAGCGGGCTGACGATGACTTAAGGCTCATACATATATTCCGGTTCCCGCTTGAAACGCCATATGCATCAGTCATCGGCTACATAAAGGCTCTATGCGGCAGATATAGGCATGTGAGAAGCCCTCTGAATCCGGCGGAAAAGGTGTTGTTGAGCCCGCTAGAAACGAAAGATACGCTAAGATCCTTGAGGCTTTAAAGCATGGTGGACTGAAGGAGCAGTGGGAAGCGCCGATAAGGCTTCCTGAGAAAAGCACGGCTTCAATAATGTCTTATGTTGCCCGAAGCAATGAGATACGCGGCAACCTAGGCGACACTGTCTTCATACCCTACGTGAAAGCTGTGGATGCTGATGTCCTAACAAACGTTGGAGACGCACTTTCAGAGAAGACCAACCTTTATGGTGTTGCACAAACAACACTTAAGGAGGCTGCGCTCTACACATCTATACCATACAGCGACATTGAGAAGCTAAGCGAGGATCTAATAGCTCAGCTTGAAGCCCAATTTGAAAACGCAATCATAAGAGCGATTGACAAGGCTATTTTGGATATGCTTCTCGCAGACGCAAACGTTCCGGAGCTGAACAAGACCTCAGCGACGGTTGCCTTCGACGCCGACTGGATTGCTGAGGCCCTCTACATGGTTGCAGGTCAAGGTAAAGCCTTGAGACCAAGCGATTTCGTCCTAGTGCTAGGCCCAACAGCATATAAAGACCTATACATGGATATTGCGGGTACACAAGCCCTAGTCTATGCTAGGCCCGATGTTGTGCGTGAGGGGCTAGTTGCTGAGTTCATGGGCATACCCATCGTTGTAAGCACATATCTGCCTGAACACACCAGCGGCAAAGTATCATGCTACTTGATCCATAAGAACGCCGTTGTTTTCGCTCCTAAGCGTGAAATGCTCTTTGAAACCGAAAGGGACACAGTGAACAGGAAGGTTAAGTTAACGGGCAGCTACACATTCGGCATCGCCCTGGTTGATAATAAGGCTGTCTGCGAGATAAAGACAAACTTCACAGCATAAGCGGGTGATTAATTATGCCGAAAATAACGAAGGAAATAGCGGACCTAACTGACAGCAGCGGCGGAACAGCAGGTAACACAATAGCAGCCGGCTCCTCATACAGCCAAGCAGATGAGAACAATTTCAGAGCCAGCGTCGCCGCAAAGATCAACGAGATCATACGGTTGCTCAAAGAAGCGGGCATAATTTCAAGAGTAGAGTGAAATCCTAATCCCTCCCTCTTTTTTCAATTCCCCCATTTTTTTATTCCAGAGCCAGCTGACATGTGCTGGCGGAAAGCATATGGAATATATACTGCTCGGCGGCGGAAAACCCGCATTGCTCAAGGTGAAAGAGGCAAACCAAAGAGAAGAGGGCATGCTGAAATATAAGGGAATCATACGGCGAGCGCTATTATTCGACGGCGTGGACGATCGGGTGGATTGCGGCTACGGATTGAGCGGGCTGGGAAGCGGAGAGTTCACGTTGATGGCCTGGGCGAACTGTTTAGGGGCTGGAGCAGGACCATATCCGGGCGTCCTGAACCGTGAGTTTTCCGGCAACATTCTGATCTGCAGAAGAGCAGATTTCAACAAGTGGCATTTCTTTATACATGCTGATGGACAAAGCTCAACCTCCATAGATTCTAACGATGTAATAACGTATGGTGTTTGGTATCACCTAGCCATGACACGGGACTCCGCAGGCGACTTCAAAGCCTACGTGAACGGCGTGCAGCAGGGAACTACGCGGAACTACCCGTACAATCTAAGCGGCGTGGACAGAAAATTCTGGGTTGGACGCTACAGCAGTTCATTTTTTAATGGGCTTATCGCTGATGTCCAGGTCTATAATAGAGCTTTAAGCGAATATGAGATAAAGTGGCTGCATAATAATGGAAGGGGCAGACCGTTCAGCGCTATCCGCGATGGGTTGGTGTTATGGCTTGATCCTAGCAGGTGGCGCGGCTCTTCATATGTGAAAGATCTCAGTGGATATGGCAATCACGGTGTAATATATGGTGCAAAAAGGGTTAGATGCAGCCTATAGGCAAAAATGGACAATCACTTAAATATATTTAACCTAAAATAAATAGCGAAGAAGATTATTGAAAGAGCGGAGCGGGATGTTATACGCATCAGTTGAAGATGTTAAGCAGAGAATTGGATATCTGCCCGCTTCAAACTTCGGTTTTTCCAGCGAAGCCGCTTTTGAAAGCTATATTCAAATATTAATTCGAGGCGCCTCACGCCTCATCGACGCCGAATGCAATGTTGAAGATGGAGAATTCGCTGAAAACACTCCGGATATAATCCGAAACATCGCTGCGGATGCAGTGGCTATTTTCCTTATGAAAGCACAGAAGTTTCTTCAAAATAGGGAGAACCCGCCTTCGCTGATGCTCCTGCCGGAGCAGAGGGATGCATTGAAACGATATAAAACATTCAAGTTTGAAAGGGGCTAAAAAATGAAATGGACAAAACTATTTTGCATAATATCAACAGCAATAAATATTTTGGGATGCTGGTTAATGTGGGAAGCCGTTGTTCGACCGCTAAGAAATATGGTTCCAGGAGGCTGGGATAAAAATTTCCCCTCACCATTCTACATATTTGAGGCGCCAATCTGGTTCTGGCATGATCTGGCAATCACGCTAATTATAATTGGAACAATAGCGCTCGCATACCTCGCGTTTAAAGATTAGATGCGCCGATTAAAAATGACATTTAAAATTAAGGTAAAAAACAATAATCCTGAACTTTTCAAGAAACTTAGAGACGCGCTCAGGAACATAACGCGGGAAACATCTGAAAGATGGCTTCCAAAATTCGCCCATGAATTGCAGGATCATCTGCCAACCAGGACTGGAAGACTGCGGAGTGAAACCAGAATAGAGACAACGGATAGTGGGCTGCGGATCACGGGGCCTGAATATCTTCTATATCTGATTATGGGCACAAGACCGCATGAAATTTTCCCAAGAAGAGCTAAGGCTTTACATTTCATTTACGAGGGGGAGGAAGTGTTCGCTAGGCACATGTATCATCCGGGCTTTCCACCCCAACCATTCCTTTATGAAAGCCTAACAAGTGCGCTTCAGTTTCTGCCCGAAGCATGCAGAGAAGCAATTGAAGGGATGATTAATGCTTAAGGAGATTGCGGATAAAATAATTGAAATCCTGAGGGCAAATGAAAAACTGAATGGGAAAATCCAAATGTGGATTCGCGGTGTTCCAACCCGCTTTGAGAAATATCCCTATTTGGCTGTTGTTTGGGCAGGTGGGGAGGTTAGGTTTCAGGCGGGCATATACAACTACATGAACAATTACGACATTATTGTTGTTGATTTGAAGCCCATCCCCGAAGATGCTGAAAATTCGGTTATGGATCTTTCCGAAAATGTTTTCGCGACATTAAAAAATAATCCTAGCCTAGACGGTGCGGTTTCAGACTCCTACATAACCAGATGGGATTCAGAGGGAATCCCGACAGAGCGGGGAAGCCTTAAAGGCGCCAGGATCACCCTGCAAACAATCATGGTCGCAATATGAAATGGCTTAAAATTGAAAATACGCCGGATGGTGTGCGGGTTTACATTTTCGGCAGACGCATACATCACCTAGAGGCGGGACTAATACTTATCGCAGCGGGCTGGATTCTGATTCTACATGATTGGATCATTGAGAGGCGGAAGCTCGCAGAGGACACTTCAAAATGAGGCGTCCGCGAGTAGAAAAATGAAAGGAGCGTGAGTGAATGTCTCAGCCGCAGCCAATACTGATCCGGTCAGCCGTTGTGAAGATCGGCGCAAACACTGTTGGGTTAGCGAGGAGCGTTGAGATTACTGAGGAGTGGGAAACTGTTTTCGGCTCTGAAACTCCGCTTAGAGCTGTGACTTTCAAGCGCGTATCGTTCAGAATCAATAGGCTGTATGTGAAAAACGACACTGTGCTGCGGAACGCATACAACAACGGCGCAGTTTTCGACCTAGACTTCTACCCTGAAGGCGAAAGCACCGGGAAAGAAAAATGGACCGTAAAGGATGCTCTGTTGACTAGGCTTGTAAAAACGGCTGAATACGGCAGATTCATTGAGGAAGCAGCAGCTGGAACAGGAAGAGAAGTTCAATACACTGTAATATCCTAATAGCCAGGTGGTTCAGCCTTGTCCGACATTGAGGAGATTAGGCGCAGCGTAGAGGCGGAAATAGATGCGAAGGCGCGGAGAATCTCAGTTGGGGATCTGCTTGAGAAGGCGCTTTATGCTGAGGTTTATGTTCCTGAACTCGGCGGCAAACTACGCTTCAAAAAATTAACATGGAAAGAGGTCCTGGAGATTCGGAAATATGCCAAAAGCGATGAGGAAATGACTACGCTGGCGGTCCATAAGGCTCTCAGCGCCGTTGATCCATCCGTAACGCTGGAGCAGGTTGAGAATCTGCCCGCTGATGTAATGTTTGAAATAGTGAATGCGCTTTTCCCTCGATTCAAACTTTCAGAGACGCCGTCTTCCTAGACGCCCACCTCCAAGCAGTAGGCTTAATAGCGCATGAATTCGGCTACACTCTTGATTATATCGCATCGCTTACGCCTGAACAGTTTTTCTTCCTTCTCGCCTGGCTCTCATGGTTTAATGAGGAGAAGAGGAGATGAGCCAAGTCACAATTGAAATTATTCTTCGTGCGATTGATGAGGCTAGCGAAGCCGTTTCATCCATGAGCCGCCTGGTAGAGAGCAGCATGGAAAGCATAGAGCAGGCGAATGTGCAGGTTGAGAAAGCCACTAGGGCTGTGGATGTTTCGTTTAAGGATCTCACCTTCAGAATGAACAATCTTGTGGCTTTGGGCTTCGGACTTTACAATACAATTGACCGGATTGAGAAAGCCCAATATGCAGTGGAAAAAGCAAATTACGCTGTTCAGGCTGCGTTGAAATCTGTTGAGGATGCCCAGCACCGCTATAACGCTGCCGTCGAGAAATACGGCGAAGACAGCGTGCAAGCCCAAGCAGCAGCACGAGAACTTGAACTCGCCCAGGAGAAGTATAGGTTAGCTGTTGAAAGGGCGGAGATTGTGCAGGGAAACTTCAACCAAACAATGTTCCAAACGGCGCTTGCCGTTTTTCCTCAGGCAATCTCGATTGTGACGACCGCCAGCACAGTTTTTGGGCAGTTGCAGGGGGCAATAGGCGCCGTTAGTGGAGCCCTCAATTTCTTAGCGGCTAACCCTATTGTTCTGGTTATTGCCGCAATAGCAGCGCTTGTTTCAGCCCTCATATATCTGTATAATACGAATGAGAATTTCCGGAAAACGGTGAATGCACTTGCCCAGGCATTACAAAACATTCTTAAGCCTATTATTGACTGGCTGATTGGAGCATTCAACACCCTTAAAAATGCTTTTGAAGCTGTTGCGAAGCCGATAATGGGCTTCGTTGAAGGCATTAAGGGAGCGATGAGCGGGGCAACAAACGCAATAAGCAATTTCATCAACCGCATCTGCTTCGCGCATGCAATCCATGATGCTGTTGAATCAGCTGAGCGTGACTTAAACAGGTTCGTTAAAGTTGTTGATGAAAGCATGCGCACAGCATATGGGGAAATACGTGGATTCGGAGTGGACTTGAGCGGGATCGCTGTTCCCGCATATCCGCCCGCCGCTGCTACGCCTGTTACAGTTCATATTTCAGCTCCGCTTGTCAATGTTGAGGGATCAATGGATCGGCGTCTGGCTGAGGAAACCGCCCGGCTGGTTGAGCAGAAACTCCGCACGGTTCTGATTGAAGCCACCTCAAGCGCCGCACCAACGAAGCGCATCCGCCTAAGCGGGGTGATCTAAAGGGTATGGTGAAGTGGAGAAAGAATAAAGCTAGAAGTAAAATGGAAATCTACTTGAGCATATTACGGGCGATTCTGAGGGAAAAGTATGCTAAGCCAACGCGCATCATGTATAAATCAAACACTTCATGGCTGCTGCTTCAGCAAATACTCAGCTCATTCACTAAGAATAATCTGATAGGCTGCATCGTGGAATCCGGCAGAAAACTCTATTTCCTAACAGATGATGGAAAGAGGGCGCTTGAAACCCTTGAAGCAGCGTATGATATTGTTAAGAAAATTAACGTGAATGTGGGCGATTTAGAATATGCTTCTGACTGAAACTGTTAGGCGTGTTAAAGATGAGCGGGAGCTGATTAATGATCCAGCGCAGTATCCTAGCTCGGCGCCCTCTGACCAATATCTTTATAATGCTACTGAATATAGCACAGCGTCAACATCATGGGTTCTAATTGACACTTTCACGTTGAACCCGAGCGGCGGGCTTAAGCCCGCGATCCGGAAGCTTCAGGCTGATCTACGCAACACTTTAGGTTCACCTCAGAAAACATGGTTAAGAGTGACTGCTCAGCCTGAAGGCGGATCAGAAGTCGAACTATGGGTAACAACATATGCATACACAAACTATGGAACAGTTTCAGCTATCATTGGCTATTTTCCGCCCTCGGCGGTCACCGTCACCGTTCGATTCTACATTCATGGCAGCGGACAGGGAGATACGGCCTACTGCAAGAACAGATACGTTTACTACTATTATCAGCAGTGGCAAACGGTTAAAAACTACGGGACAATAAATATTGAATCCGATAAAACGCTCCTATTCTACAAGTTTACGGCTTCATCAGCGCAGCTGGGCGGAGCGGTAGGCGGCTTCAGACTGAAACTTGGAAGCCTATATGCTACAGCAGGCATTTTAAACAATGAAACGAAAACTCTGAGCGGCTTCATACTGCTGAACGCTGGGCAATACAGCGTGGTTTTCGAGGCTGATTCCGGATATGTAAGCGTCAAAGATTTTATTTTAGGCATATACATATTCACCTACACGCAAGGCCTATCACTGGCTCAAACAAGCGGAGGAGATATAGAGCTTAACCTTTCAACCTCCAAGATTCTAGGTGGCTATGTGAACGAGGGCTATATGGAGATACGCTGCGCAGCATACACGCCTAATGCTCAAACAAACTTTCAGAACCCAGGTGAGAGCCTGACGAATCCCATTACATTTAAAATAGATACAATTGAAAAATCATGGAGCGAAAGAATAAACGACACATATGGTGTTGAAGCCGCCTACGCCGCATATAAGGGCGCATTAGAGACGGAGCAGCATACAATCACGATTACAAGGGGAAACAGCAACACAGTTCTTTATGTAAGCGTTGTTTTCAGCCCCTGGATCCTAGGCCCGGCGGAAACAGCGCCGTTCAGCCTTAACAAAGATCAACAATCTATGTTGTTTTGGCTCCATTAACCTCCGATCCAACAAAAACGATTAAACTTAAAATTGCAAGGTTCCTTGTGGGCGGAGAAGACTACATCAGCCAAGCGAGTGGAACAGGCGTTCTAATTTGGAATTACACATTTGATTATGTTGATCCCGCTGAGGCGCTAATAACTGTTGTTGGGGAGGGGGGCTGCATACAGCTTTATGCTGTTGATATTAGGTAGGTGATCCATATGATTAGGTTAAAGCGTGTGATTGCTGAGGCGGGCTTCATGAAGCTTGTTTTTGATGCTGATTTTCCAGATGGCGCAGTTAAAGAAGTCATAGTTGATTATGATGATGTTGCTGAACGCCTAAGGGCGCTACGTGAATTGAAGGGCAGCGTCAGCCTCGACGATTTAAAATCCGTGATCCGGAAAATCATAAATGATTTACGGGCTGGAAGAAAACCGCTGCCTGAAAAATTTGACTTCACAAGATTCGTTGGGGCTGATTTTGAAGAATGAACGTCACATTAGGCGTGAAAACATTAACTGTTCGCAGGATAAGCCTAGACTGGGAAGTGAAAGGAAGCCTATACGACGCATATGAGGAGGGTGCATACAAGCGGAAACTTTACGCCTTAGGGCTTCTCAGGAAATGGACCCTGGACTGCATAGAAAAAGACGTGGCATGGAACGATTCAGCAGCCAAATATGCTGAAGAGAAAGCCGCAGCAGGAGAAAAACTCATATTCACAGTAAGCGGAAGCAGCCGCTACGCCGTTGACACAAACGTTTACGTCCTAGCATGCATAGTGAACTTCGAAGCTGTAGGCGCACAGAACATCAGAACATTCACAATCACGCTACAAGAAGCCTAAACGGCTCCATCCTAGTTTTTCCCTACATTTAAACCAGGCGTCAGCTATGAGCATCGAGTATTTTAAAATAAAAAGTGCTATTCGAAAATATGATGTTGTAGCGGGGAAATTTGTTGTCAATATTAGTTATGAGACTGCTCCACCTGAGCCTAGCGAGCGTGTTGTGGGTGTAGCTGAAGCGTTCGGGCTTGGTCTTGACAGATGGCAAAAATTTGTGATTTACGATAAAATTGAATTGAAAATAGGACCGCAAGACATCGTTTACATCACGGGCGACAGCGGAAGCGGTAAAAGTGTCCTGCTCAGGGCGCTGGAGCATGATATTAGGCGTGAAACAGATTGGGCATGCATAAATATTGATGAAATCAAGCCTGTTGAGGGGAAGCCTATTGTTGAAACCGTTGGCGGAAGCCTTGAGGAAGCCCTTGAACTGCTCAGCCTAGTTGGATTAAATGATGCGTTTCTATTCCTGCGCAACTACGAGCATTTGAGCGATGGGCAAAAGTATAGGTATAAGATTGCCAAGATGATTGAGTCTAAAGCGCAGTTTTGGATTGCCGATGAGTTCGCTTCAACGCTCGACAGGGATACCGCCAAGATAGTCGCCTATAACATTCAGAAGATCGCCCGGAAACTAGGCCGAGCAGTTATCGCAGCGACAACCCACATGGATCTCTTCGATGATTTAGCGCCGAGCGTGCATATCCACAAGCGCTTCGGGAAGGAAATAACAGTGAAATATTATCTGAATATTCCAGCTAAAGAATGCAGCCTCGTCAAGGAAATGCGCATAGAGGAAGGCGCAACAGAAGACTGGCGTAGGCTAGCGGGCTTCCATTACAGAAGCCATAAAATAGCTGGCCCAAGGAAGATTTTCAGACTTATGCGGGGCGATGATCTCTGCGGTGTGATAGTTTACTCTTATCCGCCCCCGACATGCTTTGGGAGAAGGCTTGTCCTTCCAAAAATGAGCATAAAAGAGCTGAACGAGAATCTGAGCATAATAAGCCGTGTTGTTGTGCACCCAAAATACCGCACCATAGGCTTAGGCGCAAAACTTGTGAGAGAAACTTTGCCCTTAGTGGGCACGCCTTATGTGGAAATGCCAGCAGTCATGGCGAAATACAATCCCTTCGCAGAAAAAGCCGGAATGCGGAAGATAGCTGAACAACATCCGCCTAAAGAAGCCCTTGAAGTGGCTGAGCTCCTAAGCCATCTGGGATTCAACGTTAGGCTATTATGCAGCGGGAAATACGTGCTTGGAAAGCTGCGGTCGCTGAGTTCGCAGCAGATAAACGCTATCAGAGAAGCGTTCATAAGGTATGCCCACCCGAGGTTTATGAAGAGCTTCTCGGGAAAAATGCCCTTCGGGGGAAAGGAAGCCTACGCTGAAGCGGTGAGAAAGGCAAGTCTGGAAAGGCTTACACATTTAATAAAGGTCTGCGGCTTCCTAATGCAAACAAAAGTTTACCTGTTCTGGCAAAAACAAGACTGAAAACCAACCCCTCAGCATTATTAACAGCTTTCAAGAAAAATATTCGATCCGTGTAGAATAGTCAAGGAGTTTCATGGGGTTCCACAGCCGCCGGTTAGCG
>Ga0105159_1000321_pt1 | contig 13450 bp, 7 predicted proteins | sample LHCtaG_2_FD_89590 | JGI IMG/M metagenome (GOLD analysis project Ga0105159, IMG submission 89590) | Hot spring microbial communities from Little Hot Creek, USA to study Microbial Dark Matter (Phase II) - LHC4sed_replicate | ecosystem: Environmental > Aquatic > Thermal springs > Hot (42-90C) >...
AAAAAGGACATAAGTTTAAAAGTGAGACAGACACAGAAGTAGTTTCGCATCTTGTTGAGGAAGAGATGAAGAAAGGGAAAGATTTTGTCGATGCTGCAAGGATTGCTATAAAGAAGCTAAAAGGAAGCTATGCATTACTTCTTGTTCATAAGAATGAAGAAAAGATAGTAGCAGCAAGGACAGGGTCTCCTCTAGTTTTGGGCGTTGCAGAACATGGATACTTTGCTGCAAGTGACATACCAGCCTTTCTCGATTATACAAAAAGAGTTGTTTACCTCCATGACTATGATTTTGTTGTTTTAACACCAAAGAGATTTGAAGTTTTTAACTTGTTAGAAAACAAGCTTGCGAAAAGGAAGATAGATACAATAGAATGGAGTGCAGAAAAGGCGAAGAAAGGTGAGTTTGAGCACTTCATGCTGAAGGAAATAAGCGAGCAGGTAGAAACTATTCAAAAGGCAGCATTGCAAGATGAAAATGTTGTGAGAAAAGTTGTTGAAGAAATGAGAAGAGCTTTTGGAATATTTTTCATAGGTTGTGGGTCAAGCTATCATGCATGCTTGGCAGGAAGCTATTTGTTCTCGAAGATAGCGCGACAGCATGTAAACGTAGTTTTAGCGTCTGAATTTCCAAACTATGAGCATTTTTTGACTAAGAAAACTTTGGTTGTTGCAGTTTCTCAGTCTGGAGAAACTTACGATGTACTAGAAGCAGTAAGAGCTGCTAGAAGGAGAGGAAGTAAAGTCATTTCTATAGTCAACGTGATGGGTTCAAGCTTGACAAGAGAGTCTGATGCTTTCTTGCTGATGAATGCTGGTCCAGAGATTTGTGTTCTTTCAACAAAAACTTATACTTCTCAACTGGCCTTGTTGGACTTGCTCGCTCATGCTCTTGCTGGAAAGTATGAGGAAGGTAGGAAAAGATTAAAGTACCTTTGGAACGTGATATACAATTTAACTTCTGCAACAACAAGGGAAATGATTAAAAGGCTTGCTGAAAATTTGAAGGAGAAGGAGCACATTTTCTGCATAGGAAGAGGGTTGCAATATGCTACTGCTCTAGAAGCTGCTCTCAAGATTAAGGAAGTTAGCTACATACATGCAGAGGCTTTTGCTGGTGGTGAACTGAAGCATGGCACGATTGCGCTTATAGAAAAGGGAACACCTTGTATAGTGTTTGTTTCTGAAGAGAATAAGGAAGAAATAATTTCAAACGCAGAAGAGATAAAAGCAAGGGGAGGGTATTTGATAGGTGTTTCGCCTGAAAACAACAAGGTTTTTGATTTTTGGATAAAGGTTCCTGAGTGTGGAACAGAAAATCCTATCGTGCAGATAATTCCAGTTCAAATCTTAGCTTATCAGTTGGCTGTTGGGAGAGGGTGTGATCCGGATCGTCCAAGATCACTTGCAAAAGTAATTTGTGTGAAGTAGATATACCTGCAAACTTAGGCTAAATTATAATCTAAATAAAAAAGTTACAGTTAAGTAACTAGAAAAGAGGTTTATTTTATGAGAGTTGTTAAGGACTTTAGACTTGAAGGAAAAGTGAGTGTAGATGAGCTTGTTAGACAGATGAAGGAGAGCGGAGGGTTTGTTGCAAAAGAGTTGGGCTTGGCTGTTGACATGCTTGAAGAAATGATAAGAGAAAAAAGTTGCTTGAAGTTCTTATCTTTTCCTGCTTGCATAGTTGCAACTGGGACAAGAGGAATTTTAAAGGAAATGGTTAGAAGAAAGTGGTTTGATGTTTTAATAACTACGTGTGGTACTTTGGACCATGACATAGCGAGAAGCTACAAGGATTATTACCATGGAAGCTTTTTTATGGATGATAGAGAATTGCACAAGAGAGGCATAAACAGGGTTGGAAATGTTTTAGTTCCGAACGAATCTTACGGGTTCGTGATAGAAGAGAGGATGAGGAAGTGGCTGAATGAAGTTTACTCAGAAGGTAAGAATGAGTTAGCTACTTACGAGCTATGCTGGGAGTTGGGCAAAAGGATTAAAAACAAGGATTCAATTCTCTACTGGTGTTGGAAGAATGGCATACACATGATTATCCCAGGTATAACAGACGGGGCAGTAGGCTATCAAATTTGGCAGTTCTCTCAGACACACAACTTAAAGGTTGATGTGCTTGAAGACGAGAAGCTTTTGAGCGACTTGATATGGAATGCTAAAAAATCTGGTGCATTAATAATTGGTGGGGGTATATCCAAGCACCATACCATTTGGTGGAATCAGTTCAAGCATGGGTTAGACTATGCTGTCTACATAACTACTGCTCAGGAATACGATGGTAGCTTAAGTGGTGCTCAAACAAGAGAAGCAATATCTTGGGGGAAGATAAAAGAAAAAGCAAGGCATTTGACTGTTTATGGGGATGCAACAGTTTATTTGCCTATAGTTTATGCTGCATTGGTAGAAAGAAAGGTTTAAAAACTTAATGTTTCTAATAATGTTTATTATGCCTAAAAAAGTTAGGGATATTGCCTGGAAAGGGCTAGTGATAGGAAATATAGTTTTAACTTTATTCTTGTTCTACATCCTTTATTCACAAATGAGCTATTTGACTTACATAGTTGAGAATAAACTTCCCTATACAGTTCCAGAAATAGGGAGGAAAACGGCTGTAGTGATAAATCCTTTAACAGGTTCTTTCGTTCTCATAAATTCTCCAGTCATACTAACAGTAGTCTTATGTATAGTAATAATTTTTGGGTTAGTATACTTGTTTAAACATCATTAAGGTTTACTTTTTACTTTTGTGTACAACCTTTTAGCATACTCAACTACATAGGGTGCAAGTGGAGCCAGAGTTAAAGCCAGGAGCATGTTGAACGGGTAAAAAGTAGGTGGCTCGAACGGGTTCCCTCCAGATGGCCACTGATAGTTAAAAATATTACTCAGAGTATAACCTAGGTACTGAATTCCTGTCCAGATTCCGGTGGTGGCTAACGACCCTCCAACTCTGCTTAAGTACTTTTTCACTCCTGATAGATTTTTTCCAGTAAATTTTTCTACAAAAGTTTCACCTACCACAGCACCTGCACCTCCAGGCGCTACAAAGTTAACGATTAGTTTTTCTGGTAGGTTTGAAGGGATATAATCACTTGATGTGTTAATTAGTGGTAGATACGGGAGCAAGGGATTTTTCGTGACATACCTATAAACAGCAGGTAGTCCATAAACAAACATACCACCGCCAAGCCACTTTAAAACCTTTCTATCTTTTACAGTCTCTTTAAGTCCATCGTAAATGTTCTTGACTTTATACAAATCTTTTATCGAGGCTTTTTCGTCAAGCTTCATGATTTCACCACTTGTAAGTAACTATAAAATATTAAAGTATTTAATTTTATTTGTTACACATGTAACAAACGAAAGATTATTTTAGAAAATAAACTTTTCTTCTAGTATGCTTGCTTTACCACCTATTCTTCTTATCCAGCTAGCTATTCTAATCAGTTCTTTTAGGTTGTCTAAACACCAGAAGGAATCTTGCAAGAATTATTGTTACACGTGTAACATAAATACTTTTCTCTTCTTGAAAAATTTTTTCAATGAATTAAATTTTGTCACCAAAAACTTTCTTCAACCCTTCAACAATCTTTTCTACAACTACATCTACAGGCCTATTCATCCAAACTTCTACAAAAGGAATTCCCTTCTTCCTATAATACTCTATAACTGGCTTAGTCTGCTCTTCATATATTTTCAGCCTTCTTTTTATAGCTTCTACCTTTAGATCGTCTTCTCTTTGCACAAGTTTACTCCCACACTTATCGCATATCAAATCTTTTTTAGGGAGTAAAGGAGGAAGGATATACTCTACCCCTTCTATAACTTTATGTATGTCAGCTGTGTTGTAGTTTCCATCGCAAGTAGGATTGCTACAAATCCATCTGCCAGAAATTTTTTCCAGCAAAATTTCTTCATGCGCATTGATTTTAATTATTGCATCTATTGTTGTAATTTTGTCAAGCTCTTCAGCTTGTTTTAAATCTCTGGGAAATCCGTCTAGAATAAACTTTTCAATTTCGTCAATCTCCTTTTTCACAAGAGCAACAGCTATTTCATAAGGAACAAGCTCTCCTTTCTCTACATAAGGTTTTATAATCTTACCTATTTCACTACCTCTCTTAATTTCAACCCTTAGCAAGTCCCCAACAGTAACTTTTTTCAGTCCAAACTTTTCAGCTAGCCTAGAAGCATAAGTCCCTTTTCCTGAACCTTGCGGACCAAAAATCAAAAGTTTCATTAATTAAATTTAATTTTACATACTTATTTTTATGCCGAGGTAGTTTAGTGGTTAGAACGCTGCGCTCATAAGCAATGAGCTTTGATGCAAGATGATGAGGTGAACCGCAGAAGTCGTGGGTTCAAATCCCACCCTCGGCATTTCCAAAATTCGGACTTATTCTTTTTTTATTAATCAAGTGTCAATAGCCTAAAGAATTTAAAAGTAAAAAATCAAGATTAATTATCTGGTGAATTCATGGTCGAGCTAACAGAAGAAGAGAAGAAAGTTGTTGAAGCGATGAAAGTTTTAGGTGCTACATCAGAAAATAAGCTAAAGACTGCAGATCATATAGCAAAAGCAGCAATGCTTCCAAAGGGGAGAGTAAGTAATATTTTACTCTCCTTAACAAACAAGAAAGTTATAAAAAGAGTTGCTAGAGAAAAAGCAGCAGGCTACTACTTGATCGAATCAGTTTAAGTTCTTCTAAAGATTTAAGATACGTTGGAAAAAATTAGTTATTAGAGGGCTCGTAGCTCAACTTGGATAGAGCAGCACATGCTAGGCTGAACCTTCTATACCGAGGAAAGGTGAAGGTTGAGGGTTCAAATCCCTCCGAGCCCACACGTTTGATTATCTATACCTTAAGATCCTATATCTTGAAGGAATTTCTTTCTTCTTATAAACTCTTTCAAAAAGTGATTCTGTATGAGTGAAAAGAAAGTAGTACATGAAACCTAACAGACTAGTAAAAACTATGCCAAACATTAGCGCTGTGTAGTCTGCTTCGCCCATTCCTACACTTCTTGCATAATAATCTACAGAAAGAAGTAGGAAAATCATCTGAATAAAAACTGTAACTAATGAAATGAAGAGTACAACGTTCAAGCATACACCAAAAACTTATTTGTTTTTATTTTTTAAAAGGCCGTGACCGGGATTTTCAGTAATCTTTTGAACCCGGGCCAGAGGCTCCACAGGCCTCTACTCTACCAGGCTAAGCTATCACGGCCATAAATTTATTTTACCTTTACTAACAGAAAACTTTATATATACTTTTTCCCTATAAATTTATACCTTCGTGAACTTGGCGTTTAGACTAGACGACGGCACGCAATGCCAAGTATGAAAGTCTCATTCTAGTTCACGAGAAAAAGCTAAATCCTGTAGTAGCTCTACAGGTAAAGGTTGATTTGGTGAAACCTTTAGAGGTAGATCCGCCAATTCTGGTTGATCCCGCCAGAGACCATTGCTATCCGGGTCCGACTAAGCCATGCGAGTCGTGAGGGGAAAGCCCTCGGCGCACTGCTCCGTAATGCACAATCAACCTACCCTACCTCGGGGGATAAACTCGCGAAAGTGAGCTCAATACCCCATAGGTCTATTTTGCTGGAATGCGAATAGACCGAAAGCCGAAAGGCGAGGTAGGATGGGATTGTGCCCCATCAGGCTGTTGTTGGTGTAACGAACCAACAAACCGATAACGGGTACGGGCTATGGAAGTAGGAGCCCGGAGATGGACTCTGAGACATGAGTCCAGGCCCTACGGGGCGCAGCAGGCGCGAAAACTTCGCAATTGGCTAACGCCAGACGAGGGGACCCGGAGTGCCCTTGTTCTGCAAGGGCTTTTGCCCACTGCAAACAGGTGGGCGAATAAGGGGTGGGTAAGACGGGTGCCAGCCACCGCGGTAATACCCGCGCCCCAAGTGATGGTCACGATTATTGGGTCTAAAGAGTGCGTAGCGGGCCTAATAAGTCCTTGGTGAAATCTGCTAGCAAACTAGCAGGCTTGCCAAGGATACTGTTAGGCTTGGGACCGGGAGAAGGCAGAGGTACTCTAGGGGTAGGGGTTAAATCCTATAATCCCTAGGGGACCACCAGATAGTACTAGTCGAAATTTTTTAACGATTTTGACTAATCTTTTGAGGCTGGTACTAGGTGAATGGCGAAGGCGTCTGCCTAGAACGGGTCCGACCGTGAGGCACGAAAGCTAGGGGAGCGATCGGGATTAGATATGGTGAAGGAAAAGTATTTTAAATTCACCAAACTTTTAGTATGGGATTATAGATTACAACTTTTCCTTCACCACTAAAAACCCCGGTACACGAGCTTGGGTGTATCTTCTGAATTCCAGATGAAGAAAAATCACAAAGAGCTAGGATTTCCTAACTCGTGCGGGAAAGTCCTAGCCGTAAACGATGCCCGCTTGGTGTTGCATACTCCTCGTGGGTATGCAGTGCCGGAGCGTAGGTGTTAAGCGGGCCACCTGGGGAGTACGTCCGCAAGGATGAAAAGGGAAGCAACCAGAATTGGAAGAGCTTCCCTCGTCAAACTTAAGGGAATTGGCGGGGGAGCACACAAGGGGTGGGCGTTGCGGTTCAATCGGATTCAACGCCGAGAATCTTACCAGGGGAGACGGCAGAATGAAGGTCAGTCTGAAGGGCTTACCTGACAAGCCGAGAGGTGCTGCATGGCCATCGTCATCTCGCTAGTCTAGAAAATAAATTGTTAATTCTTAACAGGCTAGCGAGACGGTAAAGCTCGTACCGTGAGGCGTGCCGTCAAGTCGGTTAAATCTATGGGAGCTCTCTTGCTCCATAGAGATTATCGAGCGAGACCCACATCCCATGTTGCTACTGCTTTCTCCGGAAAGCAGGCACTCATGGGAGACTGCCCGCGATAAGTGGGAGGAAGGAGTGGGCGACGGTAGACGAGCAAAAAGCTCTCGAACCGGCTTTTACGATGTAATGAGTAAAAGCAACGCCAGAGAGCTTAAATGCTTTTTGCTTGGCCGAAGTCCGTATGGCCCGAATCCCCTGGGCTACACGCGACGCACAACGCACGCCACAATGGGATGCGACCCCGAAAGGGGAAGCGAATCCCCTAAAAGCGTGCTCAGTTCGGATTGAGGGCTGTAAGAGTGCTAGTAGAAAAAGTATATCTGCTAGCATTCCAGCAAACTCGCCCTCATGAAGCTGGAATCCCTAGTAGGCGAATGTTAGCAACGTTCGCCGAATACGTCCCTGCTCCTTAAAGGGCTAGTTAATTCTAGCTCTTGGAGAAGCACACACTGCCCGTCAAGCCAATCGAGTGGAGTCTTGACGAGGCGCTGCTTTAATGGTAGTGTCGAGTCAAGACTCCGCGAGAGGGGCTAAGTCGCCACTTCAAGGGTTGAACGTCTGATGATAACATGGCTTGACTCTGAATGAATGATGAGTTGGAGGTGAGTTGAAAACGACCAACCCTTGGAGCGATAAACAAGGTAGCCGTACTGGAAGGTGCGGCTGGATCACCTCCTAATTTTGTGCGATCTACCTCTAAAGGCGCCTAAAAATCAATCTTTACCTGGTAATCGATTCAATTGTTCAAACTGTTGTTGAATTGGGATTGGTTTTCTGATGGATTATGAACAAAGCCAGAGAATTACAAATGAAGCAATAATAGCTACACCTGAGAACTCAGTTATGTAGCATAACCTATTGTAGAAGGTACAAAAGAAAATTTTCCTACAATCTTGCTACGTATATAAAACCAGCTACTAGTAGAATTGAGCTGATTATACTTTTTCCATACTTCCAAATTTTCTTCAACAAGCAACCACCTCGGCTCTATATCTAGTATCAAGTGAACAACGAGCACCATTCTAATCACTAAAGAGTAAGAAGGAAAGAGATATCAGTGGGGAACTAATAAGGAATAGAACCAGAGAATAAGAAACTATTAGCTTGTAGCTAAATTTCTCTTGCTAATCTTGATATTTTAAGCAATTAATACAAAAACTATGATATCATTTATTAGTAGGGCCTGTAGCTCAGCATGGTAGAGCAGCGGAAGAAGCTGCTGAAGCTTTTAAGCTACATGCTGGAAAAGCTCTGATTTGATGAAGAAACCCGTTGGTCCGGGGTTCAAATCCCCGCAGGCCCATACCCTCAAGTATGATTAATTGTAAGATTTTATTTGTAGACCAAAAAGTTGTAAACGCGAATGGAAATTTCTCAACATCCTATAAAATTCCTTCAGATGCTTTAACCGGAAATTATACTATCTATGCAAGTACTTCTAAAGAATCTGCTCAAAAAAGTTTTGAAGTATCTGGAGAATGCGTAAGAGGGAATCCGTCCATTTCGATTCAACCTCTATCTCAATTAGGTCTTCAAGGTTCAACCCTTAATTACTCTATTACAGTGGAAAATAAGGATTCAACTCCATGCGGAACTTCTTTTTTTCAATCTAAGTTGTACTACTCCATTAGGCTTTAGCTGTTACATTGCCTCCATGATACTTAAGATAGATGCTGGTTCTAGTGCTTTAACAAATGTAAGTGTAACTTCTCCATCTGATGCTCTGATAGAAACTTATGTTATAAACATAACTGCAATCAACATGAATGCAACTGCATATAAGGGAAAAATTCAATTCATGTATGTGATAACTCTACCTTTTCTTATAGGACGTGTTGAAGATGTTACAGGAAATGGAGTGAAGGGTGCACATATTATCTTGAGAAATGTCACTCACCTCATCAACAAAACTCTAACAAACGAAACAGGATTTTACAGCCTGCCCATACCAAAGGGAAGCTATTATTTAATAGCATCAAAAGAGGGGTTCTTAAATGAAAGCATTAATATTACAATTAAAGGGAATGAGTTCTGTTGGCAACCTATGAATGAAAAGATTCTCGCTGATTGTGTTCCGATCACTACTGAGCTGAGGTTAAACTTTAAGGATGAAACGAGCATCATACCAAAAAGGATTGATGGCGTCTCTCTTCTGAAAGTGGTTTACAGGTGGTATAAAGGCGAGATCAGCGATAAGAAGCTAATGGATGTAATAAGACAATGGAGATGAAATTTTTTAAATCAATTTATTTCTTCAGAAATTTAAATTTAATTTTAATGAAAAAGGAGCACGTGATGATGAGGAAGAGGTATCCTTTGAGCATATTTCTGATAGCTATAATCTTTATAGCTGTTCTGATCTCAACATTTTATCTTGGTAAGTATATGAAGACTGTAGAACCTCTCTCTTTTTCTGCAACCTATTATCCAAACGAAGACACATTAACACTTACAATAAGCAATAGGAGACAAATGCTAATAGCCTCAACAATTGATGTACGTTCTCTAGAAAGATTGATCAACCAGACTACAGAGAAATTAGAAGCTGGGGAGACGAGAACTGTTAATTTAACCCTAACAGAAGTTCCTGAGAGTATTGATATCAAGGGAGTTGGATTTGCTTCAAGGTCTAAGCCTGAGATTGTTTTTTCCAAACAAGAGATAGAAAAAGGAACTTTGAAGATAAAACAAGAACTGCTTAAAAATATTACACAATTAGAAAAAGAAGAACCTGAGAAGGAAGTATCTATCATAGCAATACTGGAAGAACCTAAGGCTAAAACTCAAGGAAAAGTTGAGAAGGTTTCAAGCATTTATCTAAATTCTAAAGTTGTGCATAAATACAAGTACATAAGTAGTTTAGCAATAAAAGCTCCTGCTAAAGAGATAAAAAGAATCGCAGCTTTGAGGGAAGTAAAAGAAATAAGACCTGATGAAGAAGTTGAAGTTTTTCTGAACGATTCTGTTCCTATAATAGAAGCTGATAAAGTATGGGCTTTGTTAATCAACGATACCAACATAACAGGGAAGGGTATTAAGATTTGTATAGTTGACACTGGCATAGATAAGACACATCCAGATTTAACGGGTAGAGTAATAGCTGAAACCGATTTTACCGGTGAGGGGCCTGAAGACCTTTTCGGGCATGGAACCCATTGTGCTGGAATTGCTGCAGGAAGCGGGAATGCATCCAATAAAACTCTAACAGGAGTTGCCCCTGAAGCTCTGATACTTAACTCAAAATTTTTGGATTCTTCAGGAAGAGGAAAAATGTCAGATGCTATGGCTGCTTGGGAATGGTGTGCTGAAAATGGTGCTGACTTAACTACAAACAGCTGGGGAAGTAGGAATAATTGCAATGGGTCAGAGCCGATTTGTTTGTTGGCCCAGAACTTAGTCGATTCAGGAATCTTGATGATTGCTGCTGCAGGGAACAGTGGTCCAGACTATAGGACAGTTGGAACTCCTGCGTGTTGTCCTGCTGTGTTGGCAGTAGGTGCAACAGATAAAAGAGATAAAATCGCTTGGTTTTCCAGCAGAGGTCCTACTTTAGACGGAAGGACTAAACCAGATGTAGTTGCCCCTGGAGTTTCTATTTGTTCTGCTAAAGCAAGATACGGAAGGATGGGTACTCCTTGTTTTAGTGATAACTATGTTTCTGCTTCCGGAACTTCAATGGCTACTCCGCATGCTGCTGGTTTAGCAGCTCTCGCAATGCAGGCTGTTCAGCTCAAATTTGGAAAGTCTGCTTCTCCTTATGCAATATGGGAAGTGATGACGCTTACTGCTAAAGATCTGGGATATGATAATAACACACAAGGATTTGGAAGAATTCAAGCCGTTGAGGCGATAAAAAACATCTACCCTGGAGAATGTGTAAGAGGAAATCCAAGCATAAACATAAAACCTATAAGCAGAATAGGATTTCCCGGGTCAAACCATTCTTACACGCTTGAAATTAAAAGCGGAGATAACATTTTTTGTCCTTTAACAAATTTTTCAATAGAAGTGGAAGTTCCTGAAGGTTGGAATTATTCCATCTCTCAATCAAAGGTAACTCTTAGAGGTCAACGTTTTACTACACTAACTTTATACATCTTTTCTTCTCCAACTTCTGAGTTAAAGGATTACATCTTCAATGTTAGTGTATATAATGAAGAAGAACCTTTGTATAAAGGGGAGGCACAAGCCATATTTAAGGTTGCACCTTGTGAAAGGAAAAGCCCACAAATTACTCTTATCACAGCTAATTTAAAATCTCCTCCTGGGAAATCTAGGGAAAATAAAATTTGGGTTGAAAACCAAGATTCAGATGCATGTATTTATCCAACAGCATTTGGGCTAAAAGCAGAAGTTCCTGAAGGTTGGAATTATTCTTTTTCCCCTTCTGAATTAATAGTTCCGATAAACGGTAAAAATGAGACTAAGTTTAACTTAACAGTTTCAGAAACAGCTTTGCCTGGAAATTACACTATAAAGATTATTGCCTTTAACCTTGAAGAACCTATCTATAACGCAACTTATAGCATGATGTTCAAAGTATTAAACTGCACGAGAGAATTTCCTTCAGTTTTTGTAACTCCAGATGTACAGAAAGGGGCAAGAAACGTAATTACCTCCTATACTGTGGAAATAAAGAACAATGATGCGACAACTTGCGATCCTTCTATCTTTGGAATAGATGTAGAAGTACCAGTTAATTGGGAATTTTCAAGCCCAAGGTTAATTGAAATAACACCCAACTCTTCAGCGAAAGTAAGTATTAAAGTGAAACCACCTTTATCTGCTGAATTAAAGAATTATACCATTCAAGTTAAAGCATTTAACCAAGAAGCAAAAGAGTTTGAGCAAAAAGTCTCTACTACTTTGCAAGTTGTTGAAATTTCATCTCCACCAAAGCCAATACTTCTATATCCAGCTAATGATTCTCTATATTCAGTATCTTATCCAATTTTAGGACCTGACTTCACACCAACTTTTAAATGGTCTCTAAGCTCATTTAAAGCTGTTTCTGCAAAAGAAATTTCTCCTGTCAAACTAGATTTGAACTTTACTGAACTTAGAACATTAACGGAAAATGATACAATAGAAGTTATAATACAGCTCAAAGATATCAAAGCAAGAAATATAGATGAGCTGAAGAGCTATGCTCAAACTTCTCAATCTCGGGTCGTCCATCTTCTTGAAGAAAGAGGAGAGAAAATATTGAACAGGTTTTGGTTAATAAATGCTCTTCTTGCAGAAATAAAAGTCAGTACGCTTCCTGAAATTTTAGAATTGGAAGAAGTAGAAAGTGTTTATGAAAATTTCCGGGTTAACATTACATTGCATGAAGAAAGAGAAGAAACAGTAGTGTCCGCTGGAAATTACACATGGGGGCTAGAAATGATAAGAGCTCCTGATGTTTGGAAGGATTTTGGGATAAGAGGACATGGAGTTAGAGTTTGTGTTATAGATACAGGAGTAGATATAAGCCATCCTGACTTAGCTGGAAAAATGTGGAGCGATGATATTTCAGATCCAACTTATCCTGGAGGTTGGGCCGCGTTTAATTCTAAGGGAGAAATAATTAAAGATTCTAAACCTCATGATACTCACTGGCATGGAACTCATGTCTCGGGAACTATATTGGGTGGAAGTGCTTCTGGCATAGCGATTGGAGTAGCTCCTGGTGCGTGGTTGATGCATGCTTTAGCTCTGCCAGGAGGAAGCGGAACTTTTGCTCAAGTTATAGCAGGAATGCAATGGTGTATAGATCCCTTTGACCAGTATGGAAATCCAAGAGGGAAAAAAGCTAATATTCTGAGCATGTCTTTTGGAATAGATGGCCACCATTGGCAATTTAATAAAATTATAGGAAACATCGTTTCAGCTGGAGCTATTCCAGTTGCTGCTATAGGAAACTCAGGAGAGGGTGTTTCATCAAGTCCGGGAAACATTTATCAAACTTTTGGAATAGGTGCTGTAGATTCTTACGGAAAGGTGGCTGCATTTAGCGGAGGTGAAATAATCGATGATCCTTATATGCATCCTGAGCCTTATATCAAACCAGATTTCTCTGCCCCTGGAGTAAATGTTTATTCCTCTATACCTGACAATAAGTGGAGGTATGCATCTGGAACAAGTATGGCAACTCCTCATGTTGCAGGAGCAATAGCCTTACTTTTAGAAGCACAACCAGCTTTAGAAATAAATGAAATCTATGATATCTTAAGATCAACTTCTGTTGATAAAGGAGAGACAGGAAAAGACATAAGGTATGGATGGGGAATAATAAATATTTATGAAGCTGTAAAGGAGGTTGTTTGGAACTCTTCAATAGAAGGATATGTAATAGATTCAAAAACTAACAAAGGAATAGAAAATACCAAAGTAATAATAGATGATCGCTATGTTGTGTCAAGAGAAAATGGTTACTTTAAAATCCATCTTCCTCCAGGTGATTATGAGTTAGAAGCAAATTCCTTTGGTTACTACCCAAACAGAACTTTTGCTAAAGTATTGGAGAATCAAACCACAAAAGTAGAAATATTTCTTACTCCGAAACCAGTTGGTTACGTAAGAGGAAAAATTACTGATATTTACAAAGAACA
>Ga0105159_1000324_pt1 | contig 13404 bp, 12 predicted proteins | sample LHCtaG_2_FD_89590 | JGI IMG/M metagenome (GOLD analysis project Ga0105159, IMG submission 89590) | Hot spring microbial communities from Little Hot Creek, USA to study Microbial Dark Matter (Phase II) - LHC4sed_replicate | ecosystem: Environmental > Aquatic > Thermal springs > Hot (42-90C) >...
CAGATACACAAGAAGGGCGATGAGGTGATAATATTCTCGAGAAGGCTTGAGAATATCACGTCCCAGTATCCGGATGTCGTGGAGCTTGTCAGGGAACATGTCAGGGCGAATGAGGCTATACTTAAGTGCGAGTGCGTCGCGATAGCCACGGATACCGGCGACATGCTGCCATTCCAAGAGCTGATGCATAGGAAGAGAAAGCATGATATTCATAGGGCGATCGAGCAGTATCCTGTGAGGATACACTTCTTCGACGCCCTCTACGTGGATGGCATGGATCTGACGCTCCAGCCCCTAGAGGAGAGGAGAAGGATACTGGAGCAGATAATCGTGGAGGGTGAGAGGGTTAAGCTAAGCAAAGCGATTATAACGAGCGACCCGAGGGAGCTTGAGAGATTCTTCCATGAGGCGATAGAGAATGGTTGCGAGGGCCTCGTGGTGAAGGCGCTTGGCAAGGAGGCCATATACAGGGCGGGCGCGAGGGGCTGGCTCTGGGTGAAATTTAAGAGGGACATGAGGTCGGAGCTCGTTGATACCGTTGATCTCGTGGTTGTCGGCGGCTTTCATGGGCGGGGGAAGCGAAGCAGCTTGCTGGGCGCCGTCCTCTTGGCTTGTTACGATTCCGAGAGGGATATTTTCAGAACCGTTTGTAAAGTCGGCACGGGTTTCAGTGATCAGGACTTAGTGAGGCTGAAGGAGCTTCTGGAGGCATATAGAAGGGATAGACCTAGCCCTAGAGTGGACTCCGTGATAGAGCCAGACATCTGGTTTGAGCCCGCGCTCGTGCTTGAGGTGTATGGGGCCGAGCTGACGATCTCTCCGACGCATACCTCGGGGCTGGCTATCCGCTTCCCAAGGTTCACGGGGCGCTTCCGCCTAGACAAGAGACCCGAGGACGCCACCACGCTTCAAGAATTATGGGAGATGTATAAGCGTCAATTAAAGAAGATTGAGGTCTCTTAGCTAAAAGTGACTAGCATGAGGTCATACATGAAGGAAAAGCTATAAGAAGCCTAGAGGAGCTTTCCAAACCTTTTTAAGACTCTTCAACACCTCTTCTAAACCAGCTCCACAAACTTGAATTCGGGGAGATCGGCTTCCTCAAGGCAAGGAAGGGATTACACTACTTTTAGAGAACCATGAAGAAATCGCAGCCATAGATTTGAAAACAATGATCGAGAAAGTCAGAAGCGAAAACATGATAATTCTTCTAGACACAGGCAACTCGTATGGAATAAGAGATTTTTCTCAACTACGTAACTGAAGTTTTTCCATGTATTTACGAAGTCCACGTCAAGGAATTCACGATAAAGCGAATAGAACATAAGTTTGGCTTCGAAAATATTCAGCGTGCCGATAGAAGGAGGTCGGATAAATATGGACCGGCTTTTGAAAACCTTAGAACCTTAATAGATAATAATTTTAATTTAATGTTTATGAGCTCTAGAATTCTCCTTATACCTTTTCTTTCACAATAGCTAAAAAAGATTTTTAACTCTTTTCCGACTCTGAGATTGGTGGCACGTTTTTGTCTTCTGGTTCCGGTGGCTTTTCGAAGAAATCTAACCCCATGTATATATCATCCACTCTTAATATCATCGACGCTATCTCAAACGCGTTTTTTAGAACTTGCTCTTTAAGCTTAACTGGTTCAAGAATTCCGGCCTCAAACATATTTACAAGCTTTTTTGAGTTAGCTTCTATTCCATAAGCGTAATCTCCTTTTTCGTGCATGCTTCTAAGCCTCATGAGCACATCTGTGCTGTCCATACCGGCGTTATCTGCTAGAGTCCTAGGTATTACCTCGAGGCTATCTGCGAATGCGAGCATGGGAAGCTGTTCTTTGTTTGGATATTTTTTGGCCTCCTTCCGGATTATGGAAGCCAACGCCATTTCAATCGCGCCCCCTCCGGGAACGTATCTTAGCTTGCTTGTTAAGGTGATAAGATTCATCAGGGCATCGTTAAGAGCTCTTTCAGCTTCGTCTAACTGCCGTTTAGATCCCGCTCTGAGCAGGATGGACACAGACCTAGCCTTTGGACAGTCTTTAACCAAGACAAGCTTGTCATGTCCTATCTTTATCTCCTCGACCGTGCCAGCGATACCTAAGTCTGCCTCGCTCAGGTCCTTTAAGCTTGCTACGAGCTTACCTCCTGTCGCTTTTGTCAGTCTCCACATATCTGATGTTCTTACTCTTTTCACAGCCATTATATTATTTTTCGCTAGCAAGGCTTGGACGATTTCATCAATTTCGTTTTCGCATAGAATGACATTAGCCCCGATTTTAAGAATTTTTTCCACAACATTTTCTTTCAAGTATCTAATTTCTTCTTCGACGATCTGCTTAATGTCCGCCATGCTTCTCAAGACTAACTCAGCTTTACACCATGCTTTCTCGATTTTTAGAGGGGAGCTTATTAAGGCTATTTTGGCGTTAACAACCCTTTTGGGCATTAGAGGATGAGCAACACCTTTATCGATCACTATACCCTCAACGAGAATACTTTCCGACAGGCTCTTGCCTAACTTCTTGACTATAAGCACATTCTCCTTATCAATACTTATTTCTCTCAACTGATCCTTGACGATCTTTTGAAATGCATTAATTGCTATTCTGACGATGTGGTCAGTTGCGAATCCAAGATTTTTACTCATCAGGGAAGTTTTACAAATTCTTTCTAAGATCTCATGGTCATTTAAACTAACGGCTCTAGCGCGCTTGTTCATTTCTTTTAGAGCAATATCCAGAGCTCGCTTATACCCGTTAATGATTATGCTGGGATGTAACTTAAGCTGTAAAAGGTATAGAGCTCGACTTAGCAGTTCTCCTGCCAATATAACAGCAGAGGTGGTTCCATCGCCGACCTCCTTATCTTGAGCCTTAGCTACTTCAATGAGAAGCTTGGCAGCGGGATGCCTTACATCAATTTTTTGAAGAATTGTCGCCCCGTCATTTGTCACGAACCATTCACCGGAGGTCTCTACAACTATTTTGTCCATCCCTCTAGGGCCAAGAGTTGTCTTTAACATTTCAGCCAGAACTTTGATGGCTAATATGTTGATTCTAAGCACAGCTTCCCCCCTAGCCCTTGAAATATCTCTATCAAATACTCTATAAGGGCTTCGCTTCTCCCTAAATATGGACATTCTAACATTTCGATCTTTATTAACATCGATTTAAACTTTGACTTTCGGCATCTTTACATTACTTACTTTCGTTATTATTCCTCAAATTTTCTTTGTCTAACGACTTCAAACTGAGTGGTAGCGTGACGTAATAAATGGTTCAAAGCAATAGAATTACGAACAATTAAAGAACATTGAAAATTATTATTTTTGTGTGCCAAAAAATTTAAATATTGGTTTCGTCATAGAAAAAATCATGAAAACGGATATGGAGGAGGGGCGCCTTCTAAAAAAGAAAATAAGTCGACGCGCGGCTATTAGTAGAGCAGTAGCAATCGGCTCAATAGTTGGGGTGGGTATTATAGCGGGACTGGGAGGTTATTATGCTGGCACCCTTGGAGCCCCCGCCAAGGTCGAAACTGTAACTAAGACGGAAACTGTTACTGTTGGAGCAGCAACCGTAACTGAGACGAAGACCGTTAGGGAGACTGTAACGGTACCTGGAACCGCGACCGCACCAGCTCCTACGCTGCCGCCTGGCTTAGGCCCTGAAGATGAGCCATATCTCAGGGCTGCAGACGAATTTATTGCGTGGATAGGAGAGGATACGGTTCTCACGCCTGAGCAGTTAAAGCAAGAGGTTTATCATTTCGTCGCGGCCTCGAAACCTTACCGAGGAACCACCCTGATCAACATGTATGAGGCTTTACCCGGTGCTGTCTGGGAGGAGCAGTACCTTGGTGAATGGTTTGAGAGAATTACTGGAATAAAAGTGGCTTGGGAGGCGATGTCAAATTATGAGACCATTCTAAAGTCTTTCGAAGATGCCAAGACGAGAGCTGGCATCTACGATGTGTTGGGCACGGATCAAGACATGCACGGCTTCTATGTTCTAAACAAATCCGCTTTGAACCTTTCTGAGTTCATGCGCGAGCATCCGGAGCTGGTGCCACCCTACCTAGATGTTGACGATATCTGGGCTAAGGGTACCTACAGTTATAAGGGTGATATATATGCCATACACGGCCAGGCACCTTGGATAGACTCGATGGTTCGTACGTCGTGGTTCAAAGATCCGAAGAATCGGGAGGACTTCAAGAAGAAGTATGGATATGATCTGAAGACGCCTCTAGAATATTACGTTGACGCTCGTAGATACGTTAGCAAGAGAACCACGACTAGCGTGGAGGATGACTGGACTATAAGTAAATGTGAAGACGTCATAGAGTTCTTCACTAGACCCGATGAAAAGATGTGGGGATCTCTAGGATGCCTAAGGCCTGGAGATCACTTAGGCTGGCTTGGAGACTGGCTTGACGACGCGTTCCAGTTCTGTTCTCCGGCTCCACTTGGAAGTTATCCTGCTGAAGTCGCTACGCTGGATCCGATAATTACACCTTTTGGATGTAATACCGAGGGAGGTGCGCTATGGGGAACTTCCCAAGCTGAAGGAGGTACACTAGACACCGATGCTGGCGCAAAGATGTACGACTTCTGGCTACACTACATACCAGAGCACTCCCCACCAAAAGCAAGAGAGATTGACGCTGTAGAATCTTGGACCGCATGGGGAATTGACGGTACCTACGCCTTCCACGTGATGCCGCATCACTTCTTCCCGGTATTCGTCGGTCCTGAGTCCAAGGTCGTGGGAGACTTTGAGGTAGGGCCGCTACCAGTATATGAGCCGTGGTACCATCCACTGAAGCCGAGAGGTTATGTGGATCCATCAGGTTACATCATATCGGCGTACTCCAAGAACAAGGAGGCCGCCTTCCTCTTCATAACATTCTTGAATTCTAAGGCAGTTGACCTCAAGAAGAACATGGAGATAGGAATGACTATGAGAATATCTACAATGAAGGATCCGAGATACCGAGCGCTGGATGACAAGTTCGGAAAGTTCCTGACAGTCTTCGATGTGACCGGGAAATACCTCTACGGAACAGATGCGAAATGGGTAATTTATCCGCAGGCTATGTCGGTCGCGAGAGACGCGGCACTAAAGGCCTTAGAGGAGAAGCTGGATGGTGCGGAAACAGCCAAGCTGGTTGCGTCCGAAATTGACAAATGGATCAAAGAGAACGGCTGGTATGGGAAGAAGGTATTGGAGTAACCGTCCACTAAGACAATGCGCACCATAACATAATATCTTTATTTTATTTTTACTTTTTTTAATACCGCTGCAATCTGAAATTTTGTTTTGTCGAATTACTTCGGCTGTCTAAGCTTGCATGTTGAGAACTTTAATGAGATATTGAAGATCTATTGGCTTGGCTTTATTCTAGCTAATCTCTCAAGATTTCTTGTAGAAATAATAACAACTTACAAGTGAGTGCGGAAATAATCACATTAGTTATAAAAATGAGAAGAAATAGTTATAAATAAGATAGTTTTTAGGATATGCAGCAGAGGGGGGAACATCTGTGAGAAACTATGTATGGTTATTTGCCCCTGCGCTGACCATTCTACTGATCGTCGGACTTGTGCCAATATTCCCACTAGTAAACTATAGTGTGCAGACGCCATTTCAAGAGGAAAATAAGTTCGTCGGCTTAGACCATTTCAGAAAGATATACAGTGACTCCAGATGGTTTAATGCGATCCACAGGAACTTATTGTTCTCGATGATCATCTTAGCCATCGAAATACCGCTTGGCTTGGTATTGGCTTACTTCTTTCATAGGCCGGGAGTATTAAACTCCGTGGCGTCAGCGGCCATAATATTGCCAGCACTTTTCCCATATATATCCATCGGATTGATGTGGAGGTTGATGGCCGCAACGGTAGGGCCTCTAGGTAAAATACTACACATGATCGGCATAGAATATAACATCGCCGTCAACGCCACTCAAGCATTCGCGACGATAATCATAATGGATGTCTGGCACTGGACATCCCTTGCATTCTTGGTGTTCTCCGCGGCTTTCGCCGCGATGGATCCGACACCGATAATGGCCGCCAGAACCGAGGGAGCGACGCGCTGGCAAATCTTCCGGTACATACAGCTCCCGAACTTAATGTTTCCCCTACTGTTCGTGATTCTATTAAGGCTCATAGATTCGCTAAGGATATTTGACGAGGCCTTTGTCCTGACATCAGGTGGACCGGGCTTTTCAACGGAGTTCGTCAGCCAGTACATTAGAAACGTGGCGCTAGAGCAGTGGAATTTCGGATATGGCGCAGCCCTATCACTGGTATACCTGTTCATGATAATAGTTCTCTGCGTTATGGTAATGAACATCTTAACGAGAGGAAGGGGGGTGCTCTAGACGATGAACAAGCTTTCAATTAAAAATGTGTTAGCGTTCATCGCTGTGGTCTTTATCGTCATAGTATTCGCCTTCCCGATATACTTCACCATAGTTACATCACTATCAAGCAGGGCGTTCATATCCCAGGGTAGCATAATACCGGACATGCATCTAGGCAACTGGGTGGACTTGTTTACGCTGCCGAGGTGGTATAACGCTATCAGGAATTCCATTATAATTGCTGCAGGCTGCGTCGCCGTAGGGTTACTGCTCAGCATCCCGGCGGCGTACGTCTTCTCAAGAATAAAGTTCGGTGGAGATAGGCACTTCTTCTTCTGGCTACTGACGAATAGGATGGCTCCTCCTGTTGTCCTCTCAATACCCTACCTAATAATGTTCAAAACCTTTGGAATATGGGATACGCATTATGGAGCGGTCCTAGCATACATGGTCTTCAATATACCTATAGCAATATGGCTGTTAGCGAGCTTTATAGTAACGATACCAAGAGAAATAGACTACGCAGCCTTCTTGGATGGCTATAGCTTGTGGACGTACTTCCGAAAAATACTCCTTCCAGCCCTAAGACCCGGGATCGCTGTCACAGCGTTCTTCATCTGGATGTACAGCTGGAACGAGATGTTCCTGGCCTCGGTGATAACATCAGCTAATGCCAAGACCCTGACCGCGGAGCTTCTAACAACGGTCGGCAGACTTGGATGGGGTATCGAATATGGTGTAGCTGCTGCTGGCGCCGTTGTAACCCTGATCCCAGGGTTAATTCTCTTATACTGGGCTAGAAGATATCTAATTAAGGGATTCACCTTCGGGAGGTTGTAGAGAAATGAACATAGCATCCTACTTCGAGTGGATGCATTTTTGCGTGCCGACGGCGATAGCATTTTCGCTGGCATTCTTTATGATCTTTCTGCTGGCAGTGTTGTATAAGGTCAAGCCGTCGAAGCCCAGAAAGGGATTTCTACCAATACCTACTCAAAGAGGAGACCGAATTTTCTTTGGCCTCATAGCATTCATGGCGATAGGCTTGATCTGGCTGGCGACACCCTATCCAATAGAATATGCGCTTATTCCAGCTTCAATAGCATTTATAATAATTTTCATATGGGGGTGAGGAAAAATGACCACCATAGAGCTGAAAAACGTCACCGTAGAACTTGGAGGAGTGGAGATTCTAAAAGACATATCATTAACAATAAAATCAGGCGATTTCGTTGCCCTGCTGGGACCGACGAACGCCGGAAAAACAACCCTCTTATATACCATAGCTGGTTTGATTAGCCCCAGTAAAGGTCGAATATACTTTGACGGAAAAGACGTAACAGATCTTCCTCCGCAGAAGAGAGATGTAGCGATGGTCTTCCAAGTGTTCGCGTTGTATCCGAATATGACGGTTTTCGAGAACATAGCTTCACCCCTCCTGGCTAGAAAGGTTAAGATGGACGAGATAAAGAGAAGGGTAGATGAGATTGCTGAGATCCTTGGCTTAAAGAATCTACTTGAAAAGAAGCCGAGTGAGCTCAGCGGAGGAGAGGCTCAGCGAGTAGTAATCGGTAGAGCATTAGCCAAAGGATCTAACATAATACTGATGGACGAGCCGTTAACCAACTTAGACTATAAGCTAAGAGAATCCCTAATTTCGGACCTGAAGAGGTTATTTGGCAAGGGAGGACGGACCATAATCTACTCGACCGCCAATCCCATGGAGGCCTCATCGCTCGCAAATACGCTGGTGTTTATTTATGGTGGAAGAATAATCCAGATAGGCCCTATAGAGGAATGCTTTCGGAATCCAGTAAATATAACAGCAGCGAGGCACTACAGCGTTCCGCCTATAAACATCGTCAAAGGAGAGATAACCTCAAAGAACGGTAAGAAAGTCTTAGAAGTCCCTGGGCTCTTCACATATGATTTACCAGACCAAATACTGAAAACGGATATGAGAGAATGCCTAGTAGGGATATATCCGCATTCACTAAGGCTGACACCCGAAAAAGGGGAGAATATAGAAATAACGGGAACTCTGATACTCCAAGAAATACAGGGATCTGATATGCTGATTACGATAAAGTCTGTAGATAATTTGATCACTGCTTATATACCCTATGTAAAGCTGATGGAGCTAGATACTCAAGTAACGCTTTACGTAAAGCCTAGAAACATTTATATATTCGATAAGGAAAGCGGCAAGTTAGTGAGCCGCTTACCAGAGGGGGGAAGATAACCATGGTTAAAATAACCTTCGAAAACGTTACACATTATTATGGAAAGGAAATGGCGCTAGAAGATATTTCTATAACCTTTGAAGACGGTGTTTCGAGCGCTCTCCTAGGGCCATCTGGATGCGGCAAGACAACGATGCTTAAGATAATCTGTGGACTATTAAAACCCACTAAAGGCAGGGTATACTTTGACGAAGAAGATGTTACAGATGTTCCACCGGAAAAGAGAAACGTTGCGATAGTCTTTCAATTTCCCGTGGTATATCCCATGTCCGTCGAGAAAAATCTCATGTTCCCACTACTAAATATGAAGATCTCGACCGAAGAGAAGAAGAGGAGAATTAGAGAAGTTGCTGAATTAATTGGGATAAAACACCTCCTAGATAAAAATGCGAAGGCATTAGGCCCTGCTGACAAGCAGAGAGTTGCCCTAGCTAGAGCATTAGTAAGAGATCCTAAAGTCTTCCTATTCGATGAGCCCATGTCTTCTATTGAGCCTGAGCAAAGAGCAATTCTAAAATCCGAGTTAAAGAAGCTGCTAGGGAGATTGAAGAAGACGTCTATCTTCGTCACTCATGACCAGACGGAGGCAATAACGTTTGCCGAGAAGATAGCTGTAATGACTAAAGGCCATGTCGTCCAGTATGGAACCTATGAGGAAATATATAACAAACCGAAAAACGAATTCGTGGCCTTCTTCATAGGTTATCCGGGGATGAATATTCTCGAAATAGAGATCGTCAATGACGAGATCGTCATCAATGGTTATAAAATAAGAATTCCACCTCAATTTAAGGTTCCTGAGGGAATGAGAAGGATAAAGCTAGGAGTCAGACCCGAACATATAAACATATCCACAGAGGAGAAGCCTGGATGGATCCCAGTAAACGTGGAAGCGATTGAGGACTTAGGTAATGGGGTGGCAATACTAGAATTAAGGTTAGGGAGGAAGCTCTTCAAAGCTAAGACGAGCGCAGCGGAGATCGAGGGAGAGCTGCAAAGGGTTTGGATAGACATACCAGAGGAAAGAATACATTTATTCGACTTAAATGGAGAAAGGCTGCCGGAGAAGGCTTAACCGAATAAAACATATCCCACAAAGATTTTCATTTACTGCTTAAAAGTGCAGTATTTGCACTCATTATCATCAAAAAATCGCATAGATGAATCTCTCTTTTATCCGAGGAGCGTTATCACGTAACGTTTATATCTCGCGATGCCCGTTTTAAAGCTCGGGCTAACTTATGTCCAAGATGATCTCGGAAAACAGGGTACCATTCATAATCCTTAAGGAAGGAACGAGGAGAACTTACGGTCGGGAAGCCCAGCTGAATAACATCAGGGTTGCTAAGATAATCGCGGAGGCCATGAAGACCTCTCTGGGTCCCAGAGGAATGGATAAGATGCTTGTTGATCGGTTGGGAAATGTGATAGTAACTAACGACGGGGCGACGATTATGAAGCTGATAAACGCAAAACATCCTGTCGCTAAGATCCTTGTCGAAGCAGCTCTATCTCAAGACGCTGAAGTAGGCGACGGGACTACCTCTGTAGTAGTTCTCCTAGGAGAACTTTTAGCGAAAGCCGAAGAACTTATCAGAAAAGACGTCCATCCCGTAACGATAATTGACGGATACAAGAAGGCAATAAGCAAAGCAATAGAAGTCTTGGATAAGATTTCCGTACCGGTATCGCTATCAGATAAGAACATCTTAAAGAAGGTGGCGAAAACAGCGATGGCCGCGAAGCTTGTATCTCATGAAGCGGATTACTTAGCTGAGATTGCAGTTAACTCTGTGATGGAGATAGCTGAGAATGACGGAAAGACTTGGAACGTTGATCTGGACAACATAAAGATAGAGAAAAAGGTCGGCAGCTATATAGGTGATTCCTTCATCGTGAAAGGAGTTGTCTTAGATAAGGAGGTTGCTCACCCCGACATGCCAAGAAGCATAACGCACGCGACAATCGCGTTACTGGATGGAGCCTTCGAGATCAGAAAAGCTGAATTAAATGCGAAACTTTACCTAGAAAATGCTCAACAATATAAGCAGTTCTTAGAAGAAAGGGAGGAAGTAATACAAGGAATGGTTAACAAGCTTGCGGAGATCGGAGTTAACGTCCTTTTCTGCAGAATGAGAATAGATGAGAAAGCCGAGCACTTCATGGCGCGAAAAGGAATCATGGCGGTCAAAAGAGTGAAAAGATCAGACTTAGAAAAAATCGCCAAGGCTACAGGAGCTAGGATCGTGGGAAGACCTGAGGAAATTAGCAAGGAGGATTTAGGTAAGGCCAAGCTGGTAGAAGAAAGAAGAATTGGTGGCGAGGATAAGTTGATCTTCATAGAGGGGTGCGAAAACCCCAAAGCGATAAGCGTCTTGATCAGGGGCGCAACGAAGGAAGTGACCGATGAAGTCGAGCGGTCTCTCATAGATGCCCTAAGCGCGGTTAAGAACATTTTCATCGAAAATAAGATCATAGCTGGAGGAGGAGCTCCAGAAATGGAAATTGCATTAGCCTTACGAGATTATGCGAGAAGTCTTTCCGGGAAGGAGCAACTGGCCGTGGAGAAGTTTGCAGATGCTCTTGAAAGTATACCGGCTCAGCTTGCCGAAAGCTGCGGATTGGATCCTATAGAGGCTGTGGTAACACTCAGAGCGATGCACAGTAGGGGTGAGGTCTGGGCGGGGGTAGATGTATCAAACGGTAAGCTCGTCCATGACATGTATTCTATTAACGTCCTTGAGCCCTTAGTGGTTAAAAAACATGTACTGAAGACGGCGGTTGAGGGAGCAATAATGATATTAAAGATTGATGATATAGTAATTGCATCAAGCGTTGCAGAAAGAGAGGACTTGGAAGCTGAAAAGAAAGAAGAATAATGGATTTTTATGTCCTAATCAAATCTCTTGAATAAATAATCTTAGAGCTTACGGAATTCCTTTTGAATAATTTCTTCGGATTGTTCACTAAGATCAGTTTTTCGTAAACCCCGTCGTAGCCCGGGATGATTATGTTCTTTCTTATTCTCACGGTCATCTCGGTTATCTTGGAGCTTGGGATCTTAGCAACCTCCTTTAGATCTACTTCTAGCATGACCTTAAACTCGTTCCGAACGCGTTTATTAGGGGTTCATAGATGCTCCAGATGCGCTTGGAGTTCAGCTTGATCTCAACCTCGATCTCAAGTTCTAGGCTCAGCACGATGAGCTCCTGAAGAGGTAGGAGATAGATGAAGCTTTGAGCGTTTTCAGGTTCAGGTTTGTAGCTTCGAGGCTTGTCAGTGAGCCCCTCAACCTATCATCAACTCCCTTGATCAATGTCTTTCCGCAGACTAGGCACCTATAATCCATTCTCTTAGCTCCTTCAAGGAAATTGGGCTGATTTACATTTCCTATGGCCTGGCTAGTGATATTTCCCGTAGCCTGGGAAGACTCTATTGTGAGCTCGATGCGGTTTATTTTTAGTTCTCTTGACTATGAGGTCCGCGCAAATCTCTTCGAATTCCTGCGGGTTTGAATCTTTCGGAAATCCTCTCAGCCGATCTTGCGATAAGCCAGACGATAAGCAATCTCGTGGCATTCTTAGGCTCGAAGACGTTCATGATCAGTCTGACAATTAAGAGACCGAGGACCGTCAACATCAACAGCATTAAGTCGAGCGGCGGGAAGACGAACGCTATAACCATCGCTAAGACCCTCTCAATGAGAAGTTCCTTCCTCGAAACCCTCAATCTATACAGAACACCATCCACCGACCCCCCAACCTCATGAAGATACTCCACTTTAATCCCTAAACAGATAGGGCGAAACCAAGCCAAGCCGAAAATAAGCTAAACAAGGAGCAATAGCTCAAGATGACGGATGGACCATTAAATACACCTCTCGAACTTCAATTCATGGAACGGATTTCGGAGAAGCTAAGAGACAAGTGGAATCGCAATACGGGAGACACAAATAGCCTATTCTTTCCCCGTCACCGAGGAGGGTGGTTAAGTCCAACAATATTAGGCTCAAACTTTCAAAAAGGGTTTGTAGAACTAAATTAGGACTTTCTGGGGAAGAAGATGTATAATGTATAGACCAAGCACCTCATCAGGGTTTTACACTGATTAAGGGATTAAACCTCAGTCTAGAAATGATAATTAGAAACCCTTTTTATAGAGTTAGTTGGATATGTTCATGAAGGTGAAGGGAAGTTATAATAGCGGGATGATGAACACGGTTGACTTTGTGGTTATCGGGGCATTTCATGGGAGGGGTAAGAGGAGTGGGACATACGGCGCGTTGTTAATGGCCGCCTATAACAAGGATAGAGACGTCTTCCAATCAGTCTGCGAGGTTGGAAGCGGGTTTACTGATGAGGATCTTAGGAAGCTTCCGGAGATGCTGAAGCCGTATGAGATACCGCGTAAGCATCGGAGGGTGGAGACGGGTATGGAGGCTGATGTCTGGTTCGAGCCTAAGCTGGTGCTGGAGATAATTGGCGACGAGATAACGATAAGCCCAATACATAGCGCGGCGTGGGGCGTCATCAAGGAGGGATTCGGCCTGGCGATAAGATTCCCGAGATTCACGGGCAAGTGTAGGTTCGATAAGGCGCTGGAGGATGCGACGACTGTTGATGAGCTTCTCGAGATGTATAGGAGGCAGTTGAAGAGGGTGGCTGAGGCTGCTGATGGAGGTGTAGCCGGCGCATGAGCGAGGACTCTGAAAAAGCGCGAGCACTAGCCGCGATAAAAGAGTATATCGAGAGGAGGATAAAGGAGCTCCAAGACGAGCTCGA
>Ga0105159_1000327_pt1 | contig 13363 bp, 15 predicted proteins | sample LHCtaG_2_FD_89590 | JGI IMG/M metagenome (GOLD analysis project Ga0105159, IMG submission 89590) | Hot spring microbial communities from Little Hot Creek, USA to study Microbial Dark Matter (Phase II) - LHC4sed_replicate | ecosystem: Environmental > Aquatic > Thermal springs > Hot (42-90C) >...
AATTTTAGAATTCTTAAGTTCTTTTCTCTATAATTAATTATCAATTTTAATCTAACCGAATCATTCTTCTCCTAAATTTGATAATCTTAGAAATGGCCTTACCATAAGTAAAAAAGCTCAGATTAAAATTGAGAAAACTTAGACTTACTAAGGCATAGGAATAGAATGTTGGCAACTTAAGGTTAATATAATTTTTTAGATGGATCATTCATATAATAAGTTCTTTCAGTGCAGGAATCTATAGACTATGAAACTATAACATATTGAAACCTCCTATAAATAGAATATATTCTTAGTAGAAGCAAAATTTCCAACAACATCATAACTGCAACCACCTTAAAAGCAAGGCTAGGTTGCTACATTCAGAAATAAACCTCAAGATTTATATATTTTTGTTTGTGTTTTTCTTGGGCCCGTCGTCTAGCGGTAGGACTTAATCTTAAAACCTGCCTTACACGCAGGAGGTCAGGGGTTCAAATCCCCTCGGGCCCATCAGCAATCCTTACTAACTCTCTTAATCATAACTTCAAGAACATGTTTAATAGCGTTGTTTTCTTCATATTCTAGAACAGCCCCACATATTCGACATTTAAAATTATTTTCATAAGCTTCATCAAAAGTTATTCGCATATGCTCCTTGTTGATACATCTGTAGAAGCTATTAACTTTTTCATATTCAAGCCTCTCTTGGAGCTTCTTTAATACAAGTCTTTTCATTTCATCCATAAACTTCCTTAAATTATTTGGTTGAAGATACCATTGGTATATGAACCATCCAGTTTCTTTATCCCTAACTCTTTTATAGTATGCTAACTGATTAGTATATAAGAAGTAAAGTACCTTTCTAATAACATTTACTTTTAAGTTGCTTTTTTGAGAAATTTCCATATCTGTTATACCTGGGTTATTATATACCATTCTTGCTATTATAACGGCAGATTCGCCGATGATGATTCTTATTATTTCCTCGAAATCTTCAGGCAATACTCTTAGATCCTTCTTAGTAGACATATTAACTACTTTAGTGCTTTTAATATCTACTAAAGTATAATTTTAATTTAACATTTTTAAACATTATGTTTCATTCTTTTAAATATGTCAACTTAACTACTTGATCTGCCATTTATATTTAAGGGAAAGTTTTAATAAGCTAAGTTATCATTCCTCCTCCAGTCATTTATAAAAGGAAAAATTATTCTAACGAAATCATATAGACTTAAGCTTTAATTGTTAATGGTTTTGCAATGTTTAATTATTTGCTTTTCGACTTTAGATAGATCTTGTCCTATAATAGAATTGCTCAGCATCAGCACTTCTACATTATCAGCCTTTATAATGTAGGACTATAGTGCAACCAGAGTTCCAATACCTATAATTTTGGCAATTTTTCTAATAGCAGTTGCAGTAACATGATCGTATTTTACTCTCATAGACTAGTAGAAGAAGGACTTAACACTACTGACAATAAGATGCTCGAAGGTCACGGGGAGTGTATCTGCACATACATGATGTAACCCATAATGCCTGATATTGCCTTAACTCCAAGTACCTAAAAAGCCTCCAGTACTTACACACTTATTCCAAGATCTTAATAATATGAACAATTTACTATCTTAAACTAATTTTAAATATACTAGTTACTCATCCTTATTTTTGATATGAGATTATTGATGTTAAGTTACTGAAACACTTAATATCACAGAAACTCACTATAAACTCGTAAAAACTTATGTAATAAAGCTCCTGTATTAGGATAACTTCATATTAGTAATTATGAGTAACTTCTTAGATATATTCTTTATCTTATTGTAGCATCTCATATACTATTAGATAAATTAACTTAACTTCTCTTGAACCTTCTAATAATCTATGACATTAATAATTTTAATATGTGTTAAATTAAAAGTTTTATTAAATCTTTCACTTACTTTTCTTTAAGATCCTTGTTGTACTCTTACTATAATGCTTTTTAGAACTTGTTATAAAGTCTTTAGGATTAATTAGTAACTGACCTGCTTTATGAAGTTTTGTAATGAGTTCATAATCAAGAGTTATGTAATCTCAAAGCTATATGTATCATCGTAATAGTAATGACTCCTATTATTTTTTGTTTTCTTTTAATTCAACAACATCTCCCAGAGTTATGTTTTGATTGACATGTAGTCTTTCGTATTCTACCTCATTAGTTATCTGTTCTTGTGGTATTAAGAGCGTTATCTTTAAGACTTTTTCAAGTTTTCTTGCTAAGTGTATGTCCGGTTTGAATTTTCCATTTTCTAACCTCTTTATAACAGATTCCTTTTCATTAACTTGTCTTGCTAATATTTCGGTAGTTAATCCTAGCTCCTCCCTTTTACTTTTTATTCTCATAGCATAATCTTCTACAATATCATATCTATATTCATCTAGCTTTGTTTTAGTTGTGATGGGTTTAGTGCTTTTGTCTAACATTTTTCTAGGAAATTCTCTTTTTTCCTGTTTACGTGCACTATAAGGTATTTTAGTCTTAGCGCATCTTTGACAAACAATTAAAACAGCCCCATCAATTATTATTTTTTGTGAATTACTATATATTTTACATCCACATATTTCACAACATAACATGAAAATCAACTAGTTACATTTATAATAACATTATAATATCTTAGAGTTAATAAATTTAATCTTTACTTCTTACTTCCATTAAATCGAATATATCTCTGTGTGTTCAATTTTGTTTTGAATTATTGAAGTTGTCTGAAATTACATTGTTAAGGTTTTCAAATAAGTTCATTAGGAAGTGTATCAAATCTTTTAGATGTTTTAATATAACTTCATGAAATAGTTTATGTGGAACTGTTTAATTTACTAGTAAATTTTATAACTCTTGAGTAATAATACTAGAGATAATTTATGATCATAACTGATATTCAAAAAATTAGGTCAATAGCAAATTACCAGTTTGGAAAAGGTGCTGGAGCTATATTGTTTGATAACAATGTCAAGTTAGTTAAATCACCAGCTACAGGACGTATAAGATACATATATGATGGGTTAGGAAATCTTATAGCTTCTATAAGAAGTTATGATGGACTTTTAGCTCTTGCATTGGAAGGTGGACGTAGATTGCTAAAGTCTTTTCCACCTCTGAAACTACGTGTAGTAGTTAATGATGTTGCTAGAGAATATATTCTTCGTGGAAACGATGTATTTTCAAAATTTGTAGTTAATGCTGATGAATACATAAGACCGGGACAAGAAGTTATAGTTATTGATAAAATTGATAATTTATTAGCCGTAGGCAAATCTATATTAGCAGGCTATGAAATGAAATATTTTAAATCTGGTATTGCTGTTAAAGTAAGACATCATCAAGAAAGTAACTTAAAATCTTAGAAACCTTAAATTAAGCAGGTGAATACAGTGGATGAAGAGTTATTAAAATTAGTTACTGAGATTTTAATAATTATTATATTAACATTAATATTAATTAGGGCATATCTAGCAGTAAAGCAAGAATAGCCAGTTATGTATCTATTAAAATTAATTGATGAACTATTAAGGAAACTAAAAGAAGAAAAAGGTATTAAATTAACAAGAGAAGATTTGATAGCTTTAATTAAAAACAAGGTTGACAAACTTAAAATTATTGATGATGAAACAGCTTTACTTATTGTTGCAAGAGAATTGGGTATTAAGTTAGTTAATAATCCTATTGATAACTTAAAACTTAATATTATAGAATTAGTTGATGGATTGAAAAATATTAGTATAACTTGTTATATTGAGGATATAGACTATATGCTTTATGATTCACTGGATGAGAATAAGTGTCGTATCAGGCTTAAGTGTTCTGATGATTCTGGATTAATTAATGTCAATATTCGAGGAAAAAACGCAAGATTATTAATGGATGAAGGTATTTATCCAGGTACGCAGCTTACACTATATAAATGCTACGTAAAGAGTAACGATGGCTTAATTGAACTTCATTTAAGAAGAGATGGTCATGTGGATGTTAATCTAGCAAGTATACATAAGGGAGTAGTGGTTGGTACTATCTATAAAATAACTGAGGTAAGAAATAAGGAAAAATTAATTAAATCAATATTAACTATTAACCAATTCAATTCAAATAATTTCACTAAATTGTTATTACTTGGTAGTTCCTTGAGAATACTAGATGAAATTAAACGTGGATACCTCATTAAGGCTCATGGTGTATATTCTTATAATGGATACTTTTATGTAACTAAGTTGGATGATTTACATATTTTTGGTTATAATGTTTACTTTTAAACATTCATTATGAATAGTAGAGGTCTCTTTAGAAGAATGTATAATATTCATTCAGTCTAAACATAACCAAGGATTTGGACACTAAAATCTTAGATTTACAGTCTAAAATAAAGTAAAAAGCTTATGTTTTGTACCTCAATTTTTTGATAATTGCCTCTTATAGTAAATTGATGCAAATTAAACAATATCAATTTACTGCATGCTTTTATGGACCTCAATTCTTCTTACAAAATGTTTCTGTAAAAAGCATGAAATGCACTAATAATTTGAGAGATTTTTTATTGTGTTACATATTTAATTTTGCTTTTTTAACTGTATCATTAAACGCTATAATCTCAAGTCACCACAACAAATCAATTACCTAATTCGAGTATTGCTAAGCCTAGCTCTGAACGTAATGGATGACTTCTATCCTTTTCGTTGAACAGGTGTATTTTTTCTAAGCTTGGAAATAACGTTACTAAACATTGATAGTTTCTGGGATTTTAAATGCTTTTAACATATATAACTATGATATGAAATATTCCTAAAGGAGCTTCAATGATTTATAGTAAATCTATTAGACTTAACTTTATGGAAACATCATGTAATGCTAAGCAAGTTTTAAAGTATATTAAATTATATCCAAAATTACGCTAGAGTCGGTATATATGTTTAACATAATTATGTTAAATAAGCTTATCACAATAACCAATAAAAATGCTGTCAGGCATTTGGCAAATTTATGAATTTAAGATGTAATCCAAATCTATGAGGAAAATAGAAAGACTTAAATATCTTAAAAACAAAAGTTCAATAATATCAATACTATGAGATTACTATTGAAGGATAGGCGAGGAGGATGATTAATATCAAGGACTTCATATTTAGAATTAATAAAATGATTAAAGATTCTTTATTAGCATATTTCAGAACTATTAATAAATTTTCAGTATTAACAACATTGACTTTAGTACTAATATGTTTGGTATCCATTAATTTAAGAGCTATGAACTCTATTTATGGATTGTACCTTAATGAATATGACCCGCATTTTTGGTGGAGATGTACATCATATATATTAAGCAAAGGTTTTGGAAGCTGGTTTTCATGGGTTGATGATAAATCCTGGTTTCCAAATAGTAGAGATATCTCGTTAACAGCTTATCCTGGTGTACCATTTACTGGAGCTATATTATATATTATAGCTAGCGCTATTGGGATTTCTCTATCACTTTACAATTTTCTATCTCTTGTACCGATTATACTTTCAACGATAGCTGTAATCTTGATTTACCTAATTGTTTATGATATATTTGATGAGATTTCAGGTTTAATAGCTGCATTGTTGATGGCTACAAGTTCTCCATATATAATTAGAACAAGTATTGGATGGTTTGATACGGAATCTGTTGGTGTATTTGCCCTACTTTTATCCATTTTCTTCTTAGTGAAAGCTGTAAAGAAGGAATCTGTGCTCTATGCTTTTTTTTCTGGTTTAGCTGGAGGATATATGTCTATAAGTTGGGGTGCTTATGTATACTTATTTAATTTAGTGGCTTTATATACGCTTATTTTAATATTTACAGGTAGAATTAATAAAAGTCTTGCTAGAGTTTTTACAACATATGTGGGAATAAGCGTTCTAATTGCTGGTGCAATTCCATATTCAGGTGTTTCAATTATAAAATCTATTGGAGTAGTTCCTATGTTAATAGTATATTTGCTAATTATTTTATCCATCATGGTAAGATCACTACTAAGTAGGAGGCTAGGCAATTTATTATTTACTGCTACTCTTATACTACTTATTGCATTAATTTATATATTATACATTACTGGCTACCTTAAACCTCTAACAAGTAGAGTTTTATCCGTTTTAAATCCAGCTTTACGTGGAGAGAATCCGTTACTGCAATCTGTTGGTGAACACCTAATTCCATCATGGATAAGCATATATTCAGACTTTAGCTCTTTAATAATTCTTGCAGTTGTAGGACTCTATATCCTACTTAGAAGAGGTAGGAATAATGATCTTTTACTCGCTTTACACTTAATATCTGTTTCGTATGCTACAGCCTCAATGGCTCGGCTTAATGTACTTGCTTCTCCAGCATTTGCAATGCTTAGTGGTATATGTATAAGTTATCTTCTTAAACCATTCATAAAACTAATAAAAATGAGAAGAATTTTAGCTGGAAAACGAAAAGTAAAAGCTCAGCCATTAGGTAAAGCTTATGGTGTAATTATAATATTCCTAATTTTATTTTTAATGGTTCTTCCTTTATCTAGTGGTTTTAGGGTATCTGGAATTCCTCAGCAAATTGTTAGTGGAGGATTATCAATCTCAGGAAAGGCTTCAGATTGGATGGAAGCTTTGGTCTGGATTCAAGATAATACCCCTTCAGATTCAGTAATAATAGCATGGTGGGATTATGGATATTGGATAACATCATATACTAATAGAACAACATGCGCTGATAATGCTACTCTAAACTCAACACAAATTAAGCAAATAGCTAAAATGTTTATGAGTAGTGAAATAGAAGCTGTGGAAATAATTAAAAAATTAGTACAAAATAAACGTCTAGATAGAATATATGTATTAATATTTTCTCCTCTTTCAGCAGTATTTCCAAATCAGGGATATAGTAAATATAGTTTAGGTGGTGATGAAATGAAGTGGTTTTGGATGGCAAGAATAGCCAACATCAGTATTAACAATTTGATAGATAGAGACATTATGAAGTCTTTGGAAAATCTTGCTATGCAAGGTTTAAATTTAACACTTCCGGATCGTGAAAGAACATTGTTAGGAAAACTGTTAATATATGGTAGTTATGTTGAAAATTATGATTCCGAGTTTGCTACTTGGTATAGTTCTTCGTTAGCGCATTATGGCTTTATGACTATGCCAATAGTTGTTAATAAACCAGTATTCTTTGATCTGGTATATAGATCTTCCAATAGAATGGTTCTGGTCTTTAAGCTAAACTTAGCGAAGTCTCTATAGATACAATATTTTTCTCCTATACTTAGCATACTTATCCTCTGGAGAAAATTTTGGAGGATGTGGCGAAATTACTTTTCCACCACAATATGGGCATAGTTCCTGTTTTAGTGTGTATTTTCCACATGCTATACACTTTTTTAGTAGAGGCATGATATTAATAGACTTATCATTTACTCTGCTTAATCCTTATAAACAGTCCTGTTCCACCGCTTTTTTTAATAATATTTATTGTTGTATTGACTATTCTTGACAGAGCTTCTTCAGCTTCTTTATAACTTTGTGCTTTTACATCTAATCTATATTTTGGTGCTCCTAAAGTAAAAATGTTAACTTTAACGTTGCTATACTTTTTTGCCTCTTTCTCAGCATTAATCAATGCCTCTTTAATTACATTTACTCCATTTGGTCTATTAGACGATAATTGTAAAATTCCATAAACATGTACTTCAGGAAGCTTTATGTTATCTCTCGCCACACTAATTATTGTGGGAATTAACTGTCTTGGGATTCCGATTTTTTCTAATTCATTCTCTGCTTGCTCATTAGCGGCTTTTTCAAAACCACTAAGTAAATCGCCATAGTTTTCAATAAATAACCTAGATATAGTGGGGTATATCTCTTGAAAATTCTTACCTGTACGTTGAGCAACAATTTCAACTAGCTTTTTTCCTTTTTGATTTCTCTTCCACTGAGTCATTTTTTCTTTTCTTTCAGTGCTTGTTACTCTTCTTAATGATAAAAAAATATTCCCGTCTTTTACATCAATAACCTTAAAAATTGCTTTTTGTTTTTCCTTAATATAGTCTCTTATATTGTGTACCCATGTTGATGATACTTCACTTATATGTATATATGCTTCAATACCATTATATTCGTCAAGAATGACATAGGCTCCTGTAGGTACTATTGATTTTACGGTACCGATAACGACTTCATTAGGCTTTGGTAACTTTTTCTCAGTCATAGTATTCATCTTAATCTTATGAATCTAACTCTTTAACTATTTCTGCCTCTATTTTTCCTTTACCTCCGCTTGGTTTCAAAAGCACCTTTCCACATATCAAGCAGTTAACAATTGTTTTAGCATGGCTGAAGACTACTTGCTCATTTGAGCAATCAGGACATTTTACTTTTAAAAATCTACTATTGGGTCTTGGTATTAGCTCTATTTCCTTCTTCATTAAATTACCTCCAGTTTTTTAAGTCTTATTCCTATTCTTTGGTGTTGATAGCCACATTTTTTACAAGTAGTTTTTACTGCTTGTTTCTTAGTTACCTTAGCAAAACGTTTTTGAACAGGTTTTCTTGAGCTTCCATATCCCTTCTTCTTCCTAGTATATCTTCTTGTTCCTTCAGCTAATGCCCGCTCTCTTCCCTTTTTATATAATGATACTGTATGTACTGTATGTGTTCTGCATCTTGGGCAGTAGGTGTTTATCTCTTTTAGTATCTTCATCTTTCTCCCCAAATGTATGCTTAAGTTAAGGGAGACTAATAAATTTAATCTTTATTTAACTTGAGTTAATGAAATTGCTAATACCAAAATTTATGGAAATCCACTATGATGGAGTGATTAGTGACTTGAGTTTGTGAAACTCTAGCTAGTAATGTCTTAAGAACTCTACAAATTAAGTATATTTGATCATTTTATGTTATAAATAGAATCATACTTAAAATTTGTTATTATTGGGATTTCCAGATATTCTCAATAAATTTTTACTATATAATAGTTGTCAAATTCTTCTCTCTTTACTAGAGGAGGCAATATTAGACATTGCTCTTGATGAATACGGCAAGTAAATGAACTATAAGAAGCTCTTCTTCTGGTAAGTTTAACAGTCTTCATCCAAAAAAGGACAAATTATAAATAAAAACTAAAGTAGCTTACTTAATTATTATACAAATACCTTTTTGAGATAATATTGTAGCATTACGTCTTGGTATCGCAGCTACGTCCTCTACTTCGTAGGGTCCATATGTTTTTAAATCAATTCCTAGGAATTGTGGAATGCTGCTTAGAAATCTAACAGTGGTTAGCTCTTTATCTCCAACATTAATTTTAACTTGTTCTTCAAGATTTATAAATTCTGCTTTTAACTTATCAAGTACCTCCAAGTAGAATTCCCTTTCAAGCATTGATATAGCATTAATATTTAATTTTTCTTCATCTATAATTCCTAAGAAAAACTTACCTCTCCTAAACTTATAGAAATTATTTAAAATCTTTATTGTTAAATTCATTTCTTCAATGATAAGATTCCGTTGCAGCTCAGTAGTATTTAAATTATTTACTTTTAATGAGCTAGTTTTTAAGTAATCAATTATATGCTCGAGTAATCCATTCTCTATTTTACTGATTTCATCATTGCTGATTTCTCTCTTCCAAGTAATAATCATTTTTTTAAACATCACAGATCAACCTAAGAATTTATCTAAAACATTTAATCTAATTAATTAGAATAGCTCTGCTGATTGTTGTCCTATTAGGTATATTGCAACATATATTGGTAAATCAACAATCTGATTTTTATAAGGTCCAAATTCTCTGTTAAGCATGCATATTTCAGGGCTCTCATGTACCTTTATTGTGATTTTTCCATTTTTAAAAATAACGGCATCTGTTAAAGGATTAAATGAATCTAGTAAATCATATTTTACAATAGCCGCCTTCAATCCTGTCTTGCCGTGAAGAGTATTTGGGATTCTAATTAATCTTTTAACATCTAGTGTTACTTGTTCATCTATTTTCACACCATATTCTTCAGCTATTTTTTCAGCAAATAGCTTTAGGTTTCTACTTTTTAATGATAATGCTAGTGGTGATAATAATGGCTTATCATTTTTTAAATAGCTTTCAATAATTTTATCCATATTTTTAGCTAGTAATAAAGAGAGTTTTTCCGGTATTTTTACTTTTTCCTTCATGTTTCCCTTTATACTAGTAATATAATCGTACAATCCCCTTGACCAGCGTCCAAGCCATCCTGGCTCATTTATACTTGGTCCATAGTTAATTATTTCATTATTTAAACATCCACCAAATAGAAAGTATACATCTATCCCTCGTCCTTTTACATAATCTATAATTTCTCTTCTTGCATTTTGATCTAGTGCCAACACATCTTTTGAAAATACATGTACATGATATCCTCTATGTCCGGAAAATACTATCTCCATATCTTTAAGTTTAAAGCCAAAGTCATTTAATAAGAAGTCATCAACTAACTTTGTTATCTCAGTCTTTGCTATTTCTAAACACTTTTGACATACCAGTTTTTTACTTTCTATTCTCTTTGATTCGCATACATTACATGCCTTAGGTTCTGTTCCTGTTCCAGTATTGCCACAATTTAAACATATCCATTTATCATGTTTTTCCTTGCAAGAGGTTGGTATGCGGTCAACATCAACATCAAAAATCAAGTCAGCTCCAATCCATTTTTTTTCATTCATGTTTTCCACCGATGGATTTTCATAATATGCTGATGAATAGTATGCGTGAGCTGGGCTGTATTCTCTTAGAAATTCGATAAGTTTACTGATATTATCAAAGGCTTTATGTCTAATCATCCCGCTTTCTTCAAACATTACAAATCCAAACTCTCGATTTTTTAAGCCACTAATTTTTATTTCCCCTATATTAAGAGTACTATAATACTCCTTAAACTTTTTTTTCAGAAAAATCTTTTCTTTCATGCTTCTGTCTTACCTTCCTCATATACATATTTAGTGGATGTTTCACCCCACAATTACCTAAACATAATCCTACTGTTTTTATGTTTTCACATTTTGGAGTTATATATTTTGTTTTACCCCCCCGTTTTCCAGCTATATGTTCAACCTGATATCTTGTCTTAACTGGATCGTAATCAGGTACTCTTTGAAAAATATTAATAATAGCATCAATATCTAACCCTATATTTACTAAAAAAGTTGTTAGTATAAATCTAGCGGCATGTGAAACTGACTTTCCTAATATAAGATCATTGTATATGCTTAAAATACATGGTGGAAAGAAATCAGTATTAATAGATTCAGAAATCCTTAAATAATTATAATGCTCAAAAGCTGTTTTTCCTATTTTCTCTTTAATTTTTAATACTATATCCTTGATACTTTCAGGCGGCTCTTCCTTTTTTATCTCAATCTCCATTATTTTCTTCTGCACCTCAGCTGCCATTAATCTGACTAGTTTACTTCTGGATAAAAATACTAATCCATTAATTAGAATTTGATTAATTAACTTCCACGGTTGGTCGTTAAACATAGCTGATGCAGCTAGATAATCTTTGAAACACATAGCAAATATAGATTTTCCCTCGGATTTAATAACCCAGTTAAATCCATTATTCGCAACATAACAAAGTACCTCATCATTTTCATATCTGAGTGCTTCCTCAATTTCCCTAGCCTTTTTAATAGCATACTTATTTATCAATGGCTTAGAGCCTATGTAAGACAGTATTGCTAAAGTAACTGGAAAAGCCATTAGCTTAATATAATCATCAGTATAGCTTCTTTCACTAGCCTCACCTATAGATTCATAAATTTCTCTTGTGGCTTCTTGTAATATTTCATTATGTTCCGGCTTACTTAAGTCATTAATATCTATATTAAACGTAGAGACATATCTTCTTGCTTCATTTAAAAATGGGTAACGAGCAAGAAAAGATATATTTACTACTACATTACTCTGATATTTGTATGTTTTACTCACTCCTCTACCCTAGGAGCTAAGTAGTATTGAATTTTTGCATCCCCCTCCATCATGAATTGTACGTTTAATGGACTATTTGTTGATAATTGAAGTACCATTATATCAGAAAGCTTTGAAGCTGCCATTATATTGTCTAGATATTCAATACTGTAAGACGCCGCCGACGGCTCATCAACTTCAATCTTTATTATAGATCCATCTTCTATTGTTAACCTAGTTTCAAGATCTCCTTTCTCACTTGATGCACTCACTATAATAGTATCCTGTTCAAAAACCATTTTTAAATAATCGCTAAATAGCGCCGCATCATCTATTGTTGCTTTAAACGAATCACTTAATATATTAGCTCTGCATTTAAAGGTGAAGCTAGGCGTTCTTATCCTATCTGTAGTTGTGGTTAATAATGGTATCCTAAATGTTCTTACTCCTTTACCCTTTGCAGTTATTTTAAGTCTCCCACTTCCATCTTCATATAAGACTTCTAATTCCTCACTCTTACATCTTCTTAAAACATCTTCGAGTAACTCTATATTAATTCCAAGCAACTCCTCTCTATCACAAATATAATCCTCAAAATACGTCTTAGGCATATTTAAATCAACCATAACTATCCTAGAACTATCAAGAGCTTGAATAATAATGCCCTCCGGTTTATACAACATATTTGCCTCAGTTATTAATCTAGACATTGCACTAACAGCTATCTTTAGTGATTTTGGATCTCTTAGCGTAAATTTAAACATAATTAACCCATAGAAATTAGTTAGCAATCCTAATAAGGCTTTCTAGCGATAATAATAAAATTTAAAATTAAACATTTAGCATAAAATCAATGTAGTTTAATCATACTCCCTCCATGTATGTCCACATTTGATACATTTATAAAATCGTGTTGGTGCCTCATCTGCTCGTCTAGTTTGAACAAACCACCAGTATGCCTCGATACCTCCACAAGCTGGACATTCTGCTTTTGTTTTTGGCATCAAATTCTCATTTTCCCTTTCAACAATACTTAAAGAAATTTTTGAACGATCTTCTCTCGATTTAACTATTTTATACAATAAATTGTCTGCCTCTTTTTTGTAACCACAGTTTCTACAAATTAAATGTGTTCCTTCCTCATTTTTTCTTGGAATTAATAATGTCTTACATTTTGGACAAAACTCCATTTAAATCACTATCTTTAAGATTATGAAAATTATTTAAATCTATCCCTTAAACTTTTCTTCTAATTTTTAGACTTTATAAACTTTAACTAGTAGAACCCAACATTCCTACACACATTTCCATCAGAAATAGGAGCTTAAGAACTAAACTATGATAGAATAGATACACGACTTCTGTATATTATAAGCTTAGAGCATCATATATGAGCC
>Ga0105159_1000329_pt1 | contig 13325 bp, 14 predicted proteins | sample LHCtaG_2_FD_89590 | JGI IMG/M metagenome (GOLD analysis project Ga0105159, IMG submission 89590) | Hot spring microbial communities from Little Hot Creek, USA to study Microbial Dark Matter (Phase II) - LHC4sed_replicate | ecosystem: Environmental > Aquatic > Thermal springs > Hot (42-90C) >...
ACGCTGCAGAGGCACATAACTAGGCTTAGAATAGTCGACCCACTAACACAGATAATATAAAACTCCAAGCCTCAATTGGTTTTTATTTTTTGAGGATTAGAATTATTGTCAAGAAGGTCTATATTGGTGATCCTTGGTTATCTCTTATTTGGATAGGGATTGAAGAGTCTCAGGGAGCCGATAGTGGTTGTTCTTGGACATGTGGATCATGGTAAGACCTCTCTCCTGGATAAGATGAGGGGCACGGTCGTCGCTGCCAGGGAGGCCGGCGGCATTACTCAGCAGATAGGTGCGAGCCTGTTTCCGCTCGATGCGGTTGTCGATACTTGTAGGGCACTTTTGGGCGAGGTTAAGGTTGAGCTCAAGATTCCTGGGATACTATTCATAGATACGCCTGGACACGCGGCCTTCGCCAACATGCGTAAGAGGGGCGGCTCGGTGGCCGACTTGGCAATTCTGGTAATCGACGTGACGAAGGGAGTCCAGGAGCAGACGATAGAGAGTATCAGGCTGCTCCGGTCTAGGAAGACTCCATTTGTGGTGGCTTTGAGCAAGATAGACCTGATTCCTGGGTGGAGGCCTGTTGAGGGCGCGCCCATCTCCAAGTCTCTCGCTAATCAAAGTAGGGCGGTCATAGACGAACTGGACAAGAGGATATACCTCTTGGCGGGCGAGCTTTCACAGTATGGTTTTCAGGCAGACCTATACACTCGGATAAAGTCTTTTGCGAAGACTCTCGCCATCGTTCCTGTTAGTGCCAAGTCAGGCGAGGGGATTCCGGACTTATTGATGCTAATCCTCGGCCTTGCCCAGATCTACCTTCGAGATAGGCTAGCGCTCCGTGAGGATGGATGTGAGGGCGTGGTCCTAGAAATTGTGGAGGAGGAGGGAATGGGCGTGACGGTCAACGCGGTGATTAGTAACGGAGTGTTGAGGGTTGGTGATAGGATTGCACTGCTGGGGAAAGACGGCCCATTCCTCGCTAAGGTGAGGGCGCTGATGATGCCTAAGCCACTCGACGAGATGAGGGATCCGAGGGATAGGTTTAAGATGATAGAAGAGGTCGTCGCTTCGGCTGGGGTCAAGATAGTCGCTGAGGGGCTTGAGAAGGCCTTCCCAGGATCGCCAATCTACGGATTCCGCGGACAGGAAGATGCGCGGGAAGTTTTTGAGAGGCTCACAGCAGAGATTGGAGAGTTTAGGCTAAGCACCGACAAGATTGGCATCGTCGTGAAGGCTGACAGCCTAGGTGCATTGGAGTCTCTGGTGGCTTATCTTCACGAGAGGGGATTGAGTGTGAGGCTCGCCGACATCGGTGAGGTTAGCAAGAGAGACGTGATGGAGGCCTCGATCGTCAGGGAGAAGGATGAGTTCCTAGGAGTGATTCTTGCATACAACGTAGACGTGTCAAAGAACATTGAGATCGAGGCGGCTAGCAGGAGAGTAAAGATATTCAGAAACCCCGTCTTGTTCAGGCTCATAGAGGAATATGTAGATTGGGTCGAGAAGACTAGGAGTGAGAGGGAGAGGGCGGAGTTTGAGAAGCTCGTCAAGCCTGGAAAGATCAGGCTCATTGAGGGCATGGTCTTCAGGAGGAGCAACCCTGCAATAGTTGGTGTGGAGGTAATTGGAGGCGTAATTACTCCTAGGGTAAGCCTGATGAATGAGGAGGGAAAGATCGTAGGCACGATAATGCAGATACAGGACATGGGCAAGGCGGTCCCAGCGGCTACGGCTGGAATGAAGGTCGCCATCTCTATGAAGGAGCCTACGATTGGCAGGCACATAAAGGAGAATGAGGTCCTATACGTTGCCATTCCTGAGAGTGATGCGAGGCTGCTTTCTTCCGTCTTCATCAATAAGTTAGACGAGCAGTCCCGGAAGATTCTCGAGGAGATTCTCAGCATTAACAGGAGGATTAATCCTCTCTGGGCAAGGTAGACGGGCTTACAAGACATTAAAATAGCAGCTAATACACTGCTTGTGGTTAGGGAGATGTCGAAGAAGGAGGCTACGGGGCCTAGGCTTGTTTTGTCCGACCCAACTACTGGGAAGGCTCAGACGATAATGCTTACGCCTCAGCTTTTTGGAATATTTAGAGGAAAGAAGATAGGCGATGAGGTTGATGCGGCTGCTCTCGGCTTGGGGCAGGGCAGAATTAGAATAACCGGAGGAACAGACGAGAGTGGTTTTCCGATGCGTAGCGACGTTGGTGGCTCAAGGCTGGTAAGCATACTGTTGACAAAGTCTACTGGGTTCAAGGCTAGGAGGAAGCCGCCGTCAAAGAGAAAGAAGCCTAGAAATAGGAGGAGCGTGGAGGGGCTGAGGAAAAGAGTGACTGTCAGGGGCAATGTGATAAGTGATGCAACGGCTCAAATCAACGCTGTCTTAGTGAAGTGATGCACATGCCTGTCAGCAACGTCACTATCGTTAAGCTGAGTGAAAATAAGCTGATCGGCAGAAAAGAATACATACTGAGGGTTGACTACGAGGGAGGTACGCCTAGTAGATCTGAGCTGAGGGAGATCATTGCCTCGAAGTTGGGCGTGAATGGTGGTAGGCTGATGATCGTCAGGGTGGATCCAAGCTTTGGCTCGCGTTTTTCCCGAGTAATAGCTAGAGTGTATGACTCAGAGGAGATGCTGAAGCGCTTCGAGCCAAAATATCTCTTGATAAGAGAGGGCATCATCCCGAAGCCTGAGAAAAAGCAGGCTTCATAGTCTCTAAGCATGAAATTCTTAAATTTAGAGGCTTGGATAATCTAATTTGAGGTATAAGGGACGTGTCGACAGACGACGAAGAGCTTGAGGAAATTAGGCGGAGAAAGCTGGCTGAGCTTCAGGCCAGGGCGGCGGAGGAAGAGGAGAGGAGGAGGCTTGAGGCTGAGAGAGCGGCGGTCCTGCGGGCCATCCTGACGCCTGAGGCGAGGCAGCGTCTTGCTAACCTCAAGATAGCGAGGCCAGAGGTGGCCGAGTCCGTGGAGAATTATCTCTTCCAGCTAGCCAGGGCGGGAAGAATTAAGAGTCAGATTACTGACGAGGTCCTTAAGGAGATTTTGAGTAGGATTATGCCTCCTAAGAGAGAAGTAAAGATCCAGAGACTGAGTCGGGATTATTGACCGGTATAGCGTGAAATCTATTTTAAAAGGGATGACGACTACCAAACTTGGAGTAGGAGTTGCCGAAGACATTGCCCATGAAGAAGAGATTGGCAGCGGCGGCTAAGAGGGCTGACCCCGTTCCGGCCTGGATAGTTGCGAAGACTGGAGGAGAGATACGCATGAGTCATAGAGCTAGGCACTGGCGAAGGAGCGGCAGGATTAAGCCCTAGCCGTTAGGTGGTGGATTTGTCGGAGAAGAGACTCGAATTGACGCTTAATCTCCGCGATGCCTATAAGGCTCCTAGATGGAGGCGGGCTAAGCGGGCGATAAACCTACTTAGGGCCAAGATAATGAGGATATCCAAGGCTGAGCGGGTTCGGCTCTCAAAAGAGCTCGTATCTTTTATCTGGTCTAAGGGTGCTGAAAAGCCTCCTAGGAAGGTGCCGATAATAGTGGAGCGTGGAGAAGAAGGCGTAGTTGATGTTAAGCTGCGGGGTGAGGAAGATACCGGCGAATAAGCTCTCAGAGTCAAATGTGCAGCTCATAGACATACTGGGAACACCACACATTGGGCTCTTCGCAACAGTGAATGATGAATACATCTTGATATCCCAACTAGTCTCGGCAAATAAGATAAGAATGCTCGAGGAATTTTTAGGAGTAACCGCGATAACGACGTCCGTATCTGGGACCCACTTAATTGGACCCATGGTGGCCATGAATTCCAACGGGATTCTCCTACCATCAACCACGCTAGACGAGGAGGTAGACATCATCAAGAAGAGCGTAAGCAACATGAACGTGGACGTGCTGGATTGTAAATTGACTGCGCTGGGAAACCTGATAGCGGCCAATAATAGAGGAGCAATAGCCTCGCCTGAGTTTGGATCAGCAGAGATTAGAAAAATATCTGACGTTCTGGGCGTCGAGGTATTCAAGATGACCATTGCTTCGAGGAGCTATGTCGGCTCTATATGCCTCGTGACTGATCGTGGAGGATTGATTCATGTGGATGCGAGTGATGAGGACTTAAAGAGAGTCGAGGAGGTCTGTCATGTAAGCGTCGTTAGGTCAACAGTTAATGATGGTATGAAATATATCAGAAGCGGCGTGCTTGCGAATTCTAAAGGAGTATTGATAGGGGCTAGGACTAATGGTCCAGAATTAATGACTATTTCTCGCGGCCTTGGGCTGTGATGACTCGGCGAGCTTAATATATTAACTGCCGCATCCTTGATTTTAGGGGAATGGGAGTAAAGGTTACTCAGGAGGACGTCCAAAGAGCGCTCGTAGAGCTAAACGTCATCGAGCAAATGCTGCGGGAACTTCAGGCCCAATTGATTGCCGTTGACTCATCCATCGTTGACCACGAGAGGGCAGTCGAGTTGATCGATGAGATGGTAAAATCGCCCGAGGCAATGAATGTCTTAGTCCCGATAGGCGGCATAAGCATGATAGAGGCGACGGTAACGGTCAAGGACAGGCTGAAGATAGGCATAGGTCAAGACATCTTCATAGAGGCGCCCATACAAAGATGCAGAGAAATACTTGACAGGAGACTGCAAAGTCTTAGGAGCACGAGGGACAGATTGATGGAGAACATCCAGGCTTCGAGTCAGCGGGCAGAGGCTCTGAGACGATTTTTAGCCGCTGTCGAAAGGGCGCTTGAGCGTCAGCGAGCGCCCAAAAGTGAGGGCTAAATGTTAGATGGTCTTAGGAGAGCCTTTAACAGCCTCGCTGAGAGATTTGCAACTACGCAGCTCTCAACCAGCGAGCTAAGATCGATCTTAGAGGACTTTAAGATTCAGCTTGCTGCAAACGACGTCTCGATTGAGGCTGCGGAAAAGATAGCAGAGATAATTGATGAGAGGCTTAGGTCTCTTAGATTTCCTAGATTTTCTGACCGGGGCTCAGCCATCAGGCAGGTCATGAGTGATGCGTTGAGCTCAGTGATAATTGAGGCGAGCCCGGAAACACTAATCAGCGGTGTTAGGTCAAAAAATTCAAGCGGCTCCGGCCCCTACGTTATTCTCTTCGTCGGTCCTAATGGCGGGGGCAAGACCACGACCGTCGCAAAGATGGCTCTTTTCTTCAAGAAATCGGGACTAGTGCCAGTGATCGCCTGTAGCGATACATTCAGGGCCGCGGCTATAGAGCAGCTGAAGATGCTGGCCGATAGGATAGGAGTGAAGGCCGTGAGCCAGGTCTATGGAAGCGACCCTGCAGCAGTCGCAGTGGACACGATAAACAGTGCTAGGGCAAGCGGCTCGCATGTAGTCTTGATAGACACCGCTGGGAGGACCGAGATCGATAAGAACTTGCTTGAAGAAATGAGGAAGATAAAACGCGTCGCGGCGCCTGACTCAGTGATCTATGTAGGCGACTCATTGACGGGTAACGTAGCATTGGAGCAGGCCCGGCAGTTTCATAGCTATGTGGGGATCGATTACGTCGTGCTCACAAAGTTTGACAGCGATACTAGGGGTGGATCCGCAATATCGATATGCTACGCGATTGGCAGACCAATAATATTCGTCGGAGTGGGCCAGGGACTAGAGGACCTGCAGCCATTCTCAAAAGAGTTCTTAATCAGCAGGTTGTTTTCATAGTCGCATCTCTGTCTATCCGAGTGATCTGCGCATCGCTGCTGCCCTTACTAGCTCCGAACGTGCATTGACGGCATCATTCTCGATCATGTAGATGAGGAAATTTTCTATAGCGTTTGTGTATCTCCTATAGTAGAGGGAGTTTTCTCCCACCTTGACCCCTAGGATCTCTTGTGCCACCGAGAGGTCTTCAAGATAGGACGGCAGGAACTCTGAGAGGAATCCTCTGCCCAAGATCTTTGAGAATTCTTCCTTATACTCAGACAGGATTGATACGGCGTCCCAGACGACGTGCCGGCCCGCCTCTCGCAGGTCCTCCTTCAGCCTAACGAACGTCTCATTTAATAAGTTAAGGGATTCCCCATCCATCTCTCTAATAGCTTTCAGGCCTATGAATTCTGGTGGCAGGCCCAGCGAGTAGAGCGCCGCGACGAATGGGATTGCCCTAGGAGCAGCTCTCCCCGAAACAATTCTAGAGTAGCCGAAGAGGCCGATGTGCAGCTTCCTGCTACGACGTGTGGGGACGAGCTCAACCACGCAGTTAACTGCGTCTATGCATTTTTCAACCATTTTTTGATAAGTGCTCGATAGTTTCATGATTATTTGTCGTATCTGGGTCTTCTCCCAGTCCTCGAGTATTCTGGCCCTGCCTCGAGGTAGCATGGCGTTTAGGCGAGCGATTGCCTGCCTCACCTCATCTATTGGATAGTCGTACCTAAAGGCTGACTGGATAGTCACGGTCCATATCCCTCGATACTCCTCGACAAAGCCGTCTATGTTTCTCGGAGAGTTATGTCCCCTGAATGGAAGCGAGCCAGCACCTATGATTGGATGTATGGGTATGCCTAAATTAAGCGATGCCTTCTCTGCCTCTGAGAGTGCAAGCTTAGCTAGTAAGACGGAGTTTATGAATCCATAGTTTAGTGCTGGATCTGAGCGGGCAATGAATACTCTAAGATAGCTAGGCCTCGCTGTCTCGATGTATCTCCTAATTATCTCGCCGCAGTTGAACAGCGTCTGCATGTCCTCGAAGAGAGGTATTACTTCTACATCTTGCGGCGTGACGTCTCCGATGAATTCTCTTAATAGGTGTCCATCCGCCTCGATGTACTTACATGTCGGCTCTACGACTACCTTCCTATATATCTCCTTGACTCTTAAGAGGTCTTCTGGAGCTGTCGTGAATGGCAGAATGATCTCAAACAATGCCTCTCCAAAGTCCTCTCCATACATCGCTCTCGCTATGTCATTGTGTCTTGGAATCGACTCGAGAGTCTCTATGAAGACTTTCTTCTCCGCAACCTCTATGGATGGTTGGGCAGCCTGAGCGTCAAAAATACGTCGGTCCCCAGCCTCTTCTCTGAGAAGAAGTCTCGATGGTTCGTGAAGAGTTTTCTTACGACGTGCGGGTCGATGTCCTTGCCCTCCGCGTCCCACATGGCTTCTTGGCAGCCAAGAACAGCGTAGTCAAAATAAACCTCGTACACTTCGTCATCACCTGCGATGACCTCATTTCTACACCAGTCTGGGAGACACGCGTTGTCAGGATGCTGCGACGCCATCGTCCGGGGAATAAGCCTACTACTCACTAGTCCCTCTCTTAGCCTCCTCTCAATATAAGGCTTATATGAACGGAGGACCCAAGACTCAACAGCCGGGGTACCCAAGCCCGGACCAAGGGGCAGGCCTTGAGAGCCTGTGGCCCCTCGCGGGCCGCGCGGGTTCAAATCCCGCCCCCGGCGTCCTAAAACTCAACATTGATGGAAATATCGTTCTCGCATCTCTATATGTTTGGTCCTGGCTGTGCAGGAATGTCTGCAAGCAGTTTCTTATTTAATGCGTAGTAGAACATAGCTATGACTACGCCTGTCAGAATGAGTAGTGAGCCCAATACTAGGTACACGATTGGTAGTGGTATATCCATGTAGATGTTCATGAATTCAGCTGGTCTAAGCCCGGACTCGCCCACGAGGACAAAGTAGGGATACCTGGCACCATCATTTATGAATTCAGAAATAACAAGCATAGCCACGCTCAACGTTCCTAAATGGGCCACGTATCCGGGCATCGCTATCCCGCCACTCCTAGTTGTTTTCAGTCCCCCGTAGATAAATACTCCAATTAATATGACGATCAGAATTTTGGCAGTGAATATTGGGGCTGCATTGAAGGTTGAGCCGCTTATTCCCATGAGGTTTCTGAAGATTATCAGTGAATTAGTACCTAGCGACAGGAGATACCATGTGCCTACGAGTGCCTGCAGAGGGAGCAATATGGCTCCGATCCAGAGCCCATAACGGCTAAACTTTACATTCATGTTATTTTTGATGGCGAAGTACGAAGATGTTACCAGTGAGCCAACAATCAGTGCTCCCAGTATCGTGTGTAGAATTAGAGGAGGATAGGTGGGGTTGAAGAAGACCTGAGTTCTTGCCTCCTCTCTATATCCCTGCATTGAGAGTAGTATTGCATGGGGGCTCGTTATTTCTGCGAAGATATATCTGAAGCCTATTGGGACGCCGAGCCCCGAAGCCGCCATAACAAACCCGAGCAATGAGTGCGCCCTAGGATTAATTCTCCCCCACGAGTACCAAAAGATGACTATTGAGGGTATCCTAATGATTATTGACGTTAGGGCAATAAGGATTGGGTAGAAAAGGACGTCTGTCGCAATTGCTAGCAGGGTTGGAAAAAGCCCTGCGAGAATAACGGTCATTATCGTCCCCCAAACACCGCTGAAGAGTTCGGTGATCACCAATATCTTGAACACTCTTCTAGACATCAATTCTAAGTTTGCATCATCTCTGCGCCAAGCTAGGTATCTAGATACAGCCGATATCCACCCCGTTCCTATCGTTATGTTTACTAAGACGATGTGTATCAGGACGGAGAGGCCCAGGACGCTGAACCCTAGTAGCTCCATGTTATTCATTTCCAGTCAGCCTCCTAAACATCTCGCTGAACTTCTGCGGCCTAGTGGCAATAACATACATAACATATGCGCTGATGAATCCTATAGCTAGAAAGATCGTCGTGAAGAGCATGATGACTGCTGTGTCGATCGGCACCGGCGTCACAATCTCTTCCTGCCTAAGATAGCCATATATTGTCCATGGCTTTCTTCCAACCTCCCTAACGAACCATCCAATAGACGAGGCCAATATTCCTCCGAGGAGGATCAATGTAGCGAACAGGGCGATAACTCTCCTCTCCCCTAAAAATCCGAGAATCCTCCTCAATAATCTGGAAAGTGGACCAAGGTTGTAGAGATTTAGCAATAGTCCTAGCCCACCTATCAGTGCCGCAGCTCCACTCCCAATTTTAACATAATAGACAGTGTTTAGAAGTGGAGCTACGCTCTGCGATCTCAAGAGATCTCTCCAGCAGAGCTCTCCTAGATTCAGCTCGTAGACACCCGGGTCAATGTAGGTGTTAGTAATCACTGGTACTCTATCTTTGAGTTTGACGCCACGTAGTTCTTCACAGCTCTTTGCTAAGTCGTTGAACCCGATAAGCAGTGCGTTTGGGTCGTTGTATGCGAGAAATCCTAGCAGTGGGTCCCTCTTACTCTCGTAAAGTCCCTCGATTGCAGCGAACTTGGTTGGCTGATAAGCAGCAACCATCTTTCCCATAAAGTCTCCAAACACTACTGGCTGCAATATGAGCAACGCTGTGAGTATCGGCAAAAAGGCACGGATTATCTTCAGCGAGTCTGACTTGTTATTCTTCACGAATGAATATGCATATCCGGCAAGTATGATCGACATGCCCACGATGACTGCCGCCGTAACGTTGTGTAGCACGCTAGCCAAATTGTAATCGTTAAAGATTGCTACGTATGGATCTAATAGGAATCTACCGATCTGCTGGGACACTGCAGGGTCTTGTATGGTCTGCGATGCTGAGCCATATGATAAATAGCTTGAGAGAAAGATAAGCCTGAGATTCATGAAGGAATCACTACTAACTTGTAAGGGTCCGAAGGGGGGCGTGAATGGATAGAACGTCCTGACAAGATCAGCAGTTCCCCACGGCACATTCATCCAACTATTAACAGACGTTATGACTATACCTGAGAATATCGCGAATATGAAGTAAATCGCCACTAGGGCCATGCTTATCATTGGCCTCAGCCGCCCAAGAGTTATGATAAAGAGTAGGAGAAGTACGATCTCTGCCACAAAAGCTATAAGCTCGAGTGTAAATGGGACGAACCCTACCGTCGATAATACAAATATCATTCCTGGCCAGGCTTGGACAAGCCCGAACTCTACTAGGGTCCCGGTGGCAGCTCCTGCTGCGAAGTTCACTGCTAGTATTGCGGTTATTGTCCTTATTGCCCTGAAATAGAGTTCGTTTTTAGTCTTGTTCCAGAGGTATATCAGCGAGGCCAGTACGATAGGCGTACCCAACGAGATTGAAAGAAAGACCGCGTGGAGATATATCCCGAGTAGTGTTACCGGTAAAATCTTTGCGAGATTCTCAATAGCGGTCATTTAATTAGCCATTATTTTGCAGATTTATTAACTTTAAATTCCAACTCATGTTCAAGACTAATTCTGTGCCCCTGCCGTGAAGTCTTTGGCAGTCCAGGCGAGGGCTTCGGTGCTTGGCGACTCGACCGGACGATCCGTATGAGGACCAGAAATAAAGTTAATAACCAACGTATTGTCAATTAGTGTATTAGACTTTGTATAGGGTTGGTGTTGAGTTTGAGTAAGAAGAAGAGTATTTCCTCTAAGCCAAGCAAAGAGACCAGCGCTCCAGAATTTACTAGGCCGAGCATACTTGAGCACGAGCTGGTGCCGAAACACGAAGTCCTCAGCAAGGAAGAAGTCGAGGAGCTCCTGAGGAAATACAAAGCAAGCCTCAATCAGTTCCCGCAGATATTGATCAGCGATCCAGTGGTGAGAGAGCTGGGCGCGAAGATCGGCGACGTGATAAAAATTATGCGCAACTCACCGACTGCTGGAACGACTGTCTATTATCGAGTAGTGGTGAGCGAGGCGTGAAGACAAAGTCTCATTTGGAGCCTCAGCTATCCCAAGAAGATCTTTGGGAGGTAGCGAAGAGCATCCTCATTGATGAGGGCCTAGTTAGTCATCACTTTAAGTCTTATGACTACTTCGTGAAGGAGGGCCTTGCTGAGTTAGTTAAGAGCCTCAGTCCCCAGGAAATCAAGACCAAGTATGGAAACCTAATGCTGAAGTTCGAGTCTGTCGAGATCGGTGCTCCACGCATAGTCGAGATAGATGGCATGATAAGAGAAAACATTACTCCACTCGAGTGCCGTCTCCGAAACCTCAGCTACGTGGCGCCTATCTACATTAGGATGTCGCTCAGCGTTGATGGAAAGCCAATAGTGAGTAATGAGCGGGTCTATGTGGGCGATATACCTGTCCTTGTTAAGTCGCAGCTATGCCCACTCAGAAGGATGACTCCTGAGGAGTTGATGTCGATCGGAGAAGACCCAATGGATCCTGGAGGCTACTTCATAATTAATGGCTCGGAGAGAGTGATCGTCGCCATAGAGGACCTCGCGCCAAACAGAGTATTAATAACTATGAAGGAGGGAGATAAGACGCCTCAATTCTCAGCGGTCATTCTATCCTCATCCTACGGAAGGCAGAGCAAGGTTGAGATTACATACAAGTCAGGAAGCCCAATAAGGGTGTTCTTCTCGAGGATCTACAAGGGGATACCGCTCATAATCATGCTGAGAGCCTTAGGAATGACTAAAGACTCAGACATTGTGAACTTCGTCTCAAACAGGCCCGATGTTCAAGAATTACTCGCGCCCTCATTCCTAGAGGCTGAGGGCGTAGAGACTCCTCAAGACGCATTAAAGTACATCGGCAACAGAGTAGCGTTCGGATACGCCGAGGAGTACAGAGTTCAGAGGGCGGAGCAGATGATCGATAACATCTTCCTACTCCACATCGGCACTACCAGTGACTCGAGGTATAAGAAGGCGATCTTCCTATGCGACATGGTTGGAAAGCTGCTGGAGGCTAGTCTAGGAATTAGGAAGCCTAGCGATAAGGACCACTACGGAAACAAGAGGCTCAAGCTGGAGGCGCCACTACTGATGGAGCTCTACCGAATGGCATTCATGAAGCTGATCAGGGACATTAAGTATCAGCTCGAAAGAATAATCGCGACTAGACAGCCGATATCAATATCCACATTCGTGAGGCCAGGAATCGTTAACGACCTAGTGATGCATGCATTCTCGACGGGTAACTGGCCGGGTGGGAGAGTAGGAGTAACCCAGCTCCTCAACAGGACAAACTACCTCGCGACGATCGGGCACCTCAGAAGGGTACAGTCACCACTCAGCAGGAGCCAGCCGCACTTCGAGGCAAGAGACCTGCATGGGACACACTGGGGCAGGATCTGCCCCGCGGAGACGCCGGAGGGCAGCAACTCCGGCCTAGTAAAGAACCTGGCCCTTGGGGCAGAGATTACAGTCCCGCTATCGGAGAATGATAAAAAAGAGCTTAGGGCGAAGCTGTGGTCGCTCGGGCTGATCAGTACTCTGGTGGCGCATGAGGAGAGGAGACGCAGCAGGAAACTGGTCAACGCCGCAAAGGTGTATCTCGACAACGAGCTCATAGGATACCACACCGACTGGGAGAAGCTGGTAAGCGAGTTGAAGGCCATGAGGAGGTCAGGAGAGATAAGCCCAATGATAAACATCACATATCACAAGTACGAGCACGTGACCGAGGTGGAGATATTTACCGACGAGGGAAGAGTTAGGCGTCCATTGATCCTTGTCGAGGATGGAGAGATAAAGTTAAAGCCGCAGACCATCGAGTCGCTTAGATCGGGCACGCTTAAGTTTAGGGACTTGGTCAGCATAGGGTCGGTTGAGTATCTCGACGCGATGGAGGAGGAAAACGCTTTAGTGGCGATCTCTCCAGAAACCGTATCTAGCGCCCATAACTATCTCGAGATCTCCCCCCTCCTAATGCTCGGTGCGGTCGCATCTATTATTCCATACAGCAATCACAACCAGTCTCCTAGGAACGTTTATGAGGCATCTATGGCTAAGCAGGCGCTTGGAATATCATCCATAGCGAATAATCTGCGCGTCGATTCGAGAATTCATCTAATGATTCATCCGCAGAAGCCACTTGTAACTACTCGGACCATCGACATACTTGGGCTTAATCAGCGCCCGATCGGCCAGAACCTAGTTGTAGCCATCCTGACTGGCTATGGATACAACATGGAGGACGCGGTAGTATTGAATAAGTCCTCGGTCGAGCGTGGCGTCGGGTTCACGATAAGCTACAGGACATACGAGGTCGAGGCAAAGCAATACATGGGTGGTGAGAAAGACAAGCTAACGATTCCAGACTCGAGTGTGAGGGGGTACAGAGGCGAGCAGTACTACAGAGTCCTAGACAGTGACGGTCTCGCATTTCCAGAGTCGGACGTTACTGGAGGGACAGTACTGGTCGGGATGGTCAGCCCGCCGAGATTTATGGAGGAGTACACGAGGGCACCGGCCAGAGAGATGGTCTGGCGTGACGCCTCCGAGGCCGTGAGGCCAACCGAGGTGGGAGTTGTCGACGACATCTACATAACTAAGACTGAGGAGGGCAACAAG
>Ga0105159_1000334_pt1 | contig 13287 bp, 18 predicted proteins | sample LHCtaG_2_FD_89590 | JGI IMG/M metagenome (GOLD analysis project Ga0105159, IMG submission 89590) | Hot spring microbial communities from Little Hot Creek, USA to study Microbial Dark Matter (Phase II) - LHC4sed_replicate | ecosystem: Environmental > Aquatic > Thermal springs > Hot (42-90C) >...
AATTTTCTAAGTCTTTTAGGTAAAATACTTGGGGTAGTAAGTTTTTGTACTTCTTCCTTTGTATAAAAAATACAATTTCCTGGTATTACAAATAATTCAAATTTATACTCTTTAGAAGAAATTTTTAATAAAATTTATAAATCTAATGAGGATAAATTCAATGTATTTTCACTATTAAGCAATAAATTTTAGATAAAATTAAACTTTTCTAAAAAATCGAGGATAGAATTTTAGATTTGAATTATTTTAAAAAATATGAAGAGTGAAAAGCTTAAATAAGCGTTAAAATGAGTTTACGATAAAATATTGTAAATAAAAATTGCATTCAAAAAAAGGTATAAAAATGAAAATAAGCGAAAAAATTTATTGGAGTAAAATATTTTTTGCTATAATTATTGGATTTACTTGTTATTTATTAAAATTAAATGAGCCGACTCCATGGATAGGCATATTATTTACAATATTTGTCTATATTATTTTTTCAAGAATGTTAAAAAATATATTAAAAATAGATTTAAATAAATTTGATCATAAGAAGCTTTATACAATAGGTATAGGAAGCTTTTTTATTATATGGCTTGTTGTATGGATATTATTATACAGCTTGTTCTACATTTAAGTTTTGTGTTTTTTCAAGCCTATGAGGAGTAGGTAATTCTGGAAGCATTTTAAGTAAATCTATCCATGCTTCATAAAAGCCATCTTTTTCATTATTTATAGGATTTTTATAAATTTCTTTAAATATTTTTATAATGTCTAATCTTTTTCTTTTCTCATTTTCAAAAAATCTTACTAAAAATGAATCTTCATCCCAATTAGAATAAACATAAAATATTCCACGTAAAGCATTTAAATATTCTTTTTCAAAATTATCTTCTATTTTAATAGATTTTTCTATATTTAATAAAATACTTTCTGCTTCACTTATTTTTCCATTAAATAATTTTTTATAAAAATCCTTAACCATATCCTTTTTTATAACCATAAATACCACCAAATAGCAATTTTTAATTATCTGAATTTTCATTTACTTAAATCTTTTTCATTCTATAAAATATTTTTCAAATCAAAAACTTAAAAGCTAGAAATTTATATTGGAAAGAAATAATATGTCTAAGGAGAAAGAAATACCTAAACTAATATTTGCTATAATTGGATTAGGAATACTTATTTTTCTTATAGTTCTTCATGGATTTAAAATAATTACAATTGAGGAGCTAATATTATTAATCATATTTTTTTCTGGAATAGGAAATATGATTTTAAATTTAAGTAAATTGATTAAAGAAAAGAAAAAAATTGATAGGATAAAATTTATTATGGCATCTATTTTAACAATCATAAGCTTTTTTTTAATTCTATATATTAAAAATGCACCATTTATTATTAATGTTATATTTGGAATATTTATGATACTTTTATTTATAGTAATAGGTTTATCTTTATGAAAAATTTAAATAATTAAATAGAAAATGAAGTAATTGTTTTTAGGGATTAAAAATGAAAACAATATTACTTATTTGTGATGGAATGGCTGATAGAAGTTGTAAATTGCTTGGAGGAGCTACACCTTTAGAAATTGCAAGAGCTAAAAGCTTTGATACGATTGCAGAAAAAGGAGAATGTGGAATAATGGATCCAATAGCACCTGGAGTAATTCCTGGAAGTGATACATCCCATTTAGCAATTTTTGGATACAATCCATATGAATATTATTCAGGTAGAGGAGCATATGAAGCATTAGGAGCTGGAATTGCATTAAAAAAAGGGGATGTAGCTTTTAGATGTAATTTTGCAACAGTAAATGATGATGATATTATAATAGATAGAAGAGCTGGAAGAATAAGTGGAGAAGATGCAAAAGAGCTTGCTAAAGCATTAAATGAAATAGATTTAAGTAGTTTTACAGATGCTAAGGTAGAATTTTATCATACAGTTGAACATAGAGGGGTATTGGTTTTAAGAGGAAAAAATTTATCACCATATGTTTCTGATATAGATATTCATAAAACTGGTGTTAGAATTCCAGATGCAAAACCAATTAAAAATACTGAAGAAGCAAAAAGAACTGCTGAAATATTGAATGAATATATATCTAGAGCTAGAGTAATATTAGAGGATCATGAAATAAATATTAAACGTAAAAGTAAAGGATTGCTACCTGCTAATATTATACTTCCTAGAGGAGCAGGAATATTACCTAAAGTAAAATCTTTTAAAGAAAAATATGGATTAAAAGCAGTTGCAATAGCAGGAGGAACACTTTATAAAGGAATTGCAAAAGCATTAGGATTTGATATTATAGAAGTAGAAGGTGCAACTGGAACAGTAAATACAAATCTTGATGGAAAAATGGAAGCAACAATAAAAGCTTTAGATAAATATGATTTTGTTTTTTTGCATATTAAAGGATGCGATTCAGCTAGTCATGATAAAAATATTAAATTAAAAATATCCATGATTAGAAGAATAGGAGCAGCTTTTGAATATGTATTAAAGAATGTTGATATAGATCAAACATATTTAATTATAACAAGCGATCATACAACTCCAGTAGAAATTGGAGAACATAGAGGAGACCCTGTCCCAATCACTATTTATGGGCCTGATGTTAGAACCGATAGTGTTAAATATTTTGATGAAAAATCATGTGCAAAGGGAGGTTTAAATAGAATAAGAGGTTTAGACATTATGCCAATTATAACGAATTACATGGGAATATCAAAAATTTTTGGAGAATGAATGTTTTTTAATTCTTTTATACAAATATATTGAATAAAAGTTTAAATTATTATTTTTATAAAATCGGATTATTAATATGAGGTCGATTATTGAACTTCATTTTACAACTTTATCTTATGGATTAAAATCTATCGAAGTAAATTCAGAAAAATATGAAGAAATTTCAAAATATGGAAAAATAATTGATGGTTCATCATTAGGAATGGCTCCAATAGAAAAAAGCGATTTAATATTAAAGCCAATAAATGAAACATTAGTAAAACTTCCATGGAATAATAATATAAGTAGAGTTTTATGCGATATATATTCTCCATTAGGAAAATTAGAAGAATATGGAAAAGAAATAGAATGTAAATATAGCCCTAGATATATTTTAAAAAATAATTTGAAAAAATTGAATGAATTAGGCTATTTTTTAAATGCTAGTGCTGAAATGGAATTCTTTATAATGAAAAATGGAAAACCTATAGATGAAGCTGGATATTTATCTCCTTCACCAATAGATAAATCATTAAAAATTAGAGAAGAAATATATAATGCACTTTCATTTTTCCAAATAGGAGTTGAATATCTTCATCATGAAGTTTCAAAAGGACAATCTGAAATATGTTTAAATTATGATAATGCACTTAGTATGGCTGATAAAATTCAAACATTTAAATATGTTGCGAAGAATATTGTTGAAAATAATGGTTTTGAAATAACATTTATGCCAAAGCCTTTTAAAGATATGAATGGAAACGGTATGCATATACATTTAAGCCTTTCATATTTAAATGGAAAAAATGCTTTTTATGATAAAAATAATACATTATCAAAAATTGCTAAAAACTTTATTGGAGGAATATTGGAACATGCAAAATCTTTAGCTGCATTAGCTGCTCCTACAATAAATTCTTATAAGAGGCTAGTACCAGGATATGAAGCTCCAATAAATATTTGTTGGGGGCCAATTAATAGAAGTGTATTAATTAGAATACCATATTTCTTTAATGAAAAAAGTTCTAGAATAGAACTTAGAATGCCAGATCCATGCTGCAATCCATATTTAATATTTGCAGGAATAATTGCTGCTGGAATAGATGGAATAGAAAAAGAAAAAGATCCAGGAGAACCAACATATGAAAATGTTTATGAAAAAACTGGAATTTATGAAACTTTACCTAAAAATCTTAATGAAGCATTAAATGAATTAATTAAAGATAATGTTTTAAAAAATGCATTAGATAATGAAGTATTGAATAAATATATTGAAATTAAAAAGAAAGAATGGAATGAATATATAGAAATACATGGAGAATGGAATCCTTATGAAATTACAGAATGGGAAAAGAAAAAATACTTTAATTTAATATAAAATTTTCATTTCATAATAATTTTTGGTAAATCTATTTTTAATTTTTCTGAAACTATTTTAAATTCTTTCCATGTGCTTTCATGTATAGGTATCCCTTCTTTAATCCTTTTTTCATAAGTTCTTTCTTCTAATTCTCCAGGCAAAAGGATTTCATTAAATCCATTTAATAAAGGGCAAGATTTTATTAAATTAACAATTTCTTCTAAATCTTTAATATATTCTTCATATGGTCTAAAAGCTTTAATATTAATAGCTTCGATAAATAATCCTCCTTGTGCTGCTGGAGAATCTGTTATATGTATAGTATGTGGAGCACCTGAAAGAAGTGATGAAAGAATTTCAACAGCAATAGCAAGACCATAACCTTTATATTCTCCAAATGGCATAAGAGCACCTCCATTAATATAGTCTTTAGGATTTATTGTTGGATTTCCATTCTTATCTAAAATCATGCCAAGTGGAACTTTTTCTCCTCTTTCAGCCATTAATTTAATTTTAAAACTTGCAACAATACTAGTTGCTATATCTAATATTATTGTTTTTCCATTTTTAAATGGAAAAGAGAAACATATTGGATTAGTACCAAGTAACCTTTTCTTTCCACCCCATGGCACTACTCTTGAGGGGCCGCTTGTACAAATCATTCCTATAAGATTTTTTTCAGAAATTTTTAATCCATAATAAGCAAGCATTCCAACATGTCCTATATTTTTTAAACTTGCTATTCCAATACCTGTTTTCATAGCTTTTTCAATAGCAATATTTGTTGCTTTAAATGCAGGTATTTGTCCAAGAGCATTGTCTCCATCTATTAATACTATTGATTCTTTTTCTTTTAAAATTTTTATTTTTGGATTTGGATTAACAATTCCTTTTTCTAATCCAATAACATATGGAAGAATACGTGTTAATCCATGCGAATCAACTCCTCTTAAGCTTGCAATAACTAAATGATTAGAAACTATTTCTGCATTTTCTTCAGAAAGACCCATTTTCATAAAAACATTTTTACAAAAATTGAATGCATCATCTTTTAAAATAAATCCAATATATTCCATTCCTATCACTTTAAGATTGTTATAAAGATACTTAAAATTAAGCTTTTTATAATAATTCTTTATTTTAAATGCTCCATTAAGATTTTAATATTATAGATTAGAAAATTTAAAAATAATGATTTTTACCGAAATATATAAATATGTTTTAGAAATATTTACATTTATGGAATTTATGGATGTTATTAAATTAAGAAGAAGTATTAGAAAATATAAGCCAGATCCAGTTTCTGATGAAGATATAGAATATGTATTAAATGCAGCTCGTCTTGCACCTTCTTGGAAAAATTTGCAATGTTGGAGATATGTAGTAGTAAAAAATGAAGAAATAAGAAAGAAAATTGCTGAATCTAGACCTCAATCTAAAGATTGGATTATTGAAGCACCAGTAATAATAGTAGCTTGTGCAGATCCAAGTAAATCAGGATATCATGATGGTAAAGAATACTATCTTGTAGATATTGGAATATCATTTGAACATTTAATACTTGCTGCAAGAGAAAGAGGACTTGGAACATGTTGGATAGGAGAATTTAATGAAAAAATTGTTAAAGAAGCTATAGAAGCTCCTGAAAATATTAGAATAGTAGCATTTACTCCATTAGGTTATCCAGCTATAGAAAAAGGAGAAGTTAAAGATAGGAAAAATCTTGAAGAAATATGTTTTTATGAAAAATATGGTTACAGAAAAGACGGTACGCATATTTAATAATTAAATTTTTTTATTTCCAATAAATTTAATTCTTGCTAATTCATTAGATAATCTACTATATTCTTTTTCTAAAATACATCTTTTGTTGAAATACTCTTCTTTAGAAATTTTTCCTTCTTCATACTTTTTAATTAAAAGTTTTATTTGATTATCTAAATTTTTTATTTTTTCTTCAATTTCTAGAGTTTCACTATTCATATTAATTCCTTCTTCTCTAAAATAAATATAATAAGAAAAATTTATTAAGATTCTTTAATATTTTTTAAAAAAGAAAATGAAATAGAAAAAATGCAAGCAAGAATTCCAATTAAAATTATTATAGAGAAAATAGGAGAATTTAATGGTGAATTTATAAGATTTTATGCACCAATAACAATAGAATATTTATTAAAAAATATGCCTCTTGAAGGTTTTGCTGGAATAATGGAGTATTGTATATTTTTTGAAACAAAAATTTCTATAGGAGCTGAAAAAACTATAAATAAAGTTGTTCCAGGAGATATATGTTATTGGCCACCTAGAAATGCTATATGCTTATTTTTTAAAGAAGGTAGTCCACCAGTTCAATCAGTTAGAATTGGTAAATTCTTTAATAATATTGAAAAATTAGTGAATACTAAACAAGGTTCAAGAATCAGAATTTTATTAAAGAATTCATTTCCAAATTTTCATTATCTTAAATAGATTATTATATATAGAGTAATGAAGTAATCCATACATCTTTTTTTATAAAATTCAATATTTGTTTTCTAATAAAGAAAAATATAAATTTCCTTTCCATTTATTAATGAAAAGAAATGTTACAGCGTATGATCATAAAGGATAAAGATTAATTTATTTTACAATTAAAAAAGATATTTTTCACTTATTTTTTAAATAATGGAAATTTATATTTTTGATAATAAAGTCCCTCTACGCCTACTAATATATTTAGAAGCATGAAATTCACATTAACTTCAGGCCCAGGAAGTTCATTTCTAAAATCCCAACTATGTTTTCTTATAAATTCTGAAAGATAATGCTTTATCGATTGAATTTGTTTATTTTCTACTTCAAAAAGCGTTTTTATTATATCGATTTGATTTTTAAGTTTGCTTTTGCTAATTATTTCAATAGCAGAAGAAAAATGAGGAAAACAAAAACCATTTGATGATTTAAATTCTTCTCTAAAATTTTTATCATTTAACATTTGGATTAAAGTATGTAAGTATATATTATCTAATGAATTTAAATGTTCACATATTGGACATTGTTTTTCTCCTTTAATTGTAAAAATAACTTTATTGTATAATGATGAAATTGCTTTCTTTTGTTCTCTCTTTTTAGTAAAAATAATGTTTTTTGGATTCTCAATTTTATATAAATAGTTAAGCAAGATATTGAATTCTTCATAGATTTTTTCAATAACTCCTTGCATATAAAGAGCATATCCTAAACCATTTTCAGTATGTCCTCCATAAGCAGTTTTATATAATAAATGCATATGACGATTGCAAAACCCTTTAGCAATTAAAACTTTTTCTCTAATTTCAGGGCTCATTGTTGCTTCATTTGTAAGAAGATAATTCATATATCTTTCTTCATTTTTTAACCAAATATAGCATAATGGGCACCCTTTTGATTTTTTAATACTTTCAAGAATATTTATTGTTAATAAACTTTTTTTAATCATTATTTTTCACCTAGCTTGCCAATTTTTCGTAATATATTAACAGCATAGAAAGTATCTTCAAAAGTTGATATTCCAAACTCAGATCTTGCAAATCCACCATTTGAATTTTGGCAATTTAAAACAAATCGAGTAGTATTTTCAGGATACCTTAAATTTTCACCAAATAAGTCAAGAATCATTGTTCCATAATATACATGCTCCATATATGGTTTAGAAATATTTGGCACAACTGTAAAACCTCCTGAAGGTTTTTCACAAGATCTAACATATTCAAGAGTTTTGCTAAGAGATTTAATTTGATAACCAAGGTTAAAAAGAGAAGCTATAGCATGATAAGTTGAGCTTAAGTTGGAATATCCATGAGTCCCAAAACCTCCATCATTATTTTGATAATTTAATAACCAGTTTATTATTTTTTCATTATCTATTTTAACATTTACCATGTTAACAAGTTCAGTAATCATAAATGTAACTTCAAATTCAGAAGAAACTTCCACATAAACATCTATTGTTTTAAATCCTTCTCTAGAATATAGAAGAGAAAGAAGAAAATTCTTAAGATTTTTGTTTGGTTCTTGATGGCATAATTTTAAAGCTTTAGCTATATAATAATATGAATAAAGGTTATCTGGAATAAAATTATTTAACCAATCGATTGTTTTTTGTAAATTTGGAAAAGGAACTTTTAATAAATTTAAGATTGCTAATCCATAATAGGTATCTTGAGCATTTGAATCTGTACCTTTACAAAAAGTATAACCACCACCATCATTTTGTCTATTTATTACATATTTTATAATAGAATTAATTCTTGACTGAATAGATACTTGTTTTTCATCAAAACTTTTTGTCTTAATCCATGAATAATTTCGCCCTGCTTCATGCAATCTAGCATCCACCCTTTTCATTTAAAATTGGTAGAAGCTATCAGCCCTCGCAATATTGAAGCAAGGGCAGTTAAAGGCGAGCTTCATCGCCTATATATGAAAAATTATTCTTTATTATGTATTATATAAATTTTTTCCTATATGTAATTAGCTATGAAAAATGAATGTTAAAGAATTCGATTTTTTAAATTTTAACTAGATTAATTATCGATTACCTCTTAAAGCTTTAAGAGAAAATCATAAAGTAACATTAACATCATATAGAACCGGCTTTTTATAAAAATTAATAAAAAATTAAAATTAAGAAATACAGAATCTACCTAGAAGATTTCTAATGAAGCTATGAGAAACAAGATTAAGGCTTCAAATTGAATAAAAGATTGAAGTCTTAGAAGAAGACCTAGAAACTCAAACCAAAACCTTCTTTCAAAAATAATAAATGCAATGAAATAAGCATTTAAAGGATGCTAAGCAAGTAAAGCTATAAATGAATAAATCATTAGCATTAGAGAAAAAATAGAGTTTAGAAATGACTTTAAGAAGAGTGCTTTTTATATATTCATAGAGCTCTTAATTTTTATCTAAAAGATATATCCTATTTACGTGCTTTTTCTTTGGATATTTTCTCTTTACTTATTAAAGTAGTTTTTACAAGAGGTGCATAAATCCTAATTCTATTATCTCCACTAACTATACTCAATACTCCTTCTTTAACTAAATCTTTTAAAATTTGTTTAGCTATACTAAGTTTTATATTAAATTTTTCAGCAATCATATATGGAGTAATTATTTTTGAAGATGAAATAAATTTATTTAATTCTTCTCTTGGAGGGGGAATAATATCCTTAGGTCCTTTTTCAATAACAGTAGTTGTTTTTTGTTGAGTTGCTTTTTGTTTTTCAGCTTCTCTTTTTAATCTTTTTTCAAGAGCAGATAATGTTGGTTTCTTCCCCATTCTAGATCATTTAAAATTTATTTTTTGTAGAATTTTAATCTTTCCATAAATCTTTATAGGTTCTTATTAAAATATCTTTTAATTAATAATGAATGAAAAAAATTTAAAGAATATACTTTCCAAAAAATTTCCATTTATAAAAAATGAAGATTTACCAGGGAAAGTTAGATTTATAGGAAATATAGCTTTAATTCGTTGTTCGGAAAAACTTGATCCACATTTAAAAGAAATCGGAGAAATAATAATAAAGCTATATCCATCTATTAAATCTGTATTAAAAATTGATAAAATTGAGGGTACATATAGAATCCCAAAAGTTAAAATAATAGCTGGTGATAATACAGAAACAATTCATAAAGAATATGGATGTAAATATAAATTAGATGTTTCAAAATTAATGTTTTGTTTAGGAAATAGTTTTGAAAGAGTAAGAACAGCTATTCAAGTTAGAGAATGGGAAACTATAATAGACATGTTTGCAGGAATTGGACAATTTTCTATACCAGCAGCAAAAATTTCAAGACCTAAAAAAATATATGCTATAGAAATAAATCCTTTAGCATACTATTATTTGAAAGAAAATATTAAACTTAATGGAACTTATAATATTGAAGCAATTTTAGGAGATTCAAGAGAAATTATATTAAATAAATTAAGAAGAATGGCTGATAGAATTTTTATGGGCTATTTTCCTAAAACAATAAATTTTTTTGAATATGCATTAGAAGCTATATCAGAAAATGGTGGAATAATACATTTTCATGAACTTATTGAAAAAGAAAATGGTTTAGAAAAAATTATTAAAGAAATTTTTAATATTGCAAATTTAAAAAATTATTATGTAGATATAATAGATTCGCATATTGTAAAGTCATACTCAAAATATTTAGTGCATATAGCAATTCAAATTTTTGCTATTCCAAAAAATAAATAAAATTATTTAAAAAATGATTCTAATTCTTCTTTTTATTCTTAACTACTTTTACACCTGGCATAATTATTATATTCGAAAGTTTTAATCTATTTTCAATTAATTTATTTAATGGAATATCTGAAATACATTTTAAAGCTTCTTCTTCTGGATATTCAAATGATGTTAAAAAACTTTTTAGAACAATTGGACTTCTTTGTTCATAAATATTTTCTGCACCACTGGAAAAAATTAATGGTATATTATAGCTTTTTGATATTTCCAATATTTTCATTAAATTTTTAATTATTTTAGATAAATTCTCTTTATAATTAATAATTTCTTTAGCTTGAATTTCTATAATATTTTTTGATACTGATGCTACTCCTTTATCGATTACTAAATCATTTTTAAGAGATATAATATATGTATCTACTCTTCCATCTCTTGAAGCTAATAATGCTGCTTCTTTTGTTTTACATATAATTGATATTATCTCAAATTTTCTTCTATTTTTTCTTAAAAAATTTAATATTTCTCTTTTATTATATGCTTCTATTTCAACTTTAGTAAAAGAATCTATCCCATTTTTTAGAGAAAATTCTTTAATTTTTGAAAAATTTTCTTTATTAATTTCTTTATTTAATACTATTCCAATATATTTATAATTTAAAAAAGCAGCTTTTTCAATCATTTTTTCTGCTTCAAGAATATTTTTAGGCTTTATACTAAAATCTACAAATTTTCTATTCATTTTTCTCATCCATTATTTTTTGAAGCAATTTATTTAATTCTCCTTTTTTAAAAAATATTTCAATTCTAATAGGGTCTCTATCACATATTTTTAAAATATTTTCATAAGCTTTTTGTTTATCAAATCTTATATAAGCTTTTTCTTCTTTTTCAAGAAGCGAATTAAGATTGGATTCATAAAATTTTTTTATATCTTCTTTACTCATTTTTTTAAAAATATTTTCAAAAATTTCATTTGCTTGTTTTTCATTTTTGCTTTCAATTTTAATATACATTATTTTATCTCCATAATGACCATTTAAAATATCTATTGAAATTTTTAATGAATCTATTGGGTATGGTGAAATAACATTTTTAATAGCTTCCAATACTTTTTCTTTATTTTCAGTCGCATAACATAAACTTTGTATTTTAATTTTTCTTATATTGCTAATCAATTTTTTCAATATCTTTAAATATATCTTTATATTTTAATTTAATTGTTTATAACTTAAATTTTTACATTTTTAATATTAAATTATAAATTAATAATTTGATATTAAAAAGATTATCTTCTTTGCAATCTTATATAAATTGTCTTTTTATGGAGTTTTAAAGCTGCTATTGTAAATATGATTGCAAAAATAATCGTAGCAATTAAGTCTATATATAAAGTTTACTATTATTTTAAATTTAAGATAAAAGAACTAATAAATGAGTGGCATACAACAGTACCGCAATATACAAATATGTTTGCAAGTCTTGGAAAATTCATTAATATTCAAACAAGATTGCCAAAGAATCTTCAAAAAACTGCGAAAGAATATGCTGAGCAATTGATTAAACAAAAAAGGAGATGCAATCTTTACAACTATTGAGAAAGCAAAAGAAATAAAGAGAGAAATTAAAGAAAAAAATAGAAAAATCAGAAAACATTGTTAGTGAAAAAGCAATAAAAATTTTAAAGAAAAAGAAGATTGTTGCTATTAACAATAATTTCATTCAATTAGAAAGAAGTTATGTTAGATCTAATGACGAATTTAAAACAGTAATAATAACTACATTAGAAAAATATAAAACAATAAATGCATGGTTTAGGTGTAAAAGAAAACAATTGCTTATTAATGCTTTGAATTCACCAAAAAGAAAAAAACTTTAAAGAAATTGAAGTATGCAATCCAATAATAAAGAAAGCCAATGATAGATATTTTCTAATATTTCCAATAAGAAAACTTATAGAACTGCCAATTGTTAAGGATTTATCTAAGAAACTTAATGAAGGTTAATATTCTAAGTATTGATATAAATTTAGATGATATTTGCTATGCAATTTATAAAATAGATACCAATAATTATAAAAGAATTTTCATCGACAGGATGAAGTGGAATATTGCTGAATGGTTAAGAGTAAGGAAAATTAATGAATATGCTTAAAAAAGATATGGAAATCCTGCAAGAAGACTATGGAGAAAATTAAAACTTAGAAATACAGGATTTGTCAAAGGCTTTCTAATGAAATTGTTAAAAATGCTTTAAAATATAATGTAAAAGCAATAGTTTATGAAGATTTAAGCAATAATTTTAAAAATAGAAATGAAGATTTCAATTATATAAAATACATATGTGGTTCTATAGAAAAAATACTAAATTATCTAATATGCATTGCAAATTGGAATGGAATAGCAATGATTTACATAAATCCTAAAGATACTTCGAAGAAATGTCAAAATGTAATTGAGAACTTGAAGAATACAACAATAGTATTCATAATATGGAATGCATAAAATGTGATTTTAAAGATAATAGGGGTTGGATTGCAATTGCAAATATTACAAAGAAATTTCTAATGAAGCTATGGGAAACAAGATTAAAGCTTCTTCTGGGCTTTGAAATGAATAAAGATCAAAACTTAGAAGAAGGTTAGGAACTCAACTCTAACCTTCCTCCAAGCACAATATACGCAATGATAGGAACGAAGGCGATGAATTAAACAATTAAAGGATGCTTGACGAACGTAGTCTTAAATGAGAAGTCATTAGCATTGGGGGAAGAAGTTAGAGTTTAAATATGAGTTCATACCTTATGTATTCTTCTTAAAATGTTCAAAATTAGTATTGTAAGCATTATGATTATTACTGGAATTAATATTATAATAAATGAGCGAGGTATAATTGTAGGAAATTGTGTTGATGCTTCACCAATAGCATAAAAGTTTTTCTTAAAATCTCGAATATATACTGTTCCATTAAAACCTATTACTATGGA
>Ga0105159_1000340_pt1 | contig 13172 bp, 13 predicted proteins | sample LHCtaG_2_FD_89590 | JGI IMG/M metagenome (GOLD analysis project Ga0105159, IMG submission 89590) | Hot spring microbial communities from Little Hot Creek, USA to study Microbial Dark Matter (Phase II) - LHC4sed_replicate | ecosystem: Environmental > Aquatic > Thermal springs > Hot (42-90C) >...
AATTCTGAGAGCTATTTAAAACACGTGTTAAACTCGCAGTAATTGTAGTGGCTTAACACCGTAGTGGTCTAGTACTAGGTGTACGTCTCTTAATAGTGCCGGGAGCTCTCTAATAGAGACAAATAACACGTTACTATGTACTCTGATACTTGGAGTTATAAGTGTGATTATAAGTGATACTAGTTTAGAGACCTTTTCTAAAACTCTACACTTCTGCTTCACATAAGAATAATACTTAATTAGTTTAAACACTCTCTCAGAGTGTCTTTCAGCAGCTTCTACTAGTCTACCTCTCACTGCAATAGACCAATGTTTACAGTCAATTACTAATCCAAGCCTGTTAACAGGATCTACTGCGAGAATATCAATTTCAAACCTCACAGGAGAAGTTAACTTAACACCGCGCTCAACTACATATCCAAACTCCTCGAAGATCCTAGAAGAAAACACCTCGAAGTCACGCCAGTTGAGATACTTACCAATCCTCTTCAACTCAACACCTCTCTCGACAAGTAAAAGTGCTAGTTCTAGTGGATTCGTAACAATTAACTCGTCTGCAGATATTCTAATCACACTACTATATCTTACTACAATATCACGAACAATTTCCTCGTTACAACTAAGAAGACTACTCAACTCGCTAATTAGAACTCTCCTCTTAACTAACAGAGACTCCAAAACCTTAAGCTCTATACCCACAATATCCCCCTAATCTATAAATGACACATACCCTGACGGCGAGCTTATCTCCTTTCACGCTAAAATTCCTCATAACCGCATCGTAAGGATCCGCTCTAGCCAAGCCCTCCACAATTATTTTCAAGAGTGTTTAATGAAGCGGTGAAATACTTAATTCCTTGAAGTTTTAAATAAACCCTTGTACTACTCATTGCTCCTCCCCGAAATCTGCATGATATCGTAGATTATAGGTGGGGAGATGCTGAAACCTAGTCAGCTTTTAATTACATTAACTAGCACTTCTGAGATCTCACCTGTCTTAATTAAGCCTCTTAAACCGATCTCCCTAGCTAGCAGGGTTGATTGAAGAGGTACAAAGCCCTGAGTTCTTAACCAATCAACATCGCCTAAGAGCTCCCTCATACTGCCTGAGCGCTTTATAATACCATTATCCAGTACTATCACCCTATCAGCTACTTCACTAATTAACTGAAGGTCATGTGCTACCAAAATCACAGTACCCCCGCTCTCAACAAACCTTCTTAAAGCGATCAAGAGTTGAAGGCTTCTCTTGTAGTCAAGACCTGAGAAGGGTTCATCCAAGACTAAGGCTTGAGGCTTTAAGATAAGTATTGAGGCTATAGCTAGTCTATGTTTTTCACCAAAGCTTAGAAGATGAGGTGATATGTTTAAAGGCTTAACTAAGTCAACTATTTCGAAAGTTTCCCTAATCCTACTCTCTACCTCTTCTTTCCTTAACCCCAACCTCTTAAGAGGAAAACTCATTTCCTCGTATATTGTGCTCGCGAAGAACTGAGCTTCAGGATTCTGCATCACCATACCAACAATCCTCGCTAGCGTAGATGTAGGAGTTTTCCTAGTATCATGGCCTGTTACAATCACGCTACCCTTAACGGGCTTTAGCAAACCATTGAAATGCTTTACTAGTGTTGTTTTCCCAGCACCACTATGTCCTATGATAGCTATGAACTCCCCCTTACAAATATCTAGGTTAATACCCTTAAGAACCCACGGCAGGTCTTTCCTATACCTAAACCAAAGATCCCTAACACTAATTAAGACATCCTTGCAAGGCTTCTCAGATTCCTCTACAGGAACGGGAGGCGGTGATGACTTTGTGTCAAGGCCTATCTCACTTATTATTTTAAGAGCTTCGCTTAACGTCACAGGTATTTTATTCCTGATAATTTGAGGCCTACGTAAAGCTATCTTATAGAAAATCTCAGAGACTTGAGGGGGTCTCACTCCGGTTTTCTGAATTAACTCCATATCATTAAATATTTCTTGAGGAGTTCCTTCTCCCACGAACTCGCCGTCCCTCATTATTATGACCCTATCAGCGTGTTCAGCTATCCACTCAATCCTGTGCTCAACTATTAGCAGAGAAAGATTCATTTCCTTCTTCAGTTTCTCGATTAAACTCAATATCTTGTAAGTACCTACGTGATCAAGCATTGAGGTAGGCTCATCTAAAACAAGTATCTTAGGTCTTAAAGCAAGTACTGAAGCGATAGCTAGAATCTGCTTCTCTCCAGGACTCATATTGTGCGGGTCTTCAAATTCCCTCCCCCTAAACCCGATGAAATCCAGGATCTCATCTACTCGCTCCTTAATTTCCTCTCTACTTAAGTTGAGATTCTCTAACCCGAATACTAATTCCTCAAGCACCGTAGGCATTATGACCTGAAGTTCAGGGTTCTGAAATACGAACCCTATATGCCTGCTCAACGTTTGAGGATCTACCTCCCTAACATTCATACCTAAAACAGTTGCCTTACCCCTCAACTCCCCCCTTATTACGTGCGGTATTATCCCGATTAGAGTATATAGGAGTGTTGACTTACCGCAACCCGAGGGGCCCATAATAACTACGGTCTCTCCCTCCATCATTTTAAAATTGATGTTCTTCAGAACCCACTCATCACTAGCTAAATACTTAAACCAGAGACCTTCTATATCAATCAGAGTAGACATAACTCACATGCCTCTCATGAAGTAGTAGGTAGAAAAACCAGTTAATTTAAGGATGATTAACGACGAATACACAGCCAGCAACAAGAATAGCGCTACCGTGTCCTTCCTACCCCATCTAAGAGTGAAATAGTACGATCTCTTTGGGTGAGCTCCGAAACCCCTAACACTTAAAACTATGCTTAAGTCCCATACGTAGCTCATCATCCTTATCACTAAGGGAACAAAAATAGGGATTACATAAACTAGTTTCTTGACAGGATTTCTCGAATCGACCTCCAACCCCCTAGCTTTCTGGACGTCAATTATGTTTTTTATCTCAGTAAACGTGTACGGGAGTAATCCTAATGCTAGAGCGAACATAAAGCCTGCCTTATAGGGTAGCCCCGCTTTCGTGATGACGTAATGTAAATCATACATTTTAGTAGTAGTCATGAGTAGCAAGAAAGCAGTGATTGGGTTTACTATGAGGAAGAACTTCCCAGTACCCACTAAGAGACCTACATCAGTTAATCTCACGTTAATTAGAGGAAAGGTAGTAATGTAGTTCCCTACATCCTGATACATAGAAGCCCACACCAGGGTGGTTACCAAGAAAAATATTATGCTGTAGACTATGGTTAGGATAGCTCTCTTAATAGATATTTTAGCTAACGCCAACCCTATAATAAGCGATATGTACACAAACACGGAAACAGAACCATCCCACTGACTAGCTATGGAAGCCGCGAAAGCTAGGATAAACCAGAATAGCTTTACACGAGCATCTAACCTATGTATTACGGAGTCTCTAGGCATGTAGAGTCCTGAAAGAGACATCACAGACACCCTCCTGCATTCTACAATTCCTACAGAGGTCTGAGTTAAAAAGCTTAGTTAACGTCAATCATAAAATTAAGACAATTCATAAAACAATTTAAGAATTAAGACGTATCATACGATTATGCGAACTTTTACCTCCCCTCTCCCAAAAACTTTTTCAAAGGCCTCAATCCCTCTACTTAAAGGAAACTCAGAAGTAACTAGTCTATTCTATCTACCTTAATCACCCCTCCTTTAAAAGTTTTATAGCTTTCTCAAAGGGTCCGCGCCTACTCCTTACAAGACTAACCTCCTTTACTACTAGCTTAGTCAAGTCGATCCCTGCTTAAATGCTGTGAGTAGACTTAACGACTATAACACCACGCGGTCTCATTACCTCAACAGCTTTCTGGAGTCCCTCAGGGCTACCTGAAGCCTCTACCACGTAGTCAAACCCTGCACCCTCAGGTATCTTCTTAGCGATTACCTCGTTTAATTCCTCATTAGGTAGTACCTCATGCACACCAATCTCAAGCGCTATACTCTTTTTAAGCGTATCAGGACTCGCTACAGTTACTAGAAGCCTCGGTTTATAAAGCTTTAATAGAAATCCTAAAGCCAAGAGTTCAATTGTTCCAACCCCTATCACCGCTACGTTTGCGTTACGTGGCAACAGCGCTAATTCAACCATCTCAACACTACAAGGATATTAAGTGAAAAACTCAGGCTATTGTCAGAGTCACTGCTAGCTTTATGATGACTAAGCATGTTTCGTGGGTACAGGAGTCTTAATAAGCGCGTTCAGAACATTACTAGCTACTCGCTTAACAAAACCCTCTAACTCGTTAGCTAAGAGGAATTTGGTAGGCTTAACTAGCGAGTTACTCACGAGTAGTACGGAAGCTGTTCTTACATTCCTCAAGAGTCCTAATATGAAGATTATGGCTGTCTCCATATCTACCGCTACAGCACCTCTCTTAACCCACTTATCAACAAAGCCCACCTCAGTATAGAAAGCGTCACAGCTCACTATAGGAGCTACCAGGTACTTAGTACTGGACGAACGCATCTCCGCAACAATATTCTCTAGCAACTGAAAATCAGGGACTGCTACCTGAGAGACCGGCTCCCCTAAATACTGATGGAAGATCCCGCCAGAATAGTATGAAGCCCCGGAAGGTATGACAACATCGCCTACGTCTAGCTCTCTACTCATGGCACCACAAGTCCCCAACCTAACTACGACTCTAACACCAAGCATAATCAATTCTTCCACTACTAAAGCAGCTGACCCAGAACCTATTCCATGAACCGCTAGGGTGACCGGCACCCCCTTATAGAAACCCGTAAAGACGTAGTAATTTCTAACGCTGCTCACTAGCCTAGGCTCCTCCAGGAAATCCTTGAGCAAATTAATACGTGCTGGATCACCCGCGACGACGACCCTCTCCGCGATATCTTCTTTACTACGAACTCTTATGTGAACAGTTTCACTCACACTTCATCACACCACTTAAAGAAACTTAACCTAAAAATTTAAAAACTCTGACAAGAATTTTATTAATACGGTGAATTTAAGTGATAGACCAGTACCTATTGCTAACTATCATAGGAGTCATCATATTAATTTTGAGCATAGTATTACTAGCTACTAAGAAAAAGAGCGGGTTCATAGCTCTATTAATAGGTCTTCTGTGGCTTCTCACTATGGGGATTTACTACGTATTTGCCTATACCGGAATATATAAGACAGGCCTCTACCCGGTAGCTAATATAATAGGTGTAGTAATATTGATAGTTGGTTTGGGTGCTGTGCTCTATTACTGGTCGCGTAGTAGTGCGTTGAGAAGGTGAGTGACTCATGTCTAAGACTGTCTCCTCAGCGTTATGGGTTACGGCCTTCGTAATAGCGGCGGCTTTCATAGCGTTAGTATTCTACATAGGCTTTGATATACTGGCTAAGGGGCTTGACAAGCCTAGTGAATGGATAATAACACAGCCCTTCATCATCTTAGGGAGAGATGGGCTTTTCGTAATTAGCGGTATTTTATGGGTGGTAGGCACAATAATATTTTTCATGGAATTAAGCGGCAGGACCTTCAAGGGCTTGAGGATAATGAGGCAGATCATAAAGTGGGACGCGGTAGACGTTTCTATAACAGCGTTATCTGCAGCTGTCTACGGTGGTGCCTTAGCCGCTACTGGAGGAATACCCATAATACCTGGCTTTACGTGGGTTAGGCCCGCGAATGCTCTAGCACCGCTCTTTGGCATATTATTCGGTATTCCCGGCGCTCTAGGGACATCTATAGGGAATTTCATAGCTGACGCACTAGCCGGATACTTGAGTGTGGGGAGCTTAGGAGGCTTTATAGGGAATTTCATAATAGCCTATGTGCCGTATAAATTAATGAAAGACCATTCCTTTAGAACACCTCGTAGCATAATTGAGTTCTACGTATGGGGAGTCCTAGTATCTAGTATTTGGTGTTCACTATACATTTCTTGGTGGCTCGATTTCGCGGAACCCGTCATAGGATTACCCAAAGGATTTATCTGGGGATTCTTCGCTCCATGGGTAGTATTTAATAACTCATTCATAACAGCCATAGTAACCCCGATATTAGGCTTCATATTATATCCCCCGATAAAGGCTCGAGGCCTTTACTGGGCTGATAGAATAAAAATCTTAAGTTGATTTTTTAATTTAAATCATAACTCACTCCTCGGTTAAGGTTTAAGTTTTCTTGAATATGAAGTATTGAGGTGTTTATTCGTGTTAATTTGTTTGAGAGGGTTTATAGTATCCATGAGTGAAAAATATGGTCTAGTAGATAATGGGTTAATAGTTTTCGATGACTCTACCGGGTTAATTGAGGATGTGAAACGATGGGATGAAAGAGATTCGGTGAGGTGTGATCTCATCGAAGGCGATGAGCACTCTATAGTGATGCCAGGCTTAATAAATACTCATACACACGTACCAATGCTGCTTCTTCAAGGTTTAGGAGCTGGCTTAACAGGGTTTGACTGGTTGAGGAGAATATGGTGTGTTGAGAGCTTGCTGAAGCCGGAACACATATACTTGTCAGCTAAAGCCTCAATACTGTTGATGCTAGAAAACGGCATTACCACATTCGCTGATCACTACTTTTACGAGGAGGAGGTAGCTAAAGCCGTTGAAGAGCTGGGTGTTAGGGGTGTTCTAGCTAAGGGCGTCGTAGAATATAGTGAATATGCACCAAAACACACAATCGAGGAATCAGTGAGCTTCGCAATAAAATATAATAAGGTAGCGAGCGACAGGATAAGAACGATGATCGGGGTCCACGCGATGTATTCATGCGGTACTGAAACACTGCTTAAGGCTGTTGAATTATCAGAGAAGTACGGTATAAGAATCCACATGCATTTCTCAGAGTCCTTACATGAGCTTGAATATATTAAGAGTAAGTACGGTGTGACACCCGCGAACTTAGCGAGGGAATTGGGCATCCTCAAAACAAAGCCCTTACTAGCCCACGCTACTTACCTCAGCGATGAAGATATTAAGATCTTATCTGAACGTGAAGTCTATGTGGCTTACTCACCATTCACTATAATGAGTTGGGGTCAGGATATAGCGAGAGTAAGTGAGTTGATTGAGAGAGGGGTTATTGTATCTCTCGCTACAGATGGGCCCGTAACAGACGGTGACTTAAGCCTATTCAAGCAGATGAAGCTAGCTATTGCTGCTCAGTCAAGCCGTTACAGAACACCGACCAGGCTTCATCCAAAAGAAGTTCTTGAAATGGTTACCAAGAAAGCAGCAAAAAGCTTGGGAATAGAGGATTTAGTAGGGGTCTTAGAGCCTGGAAAGAAAGCTGATATTGTGGTGTTGAAACCACCTAAGACTAGGATAGTGGGTTTGTATGACGATCCCTACACCACGATAGTCTACAATTTAGGGGATGAGAGCGTGAATGACGTGTATGTTGATGGAAGGAAGAAAATTTCTAATAAAGCCCTACTAGGGATAGACGCGGAGAATCTACTTGAAAAACTAATGGATACCCGCACTGAGCTTCTTCGTGAAGCCACGATGTGTGATAAGTGAATTAATGCTTTATGTTTGAAGTCGAGGACCTCGTACCTCATGAATTATGAGGGAATCAGACCCGTCTTATCAAGGTGAGAGCCTTCATAACAACTTCCACAGGTTTTTAGCGTTAGTTATCGCGCTACCCATAAACACCTCGACAAGAAACCCCTCAACACATTCAATAAATCAGGGTTCCTCGACCTCTCAATCATTTTCTCAACACCCCCTCCCTGAGCTAAGCAAGTAACAAAGCTTCTAGGCCTGTGGAGCTAGCCGTATATGGGTAAGCGTTAGCGCTGAAGTCATAGCCCTCTAAACATACTCTTCAACTAGGTTCAAGACCTTGGCTACATTCCCCCGAGCAGGGGACCTGGCAGTGTTCACCGCTCACCATGCTTTGTAATTAATTACATAGCGAGTGGTTCATCACGCTTCCCCCGTGCCCGCTATATTACAAGTGAATAATATAGAGGAAAGAGTTTACTACGTAAAAGATCCGCAGAGGGTTTTCCTCTTAGGTCCTTAGAGATGCTTCTCTTTATTTCCGTGTTTTCTAAATTATAGTATTAGATGTGTGGTGCTTTTTCGTGTCTGAGGAGCGTAAGAGGATTATTTATTTAGAAGGTGTTACCTCAATAGTAGTAAACACAGCTCTCTTTGCTGTGAAGTTTTATTATGGATTTGTCTATAATTCAATAGCTATTGTAACTGACGCTGTTCACACACTTTCAGACAGTTTAACATCAATTATCGTTATAGTTGGCTCTAGAGTTGCCTATAGAAAACCTGACTCTGAACACCCATTTGGTCATGGACGTTCAGAGCTCATAGCGTCTCTTATTATTGGGGTAGTATTGGGTTTTGTTGCTTATGAGCTCGGCGCTGAGAGCTATAAGAAGCTATTAGAGGCATCTACACTAGTGTTCTCGTCAATACTAGTTATTGTACTCGCTCTCTCAGCTCTCATTAAAGAGCTACTTGCACAGTGGGCTTTCAGACTAGCAGAAAAATATGGTTCTCAATTAATTAGAGGTGACGCGTGGCATCACAGATCAGATGCCCTTGTCACAGGGGTCCTATTAGTAGCGATGCTTGTTGGTAATAGGTATTGGTGGTTTGATGGTGCAGCAGGATTAGCTATCTCGCTCTTAATACTCTACACTGCTATTAAACTATTGCTTGAAGCCTCAAGCGAGCTACTCGGCAGGGCTCCCGAGAAAAATCTTATTGATAGAATTAAACACATAGCTGAGAGTGCTAGTTCAATAGTACTCAACGTACATCACATACATGTTCACAAATACGGTGAACACGTAGAAGTAACACTACACGTAGACTTGCCAGACACAATCACACTTGAAGAAGCACATAAAATAGCCACACTAATAGAAGAGAGAATTAAGAATGAACTAGGATATGAGACAACAGTACACGTTGAGCCAGCTAAAAGTAAACACGAGATCAAACATGAAGACTAAACACCTAGTCGTTAAGAACACTTAAAAAACAATGCGATTCTATGTTCACCACTACACGTGTTACATTTGAATCCTGCTAACATCATTGTAATCCTTCTGTTCACCTCAACTATTCCACTTAGTCTCTCACTTAAGGATGCAATTATTGTTGTTTAATCGCATTGAAAATTAGTAAAATCCGATCTAGTAGGTGGCTATGATCTTTTTAGTCCATTTAATGAGCACTTAGATTATAGTTAAACAAGTTTTTACTTATTATCTCAATTTGCCTTGATATATTTGTAGGGTTATGACATGAGAGTGTTTGAGAGAATAGATCTCCTCCGAGATCATGGCATTAGCCTGCTCGTTGAGCTTATTAAGAGGCCAGCTGTAAACCCAGCTTATGGTGGTGAGGGCGAGTATGAGAAGGCTATGTTTCTCTACGAGACTATTAGAGAGTGGGGGTTTGATGACATTAAGGTTATTAATGTACCTGATTCGAGAGCTAAAGGTGGTGTTAGGCCAAATGTATTGGCGTTTATTAAGGGGAGTGTTGAGGATAAGTTCTGGATTTTAACGCACTTAGATGTTGTTCCTCCAGGAGATCTCAGCGCGTGGACTGTTACGAAGCCATTTGAACCTGTTATTAAGAATGGTAAAGTGTATGGTAGAGGTGCTGAAGATAATGGTCAATCACTAGTCTCTTCACTAGTAGCAGCTAAATCACTTCTTGATGAGGGTGTTAGGCCTAGGAGGACGGTAATATTGGCATTTGTTAGTGATGAAGAGGCTGGTTCAAAATATGGTCTTGGATATCTAGTAGAAAACTATAAGTACATGTTTAGTAAGAGTGATGTAGCACTAGTACCAGACTATGGAACTAGCGATGGAGGATTTATAGAAGTAGCTGAGAAGTCTATAGTGTGGATTAAACTGAGAATTAAGGGTATACAAGTACATGCTAGTATACCTCATAAGGGACTTAATCCTCACAGAGTAGCTGCAGATTATATAGTAGCTCTTGAGGGGCTTCTCAGAGAGAAATATAGTGCTAGAAACGATCTCTTTGATCCACCAGCAACTACCTGCGAACCTACTATGGTTAAAAACCCAGCAGGATCTCCAAACATAATTCCAGGTGAACATGAAGTAGTATATGATTGTAGAGTACTACCAGAATATAGTGTAGAAAGCCTCATAGAAGACTTCAAAGCAATATTTAGCCAAGTATCAGTTAAACATGAGAAAATACATGATAATGTAAAATACCCAGTACTAGACTTAGAGGTCATAGAGCGATCTGATGCGGCTCCACCGACACCGGTAAACTCTACTATAGTTAAAACACTAGTTAAAGCTCTACAAGAACTAAGAGGCATTACACCTAGAATTGGTGGTATAGGTGGAGGCACTGTTGCTGCTTTCTTTAGGAGAATTAATATACCGGCAGCTGTGTGGTCTACTGTAGATGATACAGCACATATGCCTAACGAGTATGCGAAAATAGAAAACTTAATTAGCGATGCAAAAGTAATGGCTTACTTAATGTTAAACTTGTAGAGTTAAGAATAGTGTGTTTTAAGCCTATTTAATAAGAACTTTTTACTGTGTACATATCTTAGTTTAACTATACTCTCAGCAACTTTAACTGTCACTAGTGTAGGATCTACTATGGGAATACCGCTCTCCCGTGAGAGTTCTTCTGAGATTCCTATAAAACCACCACATCCAAGTACAATTACCTCTGCTCCATGGTTCTCAACGGCTTTTCTAATTTCACTTAGAAGTACTTCTTTAACTAGTTTCTCACGAGTTCTAAGTTCTAAAACAGGTATTTCTATACTGGAGACGTAGACTACGCGGTCTCCAATACCTAATTCCCGAGCTTTTCTACGATAAGCAATTAGAGAGTATTTGCCTGTAGATATAATAGCTACATTATCTCCTAGTACTAGAGCATAGTAAAGCGATGTCTCACCTATACCAAGAACAGGTATTTCGGAGATTTCACGTGAAGCACGAAGTCCTGGATCATCAAAACAATTTATAATTATAGCGTTAAACCCCTCTCTACTAGCATTAATAACCTCTTCTACAACTAAGTGCTCTGCTAAGGCTCTATCATACTCACACTCAATAGCAGGTGGAGCATTTCTAATACTTCTCACAGTAATTTGTGTTGAAGGCTCTACAATCCTCATAACATACTCATATACAAGGCTATCCCACATAGTTATTGAAACAGGGTTTAAAATGAGTATTCTAGTCAAGAAAACCCCTCTACACGGGTTGTTTAAGATTAGAGGCTAGCTCTACTAGATCTGGATGCACATAGTCACCATCTTTAATAATGACCTCACCATCACCTATAAGTGTGGGTCTTAAACAGACACCATCAGTATGTGTTGTTGCAGGGCCTAGTTTACCTTTAAATGTAGGTGATTGTGAACCAATACCCCATTCCACTACGCCCCAAACTCTCTCATCTTCTAGTATATTGCCTGTTAGTTTTGCACCAGGATTACACCCATAAGATATGTGTGCTATATTGAACATTTTCTCGTCATTAAATGATCTAAGCCACTTCTCAAATAAACTAGCCTCATAGCCTCCTTCTACTTTATATACTCTCCCATCTCTCACATAGAGCTTTATAGGCGATTTGAGAACTCCTAGTTCCTCGGGAGGCCATACACTACCATCAAATACAATAACACCATTAATACTGTCTTCTCGCGGAGCCCAGTCAACCTGTCCAAACAACATGTACTCTCCAGGTCCACTAACCTCACCTTCAACAAGTATAGGTCTTGTAAGGTCATTTTCAAACACTACATCCATACCAGCTGGTGATGTTAAGTGCATGTATCTAGTACGTGAAGTTATCTCAGCTAGTTTTCTCTGGAACTTATACATAATATCCGTGTTCACTCTACCAATCATTCTAACCATGCCTTCAGCATACATACCCACAAGGCAGATATATCTGGCTTTTCCACGTGTAACAGCCTCCCAGTAGGGTGTTGAGTAGAGTAGCCAGTTCCTATTATATTCAATCCACACATCTGCGGTTGTTAACACAGCTGTAAGTGTTTTAACTGGTAGGTATGGGTCTGCAGCTTTACCAACACCTACTGGTGTCTCATGTAGGAAAACTACTGGTTTACCTCCCACAATAGATACAGCCCTAGCTGTAGCCTCTACAACTCTCCAGTCACTAGCAGTATCAGCTGTAATAACTACCTCCTCACCACTGGAAACTTTAAGTACATCTCTTACAAGCTTCACAGAAGCCTTCATTAATTCAAAATCTAAGAATTTAACCACAGAACTCACCTCGAAAGTAGTGTTTCGAGAAGTTTAATTGAAGCCCACGTAGGATCTATAACTGGTACTCTAACTTCACTTTCAACACTCTTAGCTAATCCTGCTAGACCTGTACAGCCAAGAACTATGACATCAGCACCACTAAGTAAAGCCTTCTTAGACTCCGTAATTAAGAGCTCAATTGTCCGTTTCTTATTAACATCAATATCTATAACCCCGAGTGGTATACCACTAACACTTACAACTCTCTTTTCAAAACCCAAAGCTCTTATTTTCTCTCTTATTAACTCAAGCCCCTCTACACTAGCACCTACAGATATAACAGCAATATCTCCATAAATTCTAGCATAGCTTAGAGAGGCCTCTGCAGGCCCCAATACAACTACTTGACCACTAAGCTTCTTCCTGAGAACATTAACTCCAGGTTCAAGGAAACAGTTAACTATAACGCCATTAAACCCCTTGTAGTTTTCAAGAACAAAATTCACAGTCTCCTTCTCAGCTTCAAAATACGCATCTAGAGTCTCAACTGTGCGAGGTCCTCTTGGAAGAGACTTAACAACAATTTCTGTGTGAGGACTAGCGTAGGAACGATATATCTCCAGGTCTGTAGCGTCCCACGTGCTATGGCCAACAGGATTTACAACGAGTATTTTCATGTTACACAACACCCCGCTTAACCACAAGTTCTTCTACTGGAACATAATTGTAGTCAAAGCCAAAGTGGCGGGGGCCGAAGAGTTCTAATCCGCGTGGTGTTCTCCACACTTGAGGCGCTGGTGCAGCTATAGCTATAGGAACGCCTACGTAGTTCCATTTAACTACATCTACAT
>Ga0105159_1000343_pt1 | contig 13148 bp, 16 predicted proteins | sample LHCtaG_2_FD_89590 | JGI IMG/M metagenome (GOLD analysis project Ga0105159, IMG submission 89590) | Hot spring microbial communities from Little Hot Creek, USA to study Microbial Dark Matter (Phase II) - LHC4sed_replicate | ecosystem: Environmental > Aquatic > Thermal springs > Hot (42-90C) >...
CGATAGATCCTCAAATCTGTGCGGACTCGGACGAGGGAGTGCCATTTATAGTTAGAGACCGAGACTCGCCAGCGTCGAAGGCCTTTATGGACATAGTCGAGAAGATTGAGAAGTACTTGAAAGAGCGGGGAAGGTCGAGAAATGCATGAGGGTGTATTGAGATGAAGATTTGCGTGTCCGCAACAACAAATAGCCTAGACGCACCCGTAGATCCGAGATTTGATCGATGCCCGTACTTCGTCATAGTGGATTCAGAAACCGTGCAGTATGAGGCCATTCTGAACCCAGCTCTGCACCATAATAGAGCACTCTCCAGAGAGCGACGTAGCGAGGGAGATAACCGCTATGTGGAATAGGATTCGAACGGAATTATCGCTGAGGTGATGCCTTGAGGAGCACAGAGTCCTTGGTCTTCGGGCCCGTGCCTTCGAGGCGATTGGGGAGAAGCCTCGGAGTAAACAACATCCCGCCGAAGACTTGCTCCTACTCTTGCGTCTACTGTCAAGTCGGCAGGACGAGTTGCATGCTCGTCGATAGGCGGACCTTCTACGAACCAGCGCAGATAGTGGTACATGTAATAAGGAGGGTCGAGGAGGCGAGGGCGAGGAGAGAGGGCATAGACTACATAACGTTCGCCCCCAACGGAGAGCCCACGCTTGACGCCAACTTGGGCAAGGAGGTGTCGCTCCTAAGGGGCCTCGGGATCCCCATAGCGGTCATAACGAGCGCCTCTATGCTCTGGCGCGAGGACGTCAGAAATGACTTGCTGGGAGCAGACTTCGTCTCACTGAAGATCGACGCCGTCAGCCCCAGCACCTGGAGGCGCATAAACAGGCCGCACGAAGACTTGAAGCTGGACGCGGTCTTAGAGGGCATAGAGCAGTTCGCCAAGAGCTTCGAGGGAACGCTCGTTAGCGAGAGCATGCTCATTGACGGCGTGGACTACGACGAAGAGCTAAGGAGAATGGCGAGCTTTCTGAAGGGCCTGGCTAGGCTAGACAAGGCCTACATCGCTGTGCCTACCAGACCGCCAGCCGAAAAATGGGTCAGGCCCGCCAGGGAAGAGACCATCAATAAGGCCTTTCAGTTATTTTCCGAGGCCCTCGGAAGCGACAAGGTGGAGCTCCTGATAGGGTACGAGGGGAACGCCTTCGCGTTCATAGGGAACGTCAGAGAGGACCTGCTGAGCATAACGGCCGTGCACCCCATGCGAGAGGAGGCAGTTACAGAGCTACTAAAGAAGGCAGGCGCGGATTGGCGGGTCGTCGACGAGCTCCTACGCGAGGGCAAGCTCGCGAGAGTTATCTACGAGGGAAAGGCATATTATTTACGAAGGTCGCCAAAAGTGGAGTAGCTCGGCCTTTAAGTTCCAGCCTAGATAATAAGTGGTCGCATAACGCTTAGAAATAAGGACGTCGCTAAGCTCTCATCAAAGAGGTTTCCAAGGTTTAAGCTTGTCAACTCAGCACGTTCTTTATGAAGTACTCGTGGATCCTCGTGTCAGCGGTCAGCTCGGGGTGGAAGGTCGCTGCCAGCGTCTCGTCTTGCTGAACGAGAACCGGGAGGCCTTCGTAGACCGCCAGGACCTTCACCTTGCTGCCCACGGCCTCTATCGCGGGGGCCCTTATGAAGACTCCACGGAACGGTTTGTCGCCTATGACCGGGATCTCTAAGTCGACCTCGAAGGACTCCTTCTGCCTTCCGTAGTAGTTCCTCACAACCTTTATGTCCATGACGCCAATGAGGGGTTGTTGGACCTTCCCCACCTTCGCGTCGTAGACCTCCTTGGCTAGCAAAATCGCCCCAGCGCACGTGCCGAAGACTGGCAGGCCCTCCTCTATTTCCTCCCTCAGGGCTTTGAGGAGCCCCGTCCTCTCAGCCACCCTACCTATTACCGTGCTCTCCCCTCCCGGTATCACGATGCCTTGGACCTTATCTAGCTCTGCGGGCTTCTTGACCAGCTCGACTGCTCCGTCGACGCCCAGCTTGGACAAGGCGGCTTTGAGCGATTCGACGTGCTCGGACACCGCGCCCTGAAGCGCCACTACCCCCAGCCTGAGCACGTCATTCGCCTCTGACCTGGAGCAACTCCTCAGGCTTTAGCGTCTTGATGTCTATGCCCATCATCGCCTTCTTCTCAGACACAATCCTGCACGCTTCAACTACTATCTCGGGGTCGTCCCAGTGAGAGGTCGCCAAGACTATCGCTTGAGCCCTGACCTCCGGGTCTGAGGACTTGAAGATGCCCGAGCCCACGAAGACTCCATCGGCTCCGAGGAGCATCATGAGCGCGGCGTCGGCCGGCGTCGCTATCCCGCCAGCAGCGAAGTTGACGACTGGGAGCCTCCCAAGCCTAGCCGTCTCCTTCACCAGCTCGTAGGGCACGTTGTAGTTCTTGGCCGCGTCGAGCAGCTCTTCGTCGTTCATTGCCCTCAGGGCCCTTATCTCGCCCATGATCTGCTTCATGTGCTTCACGGCCTCGGAGACGTTGCCGGTGCCGGCCTCTCCCTTGGTCCTGATCATCGCCGCGCCCTCGTATATCCTCCTCAGCGCCTCTCCCAAGTTCCTAGCGCCGTTTACGAAGGGCGTCTTGAAGAGCCACTTGTTTATGTGGTGCTTTTCGTCGGCCGGCGTCAGGACTTCGCTCTCGTCTATCATGTCGACGCCTATGTGCTCGAGCACCTTGGCCTCCATGTAGTGGCCTATCCTGCACTTGGCCATGACCGGTATGGTCACGTGGTCCATGACCTCCTCTATGACCTTGACGTCAGCCATCCTAGCGACCCCTCCAGCCTTTCTCACGTCATAGGGCAACTTGTCGAGCACCATCACTGAGACGGCTCCAGCGTCTTCAGCTATCCGCGCTTGCTCCGCGTTGGTTACGTCCATGCAGACACCTCCCTTCTGCATCTTCGCGAAGCCCCTCTTGACCACTACAGTACCTCTAACAGGGAACTTGAGCTCTGAGGGCAGGGGAGACGGGACGAACATGTCTTTAAACTTGTCCTTTGCCTCTAACAGGCCGTAGAGGAAGTCCCTAAGCTCTTCAAGCCTCTCGACCAACGATTGACACCTCGATTCAGCAAAGAATATAGCAGTACCCCTTATTAAGCATTGAGCTGATAAGCTTTCAGCGTCCTCCCTAGCGGTGGCCCGTAATGAGCATGAAGGGACGAGACATCTTAACGCTTCAGGAGCTCTCCCCCAACGAGATATGGACGCTCATCGACAAGTGCTTTGAGCTGAAGGAGGAGTGGACGAGGGGGGAGAGAAGGAGGAGGGACCTTGAGGACAAGAGCGTGCTTTTGTACTTTGAAAAGCCGTCCACTAGGACGAGGCTGGCTTTCGAAATAGCGACGACGAGCTTGGGGGCTCACCCGCTTTATGCCTCGGCATCGGGGTTGCAGTTGGCGCGTGGCGAGGCGCTCTCCGATACAGCTAGGGTCTTCTCCAGGATGGTCGACTGCGTAGTGGCGAGGGTCAGGTCTCACGACACGGTCGAGGAGCTTGCCAAGCATTGCACAATCCCGGTGATCAATGGGCTCAGCGACTTGCACCACCCAACTCAGGCCCTGACTGACGTCTTCACCATGTTCGAAGTAAAGGGAAAGAGGAAGCTTAAGGTCGCCTTCATAGGTGACGGAGGCGCCAACACTTGCCACAGCCTATTGATTTGTTGCAGCAAGCTGGGGCTTGACGTCGTGGTGGCCTGCCCTCGCGAGTTTAGGCCCAAGGGCGAGGTACTTGAAGTCGTGATGAAGAATTGCGAGGCCAGCAACTCGAGAGTGGAGGTGATAGAGGACCCAGTAGCGGCGGTAAAGGAGGCCGACGTCATATACACAGACGTGTTCGTCAGCATGGGCTTTGAGGCAGAGAGGGAGCAAAGGCTGAAGAGGTTCCTCCCAAGGTATCAGGTGAATGGGGAATTAGTGAGCAAGGCGCCTGAGGACTTCGTCTTCATGCACTGCCTCCCGGCGAAGCGGGGGGAGGAGGTCACGGACGAGGTCATCGACGACCCGAGGCACTCGATAGTCTGGCTACAGTCAGAGAACAAGCTCCACATGGCCCGAGCGATCCTGCTTAGCGTGGTTTAGGTGGTGGCTTTGCTAGAGGGCCGCTTAGCCGTAGTGTGCTCGAAGGCAGACCCCGCCAGCACGAACATTAAGAACAAGCTCTTAAAGCTCTTGGACTTCAGAAGGCTTGGAGAGAGCTTTCAGGGAGAGGACGTCTACGAGTTAAACGGGACCCTGCTCGTGACGATAAGCCAAGAGACCATTTACGCCGAGGGCCTTGAGAGCTTCTTGAGGGTTGGAGGGATAATCTTTGCCTCACGCCACGCGGCAGAATCGGGGATCCCAGCCTTCCTCGCCCACACTCCTGGGAACTGGACTGATGAGGCCCTCTACGGCGGCAGGCCTAGGAGCGTGTGCATCGCTATGCCTATTCACTTGGCAAAGGTCGTGAGGGTCCTCGAGAGGGCCCGAGAGGAGGAGGGCTTTTCGGACTGGCGATGCGGCTTAGAGGTCACGCACCACGGCCCCTACCTCGAGCGCACCCCTGCGATGTTCGTGGAGCTTGGTAGCACATATAAGGAGTGGCGCAACGATAAGGCAGCCGAAGTCGTCGCCCAAGCCATAGCAGAGACGCTCAACGTATCTGAGGATGGACCTGTGGCAGTGGGCTTCGGGGGCCCTCACTACGCGCCACAGTTTAGCGAAGTGGTCTTGACGGAGGAGCTGGCCGTCTCGCACATAGTCCCCAAGTACGCTTTCCCGAAGGTGAGCGCCCGAGAGCTTAGACTAGCCATAGAGAGGAGCGTGGTTAGGCCGAGCGTGGCGTTGATAGATTGGAAGAGCCTCAAATCGCATGAAAGGCAGATGGTCGTAGAGGTGTGCAACGAAGCGGGACTCCACGTCAGAAAGATATGAGTGACTTGAAGTGGTGCCGCGGGAAAAGCTATAATAAAGAGGTTCTCAGTTAGTGAAGACAACTTTGAGGTTAAGGGGCTTAGTCTGCCTATGAGGGAGTGGATCAAAAAAGCGAGGCGATCGCTCGAAGGGCCCCTTCAAGAAATGATGAGGATATTGAAGGTGGCCCACAAGCCGGAGAGAGAAGAGTTCACCTTAATGTTAAAGGTCTGTACCTTGGGGCTCGTGGCATTGGGCGTCTACGGCTTCATAATACTTTACCTCTTCTTCGTGTTCCTCGTTCACTGACGTGGTGAGGAACGTGTCGAAAGAGAGGGCCGGTTTTCATCTCGTCAGGACGACCATAGGCCAAGAGAAGAACGTAGCACTGATAGCCGAGGAGAGGATAAAACAGCTCAACGCGCCAATAAAGTCTATCGCGATAATCGAGGGGATGAGGGGCTACATAGTGGTCGAGACCGACAGGCCAGACGTCATTGACAAGGTCTTTTACGGCATTAAGCACGTGAGGGGCGTCGTTGCCAGAAAGGTCAGCTTCGACGAGCTCGAGAACTTCTTGGTACCCAAGCCGTCTATTGAGGGCGTAGACGTGGGCGACGTGATCGAGATAATAGCTGGGCCATTGAAGGGCCTCAAGGGGACCGTGACGAGAGTGGATAAGAGTAAGGAGGAGGTGACTTTAGAGCTCCACGAAACCAGCTATCCTCTGCCGATAACTATACACGGAGACTACGTGAGGGTCGTCGAGAAGGCTAAGAGGTGATGTGCATGGCGCGGAAGTCCGTCAGGTTCGTGATAGAGGGAGGAAGAGCGACGGCAGGCCCACCCATAGGACCAGCTCTAGGCCCCACGGGCCTGAACGTCATGGCTGTCGTCAACAAAATTAACGAGCTCACGAAAGAGTTCGCTGGGATGAGAGTCCCGGTAGAGGTTGTTTACGACCTCGAGGCTAAGGAGTTCGAAGTAAAGGTCGGTACACCGACCACGGCTGCCCTGCTGTTGAGGGAGCTGAAGGCGGAGAAGGGCTCCTCCTCGCCTGCTAAGCAAAAGATAGGCAACTTGAGCATCGAACAGGTAGTAAAAATAGCCTTAATAAAGAAGCCCGATCTCCTAGCAAAAACCCTAAGAGCAGCTACCAAAGAAGTCCTAGGTACTTGCCTTAGCCTGGGGATAACGGTCGAGGGCAAGAACCCGAAGGAGGTCCAGAAGGAGATCGAGGCGGGGGTCTACGATAAGATATTTGCCAAGTACGAGGCTGAATGGCGATGAGCGCGTCTCTGAACGACCTCCTCAAGGCCATCAAGGAGGCCAGGCAAAGAGCCAAGGAGAGGGGCTTCAGGCAAACGTTCGAGCTCATTGTGTCCTTCGAGGGGCTCAACCTCAAGGATCCGTCCAGTAGGATAAATGAAGTACTGACGTTGCCGAACCCCCTAACCGGTAAAGAGGCCAAGGTGTGTGTTATAGCCGAAGGGGATCTAGCTCTGAAGGCCAAAGATGCAAAAGCGGACCTCGTGTTGGGGAAGGCAGAAGTGCAGAAGTGCCAGGCCGACAAGAAGTACGCTAAGGGGCTCGCAAAGACCTACGACTTCTTCTTAGCCCAAGCGGACTTGATGCCCATGATTGGTAGGACCTTGGGCCCGTTCTTGGGTCCGAGGGGCAAAATGCCATCGCCCGTGACTCTGGGGGCCGACTTAGCCACTATGATAAGCAAGCTGAGGAACTCCGTCAGGCTGAAGATAAGGAACAACCCTGTTGTGCAGTGCAAAATAGGCGTCGAGGACATGGAGGACGAGAAGGTCGCAGAAAACGCCAAGGCAATTCTCGACTTCTTAAAGGAGAGGATAAAGCACCCGGCCAGGATAAAGAGCGTCTATGTCAAGTTAACCATGGGGTCGCCAGCTGAAGTCTCCCTAGCTCGCGCTCATAGAGGTTAGCGCGTATGCCTGCGCTGAGATTGAAGAAAGTAAAGCTGAGGGAGAGAAAGAGGGAGCTCATGGACGAGGTCATAGAGGTCATGAGCTCGCACAAGACCATAGCACTAGCTGACATCAGCGGCTTGCGCGCGCTACAATTTCAGAGGTTAAGGAGGGCGCTCCAAGGGAGCATTCAGATAAAAGTTGCTAAGAAGAGCATCATAAGAAAGGCCATCGAAGAGCTAAAGGGGCTAAAGGGCATAGACTTCTCTCCACTAGAGGGCTTCCTAACCGGCCAGCTGGCCGTTTTGGCGTCGAACTTGAGCCCTTTCGAGGTCTACAACCTGCTTGAGAAGAACAAGGTCCCAGCCAAGGCCAAACCCGGCGACGTGGCCGTTAAAGACGTGGTCATCTCAGCGGGCAACACCGGCATCCCGGCCGGGCCTGCCCTGAGCCTATTCAAGAAGTTTAAGGTCCCGGTCAAGGTGGAAGAGGGGTCCATTTACGTGACCAAGGACACGGTCGTAGTCAAGGCAGGCGAGGCCATACCAGCCGAGGTAGCTGAGTTGCTGGGGAAGCTCGGCATCGAGCCCATGGAAGCTGGCTTAAAGGTCAAAGTCGCTTTCTACGAGGGAGTAGTCTTCAAGCCAGAGGACTTGAAAGTAGACGTAGAGGGTTACAAGAAGGAAATCGCTGACGCCTTTACGAGGGCCCTCTCATTAGCAATCAACGCCGTATTCGTGACGCCCGAGAGCGCTCCGTACATAATATCCAGAGCCGTCGCAGAGGCCAGAAACCTAGCAATTAACGTGTGCTACCCGGTTCGCGACGTCATAGCGGACATAATCGCAAAAGCCCATGCTCAAGCAGTAGCGTTAAGGAGCTTGCTACAGCTTTGAGGGAGTCCAGAGTAAAAGTTTATAAATGCTTAAGTGAGAGCTAGCCACTCAACAAGGGGGGTAACGCAGGCTTGGAATACATCTATGCCGCTTTACTGCTTCATCAAGCTGGCAAGAGCATAACCGAGGACGCGGTAAAGTCGATATTGCGAGCGGCAGGCATAGAGGTTGACGAGGTCAAGGTCAAAGCCCTCTGCGCCGCTCTGAAGGAAGTCAACATAGACGAAGCGATTAAGGGGGCCGCCCTCCCGGCGGTGGTCCCAGCCATAACGCCACAGCCCACCGTAACCCCTCCAGCACCCGCCGAGGAGAAGAAGGAAGGGAAGAAAGAGGAGAAGAAGGAAGAAGTGTCGGAAGAGACCATAGCCGAAGGGCTGTCCTCGCTCTTTGGCTAGCTTAGCAATTCTTATAGGGCTCTCGACGTTTTGAAACGATAATACTGTTAAGGGTTGAAATGATGAGGGTCTCAGAGGAAGAATACAGGCTAAAGTTCTTCCTCGACAACGGTTTTGTTAGGAGGAAGTGCAAGGTCTGCGGCTCGGCCTACTGGACGCTCGACCAAAATAGGGTGACGTGCGGCGATGCCCCTTGCCAAGATTACACGTTCATAGGCAGAGAGCTCAAGCCCGGCATGGACGTGCCCAAGTTTAGGAGGATTTTCCTAGACTTCTTCAAGGGCAGAGGGCATGAGGTCATAAGTCCCTACCCTGTGGTGGCGAGGTGGCGCGAGGACATATACTTGACCATAGCAAGCATAGCCGTCTTCCAACCGTTCGTCACTGATGGAGTCGTGCCGCCACCCGCGAATCCGTTGGTGATATCGCAGCCCTGCATCAGATTAGTGGACATAGACAACGTGGGCTTGACCGCTGGCAGGCACTTGACGATATTCGAGATGGGCGGGCACCACGCCTTCAACTACCCCGATAAAGAGGTCTACTGGAAGGAGGAGACTGTTAGGCTCTGCCACGAGTTTTTGACGGGGGAGCTAGGAATCGAGGAAAAGGCGATAACGTACAAAGAGGACTTCTGGGTCGGCGGGGGGAATGCTGGCCCCGACGTTGAGGTGTGCGTCGATGGCTTGGAACTGGCTACGTTGGTCTTTATGTGCTTTAAAGTCAAGGGAGAAGAGTACATCCCGATGAGCATGAGGATCGTGGACACAGGTTACGGAGCTGAGCGCTTCGCTTGGTTCTTGAGCGGCAAGCCGACGGCGTTTCACGCTATTTACGGGCGCCTGATAGAAGTCGTGTGTCGCGATGCGAGGATGACTCCTCCGGACGACGAGCTCTTGAGCAGGGTGGCTAGAGCGTCGGCCCTGATGAGGGTCGAGAGGGAGAAGACTGTCGACGAGCTAAGGAGGGAGCTCTCTGCGGTCACGAAGATTCCGCTCGAAAAGCTCGAAGCGGAGGTCGCCCCGCTCGAAAGGGTCTTCGCGCTCACGGATCACACGAAGTGCCTGGCGTTCATGTTAGCCGACGGTGTCGTGCCCTCAAACGTCGGAGAGGGTTACTTGGCTCGTCTAGTGATAAGAAGGGCGCTCCGGCTGTGCGACCTCTTACGCCTTGAAGAGGGTTACTTGAGGAAGCTGATCGACGAGCAGGTCGGGATCTGGGGCCACGACTTTCCTAGGCTCAGCGAGATGAGGAAGACGATGATGGAGATCTTAGAGCTAGAGGAGGAGAAGTACAGGACGGCCATTAACCGTGGCAGAGGCTTGGTCGCTAGGGTCGTTAAGGGGTTGAAGAGCGAGTCCATTCCGGTCGATGTGCTCCTGCAGCTCTACGACTCTCACGGGCTACCGCCAGAGGTCGTTAAAGAAGAGGCCGAGAAGCTCGGCGTCGCGGTCAGGGTCCCTGACAACTTCTACGGCCTCGTGGCTAAGTTGCATCAGTCCGCCAAGCCCGTCGAAGAAGAGGTTCGGTACGACGTCTCAGGCCTCCCGGCGACCAAGCTCCTCTACTACGAGGACCAGCACATGTTCACGTGCGAGGGCAGGGTCTTCAGGAGCGGTAAAGGTTACGTCGTGCTGGATCAGACTTGCTTCTACCCCCGAGGGGGAGGGCAGGAGGCCGATAGAGGCTTCCTGGTGCTGGGGGACTCCAAGATAGAGGTGCTCGACGTCGCCAAGATAGGAGACGTGGTAGTGCACGTAATCGCGGGAGAGGTGCCCGAAGGGGCCGTGGTGAGGTGCGAGGTTGACACCGAGAGGAGGCTCGGCCTCATGAGGCACCACACGGCCACGCACATTTTGCTTGAGGCCGTGCGGAGGGCCCTAGGGGAGCACGTGTGGCAAGCTGGGGCGCAAAAGTGGCCTGATCGCGCGCACCTCGACGTGACCCACTACAAGTACCCGGACCCGCAACAGTTGAAGGCGATAGAGGACTTGGCAAACGACGTAGTCCTCAAGGACTTGCCGGTCAAGGTGTCGTTCGTCGAGAGGGAGAGGGCCGAGAAGGAGTATGGGTTTGAGATATACCAAGGAGGGGTCGTCCCTGGGAGACACGTCAGGGTCGTGAACGTCGAGGGATGGAACGTTCAGGCGTGCGGCGGGACTCACGTAGCGAGCACGGGAGAGGTGGGGCTGATCAAGATAACTAAAGTGGACAGGATCCAAGACGGCGTCCTCAGGTTTGAGTACAAGGCTGGGAAGGCGGCTCTAGAGTACATGAGGGAGCTCGAAGAAGACCTACGCGGCGTAGCGCAAGTCTTAGAGTGCCCCGTTGAGCAGGTGCCTGTGGTCGCCGGCAAGGTGAGGGCCGAGCTTAAGCGGCTTAGGAAGGAATTGGAGGCTTTGAGGAATAGGATTGCCGAAATGATCTTGCCCATGATCTTCGAGAGGAGGAGTAGGGGTGAAAGGGTGATAGACGTCGAGCTTGACAAGGCGGACTACGATGGCATGATGGCGTTGGCAGAGAAGGCCCTAAAGAAGGTCGAAGACGTCGCCCTCATACTGTTGTCTAAACAAGACGACAGGGCTCTGCTCGTCGTAGCTTGCGGCCCCAAGGCCATAAGCGCAGGCTTAGAGGCAGATCGCTTAGCAATCGAGGTAGCGCAAGGAGGGAAGGGAAGGGCCGGAGGGAGGAAAGAGATGGCACAGGGCTTCATCAAGGACTTGAAAGGGGCGAGGGATAAGATCGAGGAGGTAAAGAGCAAATACCGCTGAGGAAACGGATTTAAGCTTAAAGGGAGGGTCTATTCAATTAAGATTAGCGCTATGGGCCCGTGGCGCAGCCTGGATAGCGCGGCATCAACTGCCAAGGTTGCCGCAAGCCTTCTAAGCTGACGGTCGGGGGTTCGAATCCCCCCGGGCCCGTCACACAACATCGGCTCTTATTTACGTGGCCTTTTTACGTCTTGAGCTCTCAACCTACTTGACGATGCGGGCCCCGTAACTCCGCTGATGAGCAATTTGGTCGCTGTTGACTTATGGAGCCAGCACGAAGCGCTCATGCCAATGCGCGTACAACAAAGGCTGCACGATTAGAGGCTTAAACGGGCTTAGGCTTAAGACTCGATGACCATTTCGAAGCGAGACTTCGAGTACTTCTTTCCGTATATGCAATATACCTTGACCTTCTTGCCCTTCTCCATGGGCTTATCTGAGAAGAAATATTCAACTACAAAGCCGTCCTTCAAGCCTATGGCGTACCCGTTCGCGGTCCTCTGAACGTCTACTACCACGCCTTCCCTGTAAAGCTCCCTACGCTCCTCGCTCAAGCGATATCACGCTTAGGCGGGCATAAATGTTGGCTTCTCGTCAGTCGCTACTTCCTTCTCTCCTTCCAAGGCCTCCTTCAGGTACAAAGGCAACGCGAAGAGCGGCTTGTGGTACTCGGGGCCATAGAACTTAAGGCCTGATACCCCCCTCTCAGACAACCTCCTCTTAACCTCTTCGTCGCTTAAGCTAAGGGGATCGTACTTCAGTGAGGCGAGCACGAAGCCCCACGCCGAGACGTAGGAGGGAACCCAAGCGCTATATGCCCTGACAACGGGGAAGACCTGCTTTAAGGTGTTGTATATGAGGGTGTAGGACTTCCTGCTGTAGAAGACCGACGTCGCTTGAGTCGCCATCAATCCATCGGGCTTAAGGCGCTTCTTGACGAGCTCGTAGAATTGCTTAGTGTATAAGAGGTAGGAGGGGCCCTCTGGCAACGGGTCAGTCACGTCGATCAATATTACGTCGTATAGCTCGTCCATCTCCTCCAGGTAGGCCCGCCCGTCGTCTATTACCAATTTCAACCTCTTATCATCAAAGGCCCCCGCGCTGAGCTGGGGCATGAAGGTCTTAGAGACTCGAATCACCTCTTCATCTATATCGACCATCACGACGCTCTTAACGGTGTTGTGCTTTAAGACCTCCCGAATAGTTCCACCCTCTCCCCCGCCTATCACCAAGACTTTCTCGGGATGAGGGCAAGTGACCATGGCGGGATGGACGAGGGCCTCATGATATATGAATTCGTCAACGAGCGAAGACTGCACCTTACCATCCAAAACCAAGCAAAGGCCGAAGTCGTGAGTCTCAATTACGTCTATCTCTTGATACTTGGACCTTCCGCTATACAATATCCTCTTTACCTTATGCACCACCACCGTGGAGTCTGTTTGGTGCTCAGCGAGCCATCTCCAGTTTATCGTCTTCTACCACCTTAGCTCTCGCGGCCTTGAGGGAGCAACCCTCTCTTAATCTCGAGGACGTTAAAGTTCGAGGGCTTGAAGTTCTCGATTATGTACTCACACGCCTTCCAAGGATCCATGCGCTCGCCACAGGTGAAGATGTCTACGGCCGCGTAGCCGTATTCAGGCCACGTGTGTATGGTCACATGGGATTCCGATATCAAGACCACGCCCGTCACGCCTTGTGGATTGAACTTGTGGAAGAATGCGCCGCATATATTGCCGTTGGCCCTCCTCACAGCCTCTGCTACTACATTCCTTATGAAGGCCTCATCGTCTAGCAACGTGGGGGAGCAATAGTACAGTTCGAGTATTACGTGTCTTCCCAGCTCTGTTCTTAACCCCTCCATCCTCAATTCCCATCTCAGCCCCCTTATGTAATATACATCTCGGTTTTTGGGGTCTTGTAACCCTTTAAGTATTTCGCAAGTCCCTTTCCATCGGTTGACGTTGTTAAACGATGTCGTGAAACCAAGAGAGGCTTGAAATTAACATTAAATACTCTTCTATTCGCAAAGACTGGCGCTTGAAAATTTATGAGAGAGGATGTGCCTCTTTAAGGAATTCTTAAAGGAGTAATGCAATTTGTTTATGACTCCTCAAGGTAAAGATCTTCAGGTCTCTATTTCCAGTTTTTCAATCAAATCTCTTGGTATTAGTTCCTTAACTTCATCAACGCTATGGAGGGGCCTTCTCTTCAAGACTTGCAGAACGATGGACTTTGACAG